>OKRW01000059.1_pt1 | contig 100317 bp, 80 predicted proteins | sample 1601151 | NCBI WGS metagenome assembly OKRW01 (sample SAMEA3541471, study PRJEB24748) | human gut metagenome | biome: human gut; feature: human-associated habitat; material: faeces | place: China | collected 2012 | reverse complement strand
AATCCGCGGATATGCATGCAGGAGGGGCTTCCAACTTTTTATGTCCTGCTCATATCGTCTTTAAGCCCCCTCTTTCTTTGCGTGTGGAAAGAGGGGGCCTCGTTTTCTCGTACTATATCCCAAACCCAAAAAAGCCCGCGGATGCGGGCTTTGCTTTTGGTGCCAAAGGGCAGTGCGGTCAATCGCGACGGGGACAGAACCCACTGAGCGATTGAAGTGCGCTTTTACGCGCGCTCGACCTTGCCGGCCTTCATGCAGCTGGTGCAGACGTTCGCCTTGCGGACGCGGCCCTTCTCGTCGCGGATGGTGACCTTCTGGATGTTAGGACGGAACATGCGGTTGGTCACTCGATGGGAGTGGCTCACGCTACGACCGAAAGACGGTGCCTTGCCGCAAACTTCGCAAATCTTCGACATAATTCTCAACTCCGTGTACGTGCCGGTTAAAAACCGTTGATGACAAAAAAGCCTAACTACTATATCACAAACAGACAGCTCGTTTCAAGGACTTTTCGTGTGTAATAGCGGCCGCTGGGTTCTGGCAGCTATCGTGGGCGCTTTTCCTTGCGCTATACTGCCTTTTTGGATGATTACGCGCGGGCGATTAGTCTTCGCGCGTGTTGCGAAAGGAGCATCATGAGCACAACGATTCCTGGCAACCTGCATGTTGCCAACGACGTTCTGGCCGACATGGTCGGCAACGCGGCTCTCGAATGCTACGGCGTCGTCGGCATGGCGGCTCCGAACGCCGTCGACGGCATCGCGAAGATCCTGCCTGCCTCGCGCCTGCGCCGCGGCGTGGTCGTTTCGAGCACCGAGGCCGGGGTCCACGTCGAGCTTTACGTCGTCATTGAGTACGGCACGAACATCAGCGCCGTTTCCCAGAACCTCGTCGACCAGGTCACGTTCGCGCTCAAGGAGTACGCGCGCGTCCCGCTCGACGGCGTCGAGGTCCACGTGCAAGGCGTGAAGGTCCGCAAATAGCATCGTTTCTGCGGGTGCGCGCCGCATCGGCGTGCGGGCCTGCTTGTTAAGGAGATCGTTCCACTATGTCACAAACCTATACCGGATCAGACGTCCTTGCCGCCATTGCTTCGGCATCTGCCCAGCTCAGCGAGCGCAAGGAAGAGATAAATCGCCTGAACGTGTTCCCCGTTCCCGATGGCGATACCGGCACGAACATGTCGCTCACGCTGAAGTCGGTCGTCGACAACATTGCGAAGCTTCCCGCAAACGCGGGCGTAGCCGAGGTTCGTCGCGCCATCACCACGGGCGCTCTCATGGGCGCGCGCGGGAACTCCGGCGTCATCACCTCGCAGATTCTCCGTGGTTTGTGCGAGGGCTGCGCGGAGGCCGAGGAGGTTTCCACCGCGACGATCGATGCGGCGTTCTCCCGCGCGGTCGAGGTCGCTTTCCAGGCGGTACGCAAGCCGGTCGAGGGCACGATCCTCACGGTGGTGAAGGACATGGCAGCCGCTGCCAAGCACGCGCGCAAGAAAAAGCTCTCCGTCGACGAGGCGCTCGAGGCCATCGTCGAGGAAGGCTACGCCTCGGTGAAGCGCACGCCCGACCTGCTCCCGGTGCTCAAAGAGAACGGCGTGGTCGATGCCGGCGGCTTCGGCCTGGCCATCCTGGCTGACGCGTTCACCGCGGCGCTGCTCGGCAAGTCCGGCCCCCTTGGCGACGAGCTCGCGCTTGCCCGTGCCGGCGCGGCTCCGAAGGTCGCGATCGAGCAGATTAACGACTGGGAGGGCTCCAAGTACACCTACTGCAACGAGTTCCTCGTCGATTCCGACGTGCTCGACAAGGACGAGGCGCTCGACTTTTTGTCTACGATGGGCGACTGCGAGCTGTGCGTTGGCGAGAAGCCCAAGTTCAAAGTGCATGTTCACTCCAACACGCCCGACAAGGTGCTCCATTATTTCTTGGAGCGCGGCCAGATTTCGGAAGTCTTCATCCACAACATGAAGCTTCAAAGCGCCGAGCGCAACGAGAAGCTTGCGGCCGAGGAGCGCTCTGAGCACAAGCCGCTCGGATTTGTGGCGGTCGCCGCCGGCTCGGGCATGGCGAAGATCCTCGAGAGCCTGGGCGTCGACGTCGTGGTTTCGGGCGGGCAGACCATGAACCCCTCGACGAAGGATTTGCTCGACGCCGTTGAGCGCGTGAACGCCGACGCTATCATCATCTTGCCGAACAACTCCAACATCATCATGGCGGCCCAAAGCGCGGCGGGGTTGTCCGAGGTTCCCTGCGCCGTCGTTCCCACGAAGAGCGTGCCTCAGGCGTTCTCGGCGCTGTTCAGCGCTGACGAGACCGCGTCGCTCGAGGAGAACGTCGAAAACATGACGAGCGCGTTCGCCGACACGAAGACCGGCGAGGTCACTACGGCGATCAAAGACTCCAAGGACGCGCACGACAACCCCATCCACAACGGCGACGTCATCGGCATCGCCGACGGATCGATCGAGGCTGTCGGCTCGAGCGTGGAGGATGTCGTGATGTCGCTGCTCGACACCATGGAGGCCGAAGATGCTGACACGCTGACGCTGCTTGCGGGCGAGGACTTCTCGGACGAGCAGCTGGATGCTTTGGTGGAGCGCATCGAGTCGCGCTTCGACGAACTGGAAGTCGACGCGCACCGCGGCGAGCAGCCGCTCTACCCGATCGTGTTCTCCGTGGAGTAGGCTGGCTTTTTCAACTCAATCGGATAGCGACCGGCGGAGCGTCGTCGTGTTCAGACAGTCCTGCTTTGGCAAACAGCCCACTGGGCTGTTCGCGTCGTGCGGAACTGCGCGCGACGACGCCCCGCCGGACGCGGCATTTTCGACGTTGAAGTGGAAGCTGGTCTGCTTCCATTGTGAAAGGAAATTTTGCCGGAAGCTTCCCACATACCCGATAGGCTGCAGGCCACGCTCGGGCTTGACGAGCCGGTGAGCCGCGTGCGCCTCGTGAGCCCCGCGCGCGCGAAGGCGCTCGAGAAGCTCGGCATTCGCACGGTCCGCGGGCTCATCACGCATTTCCCGCGGCGCTACATCGACCTTTCCGCCCGCGAGACCGCCGCCTCGGCGCGCATCGGCGAGTCGTGCACCATCGAGGGCGTGATCCACGACGTTAAGCTCAAGCGCCCGAAACCGCGCCTGACCTTGGTGGAGATTGGCGTCACCGATTCTACGGGCGTTGTGATCGTGACCGCGTTTCGCCAACCGTGGCTCGCCGAGCAGCTCTCCGCCGGCATGCGCGTGGCGATCGCCGGCAAAATCGAGTTCAACTACGGCTTCAAGCGAATGGTGAACCCGCAGATTCTCCCGCTCGAAGGGTCCGACGCGCCCGCGCACGGCCTCGTCATTCCCGTGCATCCTGCTGGCGAGAAGGTGACGCCGGCGCTGATGCGGCGCTTCGTGAGCAACGCGCTCGAGCTCGCCGAAGGCGTTCTCGACCCGATGCCGCTGGAGCTTCGCGTGAAGTATCGCCTGGTGAGCCGTCAGGTCGCGTTCCGCGCGATTCACTTTCCCGAAAGTCTTGTCGAAGCCCATGAGGCGCGGCGCCGCTTGGCGTACGAGGAAGTGCTCCTGCTTGAGCTCCACCTTATGCAACAAGGGGCGGCTCGCAGCCGCGGCCATGTGCCCACGGCGCACGAGATCGCGGGCCCGCGCATGCAGGCGCTCGACGCGGCGATCCCGTTCACGCTCACCGACGAGCAGCAGCAGGCCCGACTCGACATCCTCGGTGAGATGGCGCAGCCGCATGCGATGAGCCGCATGCTCTTGGGCGATGTTGGCACGGGCAAGACCGTCGTGGCCGCGTTCGCCATCGCGGCTGCGGCCGATACGGGCGGGCAGGCGCTGCTTCTCGCGCCGACCGAGGTCCTCGCGCAGCAGCACGAGCGCAGCCTGGGGAAGCTCTTCGATGCGGCGGGAATCACCCATGCGGTGCTCACCGGGTCGACCTCGGAATCCGAGCGAGCGGAGCTGCTCTCCCGTCTCGCTGCGGGTAGCCTCAACGTGCTCATCGGCACGCACGCGCTGCTCGAGGACGACGTGCGCCCGAGCAACCTCACGCTCGCCGTAATCGACGAGCAGCAGCGCTTCGGCGTCGCCCAGCGCGCGAAGCTGCTCGCCAAGGGCGACGCGCCTGACGCGCTCTTTCTCACGGCAACGCCGATTCCGCGCACGCTCGCGCTCGCGTTGTTCGGGAACTTGACGCTCACGTACCTGAAGCATCGACCGCACGACGCGGCGCGCCGCACGACGCGCGTGCTCGCGAAGTCGGAGCGCGGGTACGCCTACGACGCCGCCCGCGAGGCGCTTGGGCGCGGCGAGCAGGTGTATGTCGTGTGCCCGCTTGTGGGCAAGGACACCCAGGAGCGCGACGCGATGGCGGGGGAGGGGGCCGCCGCGTCGCGCGAGGAGCCTGACGGCGGGGCGTATCACCCGATGGTCGCCATTGAGGACGACGCTGACTTGGAACACGACGACGTGGCCGCAGCGACGCGCGAGGCGGAGATGCTCCAGGGGAGCACGTTTTTCGATTGGAGGGTCGAGCTTTTGCACGGTGGCTTGCCGTCCTCCGAGAAACAGCAGGTCATGCAGCGCTTTCATGATAACGAGACGCAGGTTCTGGTCGCCACCACAGTCATCGAGGTGGGCGTGGACGTCCCCAACGCGACCGTCATGATCGTGGAGGATGCCGACCGTTTCGGTCTCTCTCAGCTCCACCAGCTGCGCGGCCGCGTCGGTCGCGGCGAGAAGCCCGCCCAGGTATTCCTTGTGTCCGCCTCGAAGCAAGACGTCGCCCTCGAGCGCCTTCGCGCGATGGAGACTTGCGACGATGGCTTTGAGCTCGCCCGCATCGACTTGTCGCTTCGCCGCGAAGGCGATATCCTGGGCAATCGCCAGAGCGGTGCCTCGGTGCTGAAGCTGGTGAACGTGGTGCGCGACGGGGGGCTTATCGAAGCGGCCCATGCCGACGCGCGCGAGCTTTTGGAAAACGATCCCGACCTTGATGCTGCCGATCATGCGGCGCTCGGGCGGGAAGTACGGTTGCTGCTCGGCGCCACACGCGCTGGGGAAGGCGGATAGCATGAGAATCATCGCAGGTGAATACCGTGGCCGCGTTATCAAGGCCCCTAAGGGGGATGGCACGCGCCCGACGACCGATCGCGTGCGCGAGTCGCTGATGAGCGCGCTTGCCTCCGCGCGCGGGGGCCTTGAGGGTGCGGTCGTGCTCGATGCCTTCGCGGGGTCGGGGGCACTAGGCTTCGAGGCTCTCTCTCGCGGCGCCGCATCGGCGTGCTTCTTCGAGCGCGATGGCGCGGCGGCTTCCGTGGTGTCCGGGAACATGCGCACGCTCGGCCTTGAACCGCGCCGCGCTCGCCTCGTGCGTGCCGATGTGCTCGAGAAGCCGCCTCTGCGCCAACGTCCCGCGTTCGACCTGGTGTTTCTCGATCCACCCTACGCGCTTGCCGCGGAGGAGTCCCTCAGGATGGTGGCGAACCTCGCGAAGACGGGGGCCGTCTCGGGTGACGCTATTGTGGTGTACGAGCATGCGCTCTCGACGAATGCCGATGCCGACGAGGCGGAGGCGGCGTGTGGGTTCGCGCTTTCTTCCCGCAAGAAATACGGCGAGACGGCGGTCGATATCCTGCGCTTGGCAGATACGCTCGGGTAGCGCGCGGCGGGCGCAATTATTATTCTGCGCCCGCGCCACGCCGAGGCTTATGAATGCTCTGTGGTGCGTTTTGCCAAATCAGGGCGTCGTGATATGATAAGAGGACTCATGTGCGCACAAAGCGCAGCACACGAAACGCAGATTACACGCTGCATAACAGCAGGTTGGAAGGAATAACATGGACGAAACCGGGGTCTTGGGTCTTCTCGAGGAACTCTCGATTTTGCTTGAGGATGCAAAGCCAGTTTTCGGCAAGAACAACCTTCGCCAGGTTGACGTGTCCGCCGCTTTCGAGATCATCGACGAGATCCGCGACACGTTCCCGAGCGAATTCGCGCAGTCGCGCCAGATTGTGCGCGAACGTCAGAGCCTTCTCGATGATGCGGAAGCCGAAGCGAACCGCATGATCGAAGATGCGCGCAGCCAGGCGATGACCATCGCCTCCGAGCAGGAGATCGTGCGCATCTCCCAGCAGCAGGCCGACACCATCTTGGCCGATGCCCGCGAGCTTGAGCGTCAGACGCGCGCCGGCGCGGAAGACTACGCCGACGAGGTGTTCGGTCACGTCGAGCAGAGCCTCGATACGCTTCTCGGCAACGTGCGCCGCTGCCGCGATCGTCTGAACGCTGGGTCGACCAACGTCGGTCGCGGCTAATGGACGAGCTTTCCAGCGTCAGGAGCTCCCTGCGCGTCGTCTCAGGGGATTCGCTTTCCCTCGAGGTTCCCGCCGAGCTATTCTCGCCTGCAGAGTTTGCCCAGTTTGAGGGCACCGTTGCCGTTGATGAGTTCGAGTGTGGTCCCGACTCGTACCGCTTCAGTGAGCCGCTTTCGTGGCATGCCGACGTCTCCAACACAGGCGACGCGCTGCTCGTCACGGGGAGCGTCACAGGTGAGGCGCGCACCGATTGCGCGCGCTGCCTCGAGGACGCGGTCTTCGATGTCGAGGGCGAAATCGAAGGATACTTCCTGCTCGAAGGCGCGGAGATTCCCGAAGGAGCCGACGAGGACGAGTTCGACCGTCTGCCCGCGAACCACGTGCTCGATATGGAGTCACTCGTCGTTGCGGCCATCGTGTTCGAGCTTCCGCTCGTCCCTTTGTGCGACGAGGACTGCAAGGGCCTGTGCCCCACTTGCGGCGCCAACTTGAACGAGGGGCCGTGCGGGTGTGAGAAGGAGCAATCCGATGGGCCCGATGAGTTCGAGCTGGCGAAGAACCCCTTTGCGACGCTTGCGAACTTCTCATTCGATTCCGACGAATCGGCCGATTAAGCTTAATCGCGTTCATTTTCAGCGCGTCCGTCGAAATGGCGGGCGCGTTTTTTAGCGGCTTCGAGCCCTCGTTTCCCGAGAAGCGTCCCCTTAAGGCACTCTTCCGCCCTGAACCCTCGCGTGGGCACTTTGCCCCGATGCCCTTCTCTTCGCTTTCGTGTCGGCCTTCTTCTCGTGTCTTTGTCTAGCTCATCTCTGCGTTCGAGAGGCCGCGCTCGGCGACTTCCATCCGCGCGAACCCGATGAATCGCTTCTCCGCGCTGGTGAGCGCTGCGTTTTCGGAGTAGACCATGTAGAAGGTGCGGTAGTTGTTCTCGTTCTCGATTTCAAGGCAGCACACGTCGAGCTGGTCGAATATGGCGAGCCGTGGCGCGACCGCGATGCCGAAGCCGGCAGCCACCATACCGGTGACTGTGTAGTCCTCGCGCTCCTCGGAAAGGTAGCGCACCGATACGCCGGCATCCGAGTACATCTTGTCAACCGTCTGGCGAAGCCCCGTCCCTGGGGCGAACCCGACCTGCGGGTAGCGTGCCGCCTCGATAAGGTTCACGCTGTCCTTTTGCGCGAGCTCGTGGTCGCGGGGCGCGATGACGACGAGCTTCTGCTTCGCGACGGCGATATGCTTAAGCTCCTCGTTACCCACTCGCGAGCACAGTCCGATTCCCGATCGTCCCTCCTCGATGTCGGCTGCCACCTCGGACGCTATCCCTAGCCGTAAATCGAACTTGCATTCCTCATCGGGAAAGGCCTGCTTGAAACGCGTGATTGCGTTTGGGAGGAATATCGCGCCGAGGACGCGCATGAGCGAGATGCGCACGATCGAGGCGCCTCCCGCAATCGTGCGGGCGCGCGCCTTCCCGATGTCGAGCTCCTCGATTGCGCGGTCGACGTGCTTGAGATACTCCTCGCCGGCGGGCGTGAGGCGCACCCCGCGCGCAGTGCGCTCGAACAGCTTGATCTCCGTGCGCGCCTCGAGTTGCGATATCGCGTAGGAAAGCGCCGGCTGGCTGATGAAGAGCTGCTTCGCCGCGGCGGTGTAACTGCCGCACGCCGCGAGTGTCTGAAAGTATCTCAAGTGGTCGAAATCCATTGCCGTGAACCTTCTCGATTGTCTTTGCAACACTATCTTTCTTGAATCTACCAGGTATTATCAATTTCTTTTATAGCTCGTCCATCCATTCTATTGGATTTGCACATTCGTGTTGCGAAATAATGCGCCCTGTCTCGCGACGGGCAACACGAAACAGGGGAGAGATACCGGCGGCAGGAGGGAAACGTATGATCGCCGATGCGCGCCCGTCCCCCTCGCGGCTGTGGCCGCAGAACCAAGGAGGGCATGCATGGCAGCCTCATCAAAAACGCTCTCGAAAGAGCAAATCGCCAACCTATCCAAACGGGAGAAGACGACAATTCTCATTGCGATTTTGTCGCTGTACTTTGTTGTCTGCTCGACGATGACCATCTCGCCGGCGTTGCAGACGCTCTACAACGCGTTCCCTGATTTCGATCGAACCACCGTCATGTACATCTACACGCTGCCGTCTCTTGTGGGTATCCCGGTGACCATCTTGATCGGTCTTATCGCGGGCACCAAGGTGCGCTATCGCACCATCCTGCTTTCCGCAACGGCGCTTATGGTCGTCATGGGCACAGCGCCGTTCTTCATTGACAACCTCTACGCCATCCTCGCGTGCCGCTTCCTGTTCGGCATCGGCCAGGCTTCCTGCCTCGGCGTCGAAGTGAGCCTTATGTACATGTTCTTCTCGGGCAAGGAGCTTGCTCGCTACATGGGCTTCACCCAGGTCGCAGGCTCTCTCGGCAACATCGTGTTCATGCAGATCGGCGGCATTCTTGCCACGACCGGCTGGCATATGGTCTTCCTCGCATACCTCATCGTCACCGTCGCCTTCGTGCTTGTACTGCTCTTCATGAAGGAGCCCGAGTTGAGCGTTCCCGCGAAGAAGGCGAAGGCCTCCGACGCCGCCGCAGGCGCCGTTTCCGCCAAGAAGGACCGCATCCCGCTCGCTTCCTGGGTGTGCATCTTCCTCGTGTTCTTCTTCACCCTCGTGTTTCAGGGCCTTACCGTGAGCCTCTCCTCGCTCGTGAGCGAGCTCGGCATCGGCGATGCAGCCACGACCGGCACCCTTTCTTCCATCTCCATGGTGTTCGGCATGATCGTGAGCGCATTCTTCGGCCCGATCTTCAGCGTGACCAAGCGCCTTGGCGGCCGCGTGCTCTGTCTGTTCGGCATGGCCGTGGCACTGCTCATCATGATCACCATGCGCTCCTTCGTCGGCATCGCGGCCTCGATGTGCCTGTTCAGCTTCTTTGGCCTGCAGGTCATGATCAGCTCCATGGCGTCCGCCGCTAACGGCGCGCCCGATTCTGTGAAGGGCAAGATCGGCGCCTTCTGCCAGACCGGCGTGAAAATCGCGGTATTCATCGTGTCTTACTTCACCGCTGCCTCGCTCGCCGTGGCACCCGCGACCGGCCTGTACGCCTTTGCCCCTTCGGCCGCCCAGTACTCCGCCGACCTTTGGACGGGCGCGCTCCTCTGCGTCATCTGCGGCGTTGTCGGAATTGTGGCGCTCGTGGCCAAGAAGGGGAAAGGCTCGAAGGCAGTAAAGACCGAGACTGCGAGCAAAGCCGCTTAAATCTTTCGAGGAAAAGAGACGATTGGAATGACTGAAGAAATGAACGAGGCGCCCTTCAAGGCCGTCGATATGTCCCAGTTCAAGCGCACCTACCTCGACATTCCCTATGCCGATGCGCACGAGCGCGAGAAGCTCGACCTCGTGCTTCCCGACGAAGGCGAGGGCCCCTTCCCGGTGGTCGTCGCGGTGCACGGCGGCGCGTGGAAGTTCCGCTTCAAGCGTGCGGACAACATTGCAGGGCTTTTCCAGGCGGCCTCGCAGGGCTACGCGGTTGCGAGCGTCGGGTATCGATTGAGCTCGCACGCGAAATGGCCTGCCCAGGTCAATGACGTGAAGGCGGCGATTCGCTACCTTCGCAACCATGCCGAGGAGTATCATCTCGACCCCACGTGCGTGATCGTGTGCGGCAATTCCTCGGGCGGGCATATCGCCCAGACCGTCGCCGCGACCAACGATGACATCGACTTCGAGGACTGCCTGCTCGGCGACTGCGGCGACTCGTCGGTTCAGGGCTGCTTCTCGATGTACGGTGTGTCCGACATCTACGTCTGCGAGCACCAGACGGGCCATCGCGACGACGGGGACAACCCGATGTCGCCTCCCGACCAGGTGATGGGCTTCTGCATTGTGGCCGAGCCGGAGGAGCGCTGCGACATGGCAAGCTCCGTGAAGGCCATCAAGCGCCGCCCCGACGGGGTGCCCCCGATGCTTATCCAGCATGGCACGGGCGATCCGGTCGTCCCCTTCGAGCAGTCGGTGGCGCTCTACGAGACGCTGCAGGGCTTAGGCGACGGCGAGTGCATCGCCTATCGCTCCGCCGATCCGCATAAGGAATACGAGCTGCTTAAAGGTGAGCTTGCCGGCAAGCGGGCGGTTCTCGAGCTCGTCGAGGGCGCCGTGCACGGCGACGAGTGGTTCAAGAGCTCGCAGAACATGGATCGCTTTCTCGACTTCGCCGACGAGATCTCGGGAATCGATCGCAGTGCTCACCCGCGCACGCCGCTTCCCCAGATCGAGCTTGTGCCGTCGTATCTGTAGGAAGGTTCGAGGCGTAGCGCGGCCCGCGGGGCCTGCGGGCCTGAGGGAGCGCCTAAATATGGTGGGGGAGCGGCTCTCTGCGGCTGCGAATAGGCGAGGGCGCGCGCTGTGCGAACGGTGCGCGCCCTCGTTTTGTCGCGGTGTCTGCGGTTTTCTGCGCATTATGTGGTAAGCTGAGGTGAAAACGCGCACAAGGCCTTGCACCGTTCGTTTCTCTTTGCTATCATATCTCTTCGCGTGTTTACCCAGTGATAAGCGGGCGGTTCGGAAATCCGTCCGATGTTTTACAAAGGAGCTAGATCATGGCAGTACCTAAGCAAAAAACGGGTCGTGCAAGCACCCATACTCGTCGCAGCGCTAACGACCGCATCGACGCACCTTCTCGTTCCGTGTGCCCGCAGTGCGGCGAAGTGAAGCTTCCGCATCGCGTGTGCCCGAACTGCGGCTTCTACAAGAACCGCGAAGTCATCGAGACCGAATAGCGGCTTGCGGGCTCGCCGAGTCCGACCTAGCTTCTTAACATAGGCAAGCCTGGAGCCTCCCATTTCCGTGCGCCCTTGCGCGCGGACGGGAGGCTTTTTCACGAGGTGGGTGCAATCGCGTCTGCCGGATAGGAGTTCACCTTGGGAAGGAAATCTCGCGAACTGGCCGCTGCGCGCGCTACGGCCGAGGCGTTTCCCGGAACCATTCTTGCAGTTGACGCTATGGGCGGCGACAACGCGCCCTCCGTCGTGCTCGAAGGTGTCGCAGCCGCGCTTGAAGCCGATCCTGCGCTCAAGATCGTTTTGTGCGGGCCTGACGAGGTGGTGACCCCGTTCGCCGCGAACCATGGGCGCTGCGAGGCGCACGTTACCACCCAGGTGATCGATATGGGCGAGCACCCCGCCCGCGCCGCGCGGCAGAAGAAGGACTCCTCGATCGTGGTCGGCTGCCGTTTAGTGAAGGAGGGCCAGGCAGCGGGCTTCTTCTCCGCAGGGTCTACGGGCGCATGCCTCGCCGCTGCGACCCTCGTGGTCGGGCGCGTGAAGGGCGTGCAGCGCCCGGCTCTCGCCATGCCCCTTCCCGCGCCGTCCCACCCGGTCCTTCTGTGCGACGTGGGCGCGAATGCCGACTGCAAGCCTGCCTACCTCGTGCAGTTCGCCCGCATGGCGGGTATTTACGCCGAACGCATCTTGGGTATTCCGAACCCGCGCATCGGCCTTCTCAACATCGGCGAGGAGGAGGAAAAGGGCAACGACCTCGCGATCAAGACGCATGCGCTCATGGCCAAGCAGGTGCCAGGCTTTGCGGGCAACGCCGAGGGACGCGATATCCTTACGGGTGATTTCGACGTCGTGGTGTGCGACGGCTTCACCGGCAACGTGACCCTCAAGACCATTGAGGGCACGTCGAAGGTGCTTTTCAAGATGGTGAAGGAGGCCATGATGTCGTCTGCAAAGGCGAAGATCGGCGCACTCGCGCTCAAAAGCGAGCTTTACGAGCTGAAAGACCGCATGAGCGCCGACACCTACGGCGGCGCGCCGCTTCTGGGATGCAAGGGCGCCGTCGTCGTCGGGCATGGCTCCTCGAACGCGAAGGCGGTGAAGAACGGTATCCTCGTGACCGCCCGCGCCGCCCGGGAGAACGTTTCTGAAATAATCGCGCAGACGCTCGCAGGCTCCGACGCAAGTAATTCTGAACAGGTAGAATAAACGTTTAAGCAATCAGAAGCCACGGAAATCGCAAGGTGGTCGGATATCAGCATGTCGATGACTGAAGAACAGCAGGAAAAGCTCGCACGCGCCCAGGAAATCTTGGGCTACGAATTCAAACAGGAGCAGCTGCTCCTCTCGGCAATCACACACCCTTCGGCGACGGAGGGCCGCCCGGTCAAATATTCCTACGAGCGCTTGGAGTTCTTGGGCGACTCCATCGTGGGCGCCATCGTCGCGGCGATCGCGTTCGACAGCTTCCACGAGATCGACGAGGGTGGGCTCACCCGCATCAAGGTGGCGCTCGTCGCGGGCTCGAGCCTGTCGGATGTGGCCGCGAAGCTTGGTTTCGCCGACATCATCGTGTTCGGATCCTCCGAGACGGGCACGGGCAAGCGAGGCCTTCATTCCGCGCTCGAGAACGTCTACGAGGCGGTCGTTGCCGCGCTCTACCTTGACGGCGGAATCGACGCTGCAGTGAAGTTCGTGCGCCGCACGCTCATCCCGCATATGTCGCTCGATCTGGCCGCGCAGCCTGAAAACCCCAAGAGTGCCCTTCAGGAGAAGCTGCAGGAGGGTGGCATCACGCCGACCTACAAGCTGATCGAAACGCAGGGTCCGCCGCACGACCGCACGTTCGTAGCTCAGGTCTACGCGGGTGACCAGGGACTTGCCCGCGGCACCGGTCGCACGAAGAAGGAGGCCGAGAGCCAGGCTGCGAAGAGCACGCTCGCGCGCCTTGGCGAGTTCTTTGGGCTCGGGCTCACCGAGGAGGAGCGCGCTGCCAAGGAAAAGGCCGCGGCGCAGGCCAAGGCCGAGAAGGCAGCCGCCCGAGCCGCCAAGGAGGAAGCTGCAGCGCATGCGAAGGCCGAGAAGGCCTCCGAGCGCGCCCGCATCAAAGCTGAGAAGGAAGCCGCACGCCTTCAGAAGAAGCAGGGCTAGCGAATGCACCTCAAATCCCTCGTCCTCAAGGGCTTTAAGTCCTTTGCTGACAGAAGCGCGCTTACACTCGAGCCGGGCATCACGGCGATTGTGGGCCCGAATGGATCGGGTAAATCGAACATCTCGGATGCCGTGCTGTGGGTGCTCGGCGAGCGCAATGCCAAGCACCTGCGCGGACAGGCCATGGAAGATGTCATTTTCGCCGGCTCCTCCGCCCGACGCGCGGCGGGGCTTGCAGAAGTCGACTTGGTGCTCGACAACTCCGACGGCACGCTTCCCGTCGACTACGACGAGGTCGCGATTACGCGTCGTATGTACCGCTCGGGCGAAAGCGAGTACCTGATTAACGGCACGGTTGCGCGCCGTATGGACGTGCTCGACATTCTTCATGACTCGGGACTTGGGACGGGCACGCACTCGATCATCTCGCAGGGCAGCCTCGACTCCATCCTGCAATCGAAGCCCGAAGACCGCCGCGCGCTCATCGAAGAGGCCGCGGGAACGCTCAAGCACAAGCAGCGCAAGGCGAAAAGCGAGCGCAAGCTGGCCCAGATGGACCAGCATCTCGCGCGCGTGCGCGACGTGACCGCCGAGGTCGAACGTCAACTGAAACCGCTCGAGCGCAAGGCGAAGCGCGCCCGCACCTACATCGGGCTTTCCGCCGAGCTCTCCGATCTGAAGCTTAAGCTTGCCGTCGATGACTTGCGCCAGCTGCAGGAAAAGCACGCCGCCGCCACGGCCCGCGAGGAAGCCGTTGCTGCTGAGCTCGAGGCGAAGCGCGCGGAGATTTCGAACGCGGAAGCTGCCGCCGAGGCGCTGCAGGAAAAGATTCGCCAAGAGGGAGCGAGCGCCGGCGAGCTCACACGCCAGCATCGCCAGGCTTCGGGCGCCGTTGAGCGCATCGAGTCCGCTGAGCTCGTCATGCGCGAGCGCAAGCGTGCAGCGACCTCCCGTGCGGGCGAGCTTTCGGTGTCGCTCGAGGCGAACGCCGCTCGCGCAAAGACCGCCCAAGCCGACCTCGATGCTGCAAACGCCCAGCTTGCAAGCGTGCAAGCCGAGCGTGCGCAAGCTGAAGAAAAGGTGTCGCGGCTCGCTGCCGACCATGCGGACGTGACGTCGAGGCGCGCCGAGACCGAGAAGCGCGCAACCGAGCTCGGCCGCGCGAGCCGCGATTTGGAATCGCGCATCAACTCGGCCCGCGCCAAGCACGCCGAGCTCAAAGAGGCTCTCACGAACGGGCTTGCGCACATGAAGATCATCGAGGGGCATACCCAAGAGCTTACCCTTCAGTTCGACCGCGCCCAGGCCGAGGCTTCCCAGGCGGAGGCCCATGCCCGAATGCTCGCCGAAGAGCTCTCGGCCCTCGAGCAGGTTGAGAAGGAATCCCGCATGCGCGTGGGCGAGGCTATGCGCGCTGCCGAGGAGGCGCGTGCCGCCCGCGACGAGGCGAGCGACGCCGAGCGCGCCTGTGCTGCATCAATCGAGGCGTTGCGCGAAGTTGAGCGGGCATCCGCGAAGGCCCAGGGCCCGGCGCTCGAATGGCTTGCGAGCAATGCTGCCGCCTTCGATGCCGCAGTCGCGCCGCTTTCTCACGAAATCTCTGCTCCCGAAGGCCAGGAGGCACTCGTCGAGCACCTTCTCGGCGCCGACGTGACAGCGCTCCTCGTGGCTGACGGATCGCATGCGGCAAGCATGGTCGCCGCGCTCGCCGACGAAGGGAAAAACGGCGAGGTGACGCTTGTCTTGCGCGACGATGCGAACGGGGTCTCCACGCCTGATGCCTCAGCACGGCCCGCGAACGCGTTGGGCCGGGCGCTTCTCGAGGGGCTTTCGTTCCCCGAGTCGTCCGCCCGTGCGGTTCGCGCGCTCCTCGGCGATGTTGTCGTGTGCGAAAACCTTGAGGAGGCGCTCGCCGCCCATGAGGTCGACACGCTCGGCCTGCGCTTTGTCGCGCCCGACGGGTGCATCGTGTGGCCGACGGGCAAGGTGGTCGCAGGTCGCCATGTCGACGATGGGGGGCAGGGCGCCCTCGCGCGCGCTCGCAGGCTTGAGGCGCTTTCCCGCGAGCTTGTCACCGCGAGGGAGGAGGCGCAAAAGGCGAAGGAGGCTGCCGATGCCGCCGACACTGCCCTGCGCACGGCGCAAGGGGAAAGCCTCGCGAAAAGCCAGGAGCTCGCTGCCGCCAAGGGCAAGTCGGACGCCGCGCGCGCTGCTGCCGACGCTGCCGCGCAGAAGCTCACTTCGACTCGCCACGAGCTCGAGAACGTCGAGCGGCAACGCTCGGAGGCGGAGCAGGTCATCGCGAAGGCCCGTCCCGACGTGGAGGAGTATGCGCGCTTGGCCGACGAGCTCGGGCACGAGCTGGAAGGTGTGAAGGAAAGTCTTGCCGCCGCACTCGACGCCGCCGCTCCCTTGCGTGATGCCGCCCAGCAGGCAACCGATGCGCTCTCCGAAGCACGCCTCGCCGCAGCGACGCTTGTGGAGCGCGAGACCTACACTGTCCGCGTCCGCGATGCGCGCGCAGGGGAGCTCGCTCAGCTTGCCGCCCAGGCGAAGACGCAGCGTTTGGCCCATCGTGCGAAGGAACTTTCCGCATCCCGCATAGAGCCTCTGCTTGCGGTGTTCGAGGAGCTCGCGCAGAGCGCCCGTCGCTGGACGGTTGACTTGGAAGATAAGGCAACGCAGGCGCAGGATTCCCAGTCGGGGCTGCATTCCCAGGCGAACGAGGCGCGCTCGAAGGCGCGCGCGGCTCACGACGCCTACGACGCGGCCAGTGAGCGCATGAGCGCTGCGCGTGTGGGCAAAGGACGTTTGGAGGTGCAGGTCGAGGCTGCGGTCAACGAGATTGTCCACGGTTGCCGCACGCCGCTCGAGACGGCGCTTGCTTGCCCTGAGCTCGAGAATCGCCACGAAGTGGAGGACGCCGCCTTCAAGCTGCGCCGCCGCATCGCCAACCTGGGCACGATCAATCCCGACGCCGCTGACGAGTACGACGCGCTCAAGGTGCGCTACGACTATCTGGCAAGCCAGCTTGCCGACCTCGACGGCGCGCGCAAGGCGCTCGCGAAGATCAACCGCGTCATCGATGCGCGCATGAAGGACGATTTCGCGAGAACCTACGAGGCGGTGAACGCCAACTTCCAGGAAATCTTCTCCACGCTGTTCCCCGGTGGCACGGCGCATCTGTCCCTCGTCGACCCCGACGATATGGAGAACACGGGCGTGGAGGTCTCGGCGCAGCCGCGCGGCAAGCGTATCACGAAGATGTCGCTTATGTCCGGCGGCGAGAAGTCGCTCACCGCGATCGCGCTCCTGTTCGCGGTCTACCGCATCCGCACGACACCGTTCTACATCTTGGACGAGGTCGAGGCAGCGCTTGACGACACGAACCTGCGCCGCCTCATCGCGTTCGTGGAATCGCTTCGCGGCACCACGCAGCTCATCATGATCACGCGCCAGCGTCGCACGATGGAAACTGCAGACGTGCTCTTCGGCGTCTCCATGCAGGCCGACGGCGTGACCAAGGTCATCAGCCAGAAGCTCGATAGGGCCCTGCAGTACGCCGAGTAAGGGACTTGCAAAGGGTCCATCGCCTTCGTTTTAGCTTGACAGCAGGCTTGCGCGAACTCAACGGGGGAGTCCGACGAGACTCTCCCGCATACCAAGGAGAGACTTCCCGCGCCTTGCTGATTTGCCGCAGTTGGGGAAAATGCTCTCTTTTCCCTACCGTTTATGAAGAAATCTGACTACTTTACTGGCAGAATTTCTCCATTTATGATTCATAATCAACGTTTCTGCGCTAAAGTGTACGAATACGAATTGCCTAGTGATTGCTAGGTGTTCGTTCGGACGCGTGGGTATGGGAGCCTGCGCAGGCGGCTTGCCGAATGGCTGGCCGAAATGGGAAGGGAGTATTCAGATGGAAGAGAACAAGCTCAAGTTCAGCAGGCGCCAGTTCATGGGGCTGCTCGGAACTGCAGTTGCGGGAACCGCCATGATGGGCATGGTTGGTTGCTCCGGCGGGGGGTCCGAGAAGAAGGGTGACGGCAAGGCCGCTTCCGGCGACAAGGCCGCCGACAGCATCACCTACAGCTTGACTGCCGATCCCCGCGCCCTCGATCCGGCGTATTTCGACGACGGCGAGTCCGCGGTTGTGTGCTGCAACATTTACGAGGGCCTCTATGGTTTCGCTGAGAAGAACGCGGAAGTCAAGCCCCTTCTCGCCACCGAGTTGCCCGAGATTTCCGACGATGGTCTCATCTACACCATCAAGCTGCGCGAAGGCGTGAAATTTCACGACGGCACCGACTTCAACGCCGACGCCGTGAAGACCTCGATTGAGCGTTTGCTCGAGCCGAACCGCAACTCCGACCAGCCTTATGCCTCCTTCGTGTTTGGCGAGGAAGCTGCGAATTCCGGCGTGAAGACCGTCGAGGCGGTCGACGCCACCACCGTGAAGATCACGATGCGCGCGGCGAACACCTCGTTTTTGAAGAACCTGGCCATGGCCCTCGCGTCTCCGATCGTTTCCCCGAAGGCCATTGAAGCAGCCTCCGCTGGCTCCGCTATCACCACGCCCTGTGGTACCGGCCCCTATAAGTTCGTTGACTGGACGAAGTCCGCTTCCGTAACCCTCGAGGCCAATGAGGATTACTGGGACAAGGATAATGCTCCCAAGACGAAGAACATCATCTTCAAGATCATCGCCGAGGGCAACACCCGCATCACTTCGCTGCTGAACGGCGAGTGCGACATCATCTCGTCGGTCGACCCGTCTTCGGCAAACCAGATCACCGACGGTGGCTACGAGCTGTTCTCCGAGGATGGCATGACCATCAATTACATGGCGTTCAACACGGACGAGGGCGGCATCTGCGCCGACAAGGAAGTCCGCAAGGCCATCGCCCAGGCAATCAACGTCGAGGAAATGGTTTCTGCAATCTACGGCGAGTACGCTTCTGTCGCGAATTCCGTCATGCCGCTTTGGATGGCGCCTTACGACAAGGACGTCAAACAGACCGCATACGACCCCGATGCCGCGAAGGCAACCCTTGCTGCTAAGGGAGTCACCAAGCTCGCTTGCATCACCTACTCCACCGCTCGTCCGTACAACGCAAAGGGCGGCGTTGAGCTCGCTAACATGGTTCAGGGCTATCTGTCCAAGGTCGGCGTCGATGTGGAGATCACCCAGTACGATTGGACGACTTACAAGTCCAAGGTGCAGACCGACCCCTATGACATCTGCTTCTACGGCTGGACCGGCGACAACGGCGACCCGGACAACTTCATGAACCTGCCTGCGGACTCCAACAGGTCCATGAACGTTGCCCACTGGGATAACGAGGAATACAAGGCTCTCATCGCAAAGGGTATTGCAACGCCCGACGGCGACGAGCGCGATGCCATCTACAAGCAATGCGAGGAAATGATGGCTGAGGAGCAGCCGTGGTTGCTCATCTCCCACTCCAAGAATCTGCTCGGCTACAGCCCGAAGGTGAAGGGTTTCTATTATCACCCGACGGGAGTCGCGTTCTTCAAGGGCGTTTCCAAGGAAGCGTAGCGCTTTCCCGGCATTTTGCCTTCACGGTGCGCGGGGCGGTCTCTTTGCTGCCCCGCGCACCTTTTCAGCGCAGCGGCGGCTTGCCTTGAGCTGAATCTTGCCGATTCGGTTCGGGGCAGGATCGCGTGACCTGCGTATCGCGGCCCTTCCAGACGAGACGATTTGGGCCGCATCTTCGAAAGGACAACGGTGCTTAAATACATCCTCAAAAGAATCCTTATGGTGATTCCCGTGCTGCTGGGTGTGACGATCATCATCTTCTTCATCACGCGCGTTCTCGCCTCCGACCCGGCTCCTGTGGTCTTGGGAGAGCATGCGACGGCGGAGGCGATGGCCGCATGGCGGGCCGACTACGGCCTCGATGATCCTATCTGGATGCAGTACGTCAACTTCCTGGTATCGGCGATCCAAGGTGATTTGGGAACGTCGTACTACACGCACACGCCCGTCGCGTCTGAGCTTGCAGCGCGCTTCCCAGCAACCGCCGAACTTGCGTTGTGCGCCATTATCGTGGCTTCCATCTGCGGTATTGCGCTCGGTGTGCTCGCTGCGGTGAAGAAGAACAAGCTTGCCGACAACGCTTCGATGGTGCTTGCGCTCATCGGCGTGTCGATGCCTGTTTTCTGGTCGGGCATTCTGCTCATCTTGCTGTTCTCGGCGACGCTGCATATCCTGCCGTCCTCCGGTCGCGTGACGCCGCTTTTGCAGCCGACCGGCGGTACGGGCTTCTTCATCTTCGATACCATCGCGAAAGGCGATTTCGAAGCGCTTGGCGATGTGCTTGTCCACCTTGTCCTACCGACGGTTACGCTATCGCTTTACTCCATGGCCATCATCACGCGCATGACGCGCTCTTCGATGCTCGAAACGCTCAACGCTGATTATATCCGCACGGCGCGCGCGAAGGGGTTGGCGAAGCGCTCGGTGAACGTCAAGCATGCGCTGCGCAATGCGATGCTTCCCGTGTCGACCGTTATCGGCTTGCAGTTAGGAAGCTTGCTCGGCGGCGCCTTGCTTACCGAAACCGTGTTCGCATGGCCGGGCATCGGCAAGTTCGCCGTTGACTGCGTATTGAAGAGCGACTTCCCGGTGGTACAAGGCGTGGTGCTCCTGGTCGCCGTTATCTTCGTCTTCATGAATCTGCTTGTCGACATCATCTACGCATGGCTCGATCCGCGTATTAAATACGGCGCGAAGGAAGAGGGGTGATCGGCATGAGCAAAAAAACCGTTCTGGCAACACAGGGCGCTGCAGGCGAAGTGACGAACAGCCAAGCCCAGCAGCCTGTCGAAAAGCGCGAGAGCATCTGGAAAGACGTGCTTGACGGCATCGTCTCGAACAAGGCGGCCCTTGTGTCGGCCATCTTCATCTTGCTCCTTGCGCTGATTGCGATTGTGACCAAGCTCGTTCCGGGTATCCTGCCCTACGATCCCTATGAGCAGAACCTTGCTGAATCCGTGCAAGGCCCCTCGGCTGCGCATTGGTTCGGAACCGACATCCAGGGCCGCGATATCTTCTCGCGTGTGCTTGTGGGCACGCAGATCACGCTCGTCGTGGGCCTTGCCGCTGTGGCTATATCGCTTACCGTTGGCGTTCTGCTTGGCGCGATCGCGGGCTACAAGGGCGGCAAGTGGGATACCGTCATCATGCGCATCATGGACATGATGCTCGCTATTCCGTCGATTCTTCTCGCCATCGCTATCATGGCTGCGCTTGGCCAGGGCATCGAGAAGGCGGTTGTGGCTATCGGCCTGGTCGCTATTCCCGAATATGCTCGCATCGTTCGCTCCGAGATTCTCGCAATCAAGGAGAACGATTACGTGGCAGCTGCCCGTGTGATCGGCGACTCGAACTTCGCAATCGTGTTCCGCCATGTGCTTCCGAACGCGCTGCCATCGATTATCGTGCGTGCAACGCTCGGCATTTCCTCGGCTATCCTTGACTGTGCGGCGCTCGGCTTCCTCGGTCTGGGCGTGCAGCCGCCCGATGCCGAATGGGGCGACATGCTCGGACGCGGCCGCAACGAGCTCTTCCGTGCTCCGTGGCTTATGATTTTCCCTGGTCTCGCCATCACGCTTACTGTGCTTGCATTCAACCTACTCGGCGACGGTATTCGCGACGGTTTGGATCCGAAGTCGAGGAAGAGGTAGCCCGATGTTGCTTGAAGTGAAGAGCCTCTGCACCGAATTTCCGGTGAAACGCGGCGTGGTCCGCGCGGTTGACGACGTGAGCTTTGGAGTCAGCGAAGGCGAGATTTTGGCTATCGTGGGAGAGTCCGGTTCGGGCAAATCCGTCACAAGCCTGTCCATCATGGGCTTGCTTGCGGAGCCCGGTCATGTTGCCGGCGGCGAGATGACCTTCGACGGGAAAGACCTCGTCCATCTCTCCGAGAAGGAATATCGCGAGATGCGCGGTAACGATATGGCCATGATCTTCCAAGAGCCCATGACCTCGCTCAACCCCGTGTACCGCATCGGCGATCAGATCGTCGAGGCTATCCGCACCCACGAGAAGGTTTCGAAGAAAGAAGCGCTCACGCGCGCTATCGACCTTCTCCGCAAGGTCGGCATCCCCAGCCCTGAGGCGCGTGTGCGCGATTATCCGCACCAGATGTCGGGCGGTATGCGCCAGCGCGTCATGATTGCCATGGCGCTCGCCTGCAATCCCAAGCTTCTCATTGCCGACGAGCCCACAACGGCGCTCGACGTGACAATCCAGGCGCAGATCCTCGACCTGCTTCGCCGCCTTCGCGAGGATACCGACATGGCCGTTCTCCTGATCACACACGATCTCGGTGTCGTCTCCGAAATCGCCGACCGCGTTGTGGTCATGTACTGCGGCCAGGTGGTCGAAGAGGCCGAGGTGCGCTTGCTGTTCGACAATCCGATGCATCCCTATACGCTTGGCCTTTTGAAGTCCATTCCTCGGTTGGAAGATGACGACAGCAAGCGTCTCTACATGATCAAAGGCATGGTCCCCAATCCGCTCGAGATGCCCCCGGGATGCCACTTCTCCGACCGCTGTGATAGCTGCATGCAGGTTTGCCGCGAGCGGATGCCTGAGTTGGTGCAGGTGGGCGACCATAAGGTTCGCTGCTTCCTCTACGAAGAACAGGATGGCCATGCGAAAGATGCCGCCGAGGTGAAGGCGAACGAGGAAAAGGCTCGCGAGGCTGTCGAGGCGGCGCGTGAGGTTTCAACCGCCGAAGCGCTTATCGAGGGCGATGTGGCGCGGGAGGCCGAGGAGGGAGGCGCTGATGAGCGATAACGGAAATATTGCGAGCCCTGAGCTGCGCAACGATGACGTGCTGCTCGATGTGCAGCATCTGACGAAGCTCTTCGCAGCTGAGACGAACTTCTTCGGCAAGGCGACGTCTTATGTGCATGCGGTGGACGACGTAAGCTTCCAGATTAAGAGGGGAGAGGCGTTCGGCCTTGTGGGCGAGTCTGGGTGCGGCAAGACCACCGTTGGCAAGATGCTCGTGAACCTGCTTCGCCCCACGAGCGGCAAGATCATCTTTGACGGTAAAGACCTCACCGCGATGAAGGACTCCGAGCGCAAGAGCTACTGCAAGGACATCCAGCTCATCTTCCAGGACCCCTATGCTTCCTTGAACCCGCGCATGCGCATCGGTGACATCATCGCCGAGCCGATGATTGCAAATAACATCGTTCCAAAGGACAAGGTCGAAGCTCGCGTGAATGAGCTTTTGGAATGCGTCGGCCTGGCAAATTATATGCGCAACCGCTATCCGCACGAGTTCTCTGGCGGCCAGCGCCAACGCGTTGGTATTGCCCGCGCGCTCGCCGTGAACCCCAAGCTCATCGTTTGCGATGAGCCAGTCTCCGCGCTCGACGTCTCCATTCAGGCTCAGGTTCTCAACTTGCTCGACGATCTTAAAGAGGAGTTCGGCTTAACCTACCTGTTCATCGCGCATGGCTTAAACGTCGTGAAGCATGTTTCCGATCGCGTGGGTGTTATGTATTTGGGCAGGATCATGGAGATTGCCCCGAAGCGCTCGCTTTATGCCGACCCGTTGTCCCCCTACACGCAGGCGCTGCTTTCCGCTATCCCTGCGGTCGATCCGAAATCGAAGCGCGAGCGCATCATCTTGCAAGGTGATGTTCCCTCCCCGATCGACCCGCCCCCGGGATGCCGTTTCGCGGGCCGCTGCTTCAAGCGCCTCGGCGTATGCGGGAACTCGGTTCCCGAGCTGCGCGAGGTGAAGGAAAACCATCGGTGCGCCTGCCACCTGTATGACCCCGAGCTTCCTCCAACGGAGGAGATGACTCGCGCGGTTCGTTAATTCGCGCTTCCGCCTACGTGTTGTCAACGCCCTCGGCATTTTCGGATGTTGGGGGCGTTTCTTTGCTATGCTGTGATGCGGAAGATTCCGAGGCGCATTCCTGCCTCTTCGTTTCCTGAAAGGATAGTATATGGGCTTTTTCGATCGCATCAGCGAGGGCCTTGCGCGCTCACGCGATAAATTTAAGGAACAGATGAACGTCCTGCTCGACCGCGGCCCGGATTTGGATGATGAGTTTTGGGATGGGCTTGAGGAGACGCTCATCTTAAGCGATATCGGCGCTCCGGCAGCGAGCTCCATCGTGGAGAACCTGCGCGACCAGGCGACGCGCAAGGCGCTTCCCGACGCCTATGCCGTGCTCGATATGTTGAACGAGCAGATTGCGAGCACGTTCACCGAGGGCGGGGAAGAGGTCTTCGGCGGCGACCCCGCGCTCGTGCTCTTCGTGGGCATCAACGGCACGGGCAAGACGACGACCGTCGGCAAGCTTGCCAAGGAAGCCTCCGATGCGGGCCGCAACGTTATCTTGGGCAGCGCCGACACCTTCCGAGCCGCCGCGATCGAACAGCTCGAGGTCTGGGCTCGCCGCGCCGATGTCGAAGTGGTCGAGCGTGAGCGGGGAAGTGACCCCGCGAGCGTGTGTTATGCCACGATCGAGCGCGCGGAGGAAACGGGTGCGGATCTGGTGCTCATCGACACTGCAGGCCGCCTGCACACCTCTGCCGACCTTATGCGCGAGCTCGAGAAGGTCGTGAACGTCGTGCGCAAGCGCTCTCAGCTGCCGGTCTACACCGTGCTCGTCATCGATGCGACGACCGGCCAAAACGGCTTGCAGCAGGCGCGCGAATTCAACAATGCGCTTTCTCTTGACGGCATCGTCGTCACCAAGCTCGACGGCACGGCGAAGGGCGGCATCGCGCTTGCCGTGAGCCACGAGCTTGAGCTTCCTGTGCTGAAGATCGGCGTGGGCGAGGGTATGGACGACTTGAAGGACTTCGATGCGCACGACTTCGCGCGCGCCCTTATAGGCGACTTCGACGAGCGTGAGGCGTAGCGGTCCTTCCCGTTTCGGCATCCGATGCGTGGCAACCCTGGCAACACGTTTCATTCTCGCGAATCAAAAAACGCTCGGCCCTTGCGGACCGAGCGTTTTTCATGCAAACAAGGTTGCTCTAAGATTGTTTAGAGCAGATCGTTGTAGCAAGAGTTCGCGATGACCTGTGCGGCCATAGCGCGGCTGAGAATGGTGTCAGCCTGGATGTAGCGGGTGCCGTCAACGTCGACGCCGTCGACGCCGGTGACGATCTTGTTAGCAACGGCCCAGTTGGCAGCTGCGGTGTAGAACTTGCCGTCCTCGACGTCGGCGAAGCCGGTTTCGTTCTTCGCGGTTGTGAAGTCAACGCCAGCGGCCTCGGGGTCGACGATGCGATGGAGCACGGTCACGAACTGGGCGCGGGTGAGCTCGTCGCTCGGCCCGAAGAGGGCCAGGCCCGACTTTGCCTATTGACAATGTCCTGCTCATATTAAAAAACCGCACCTCCGAATCTTGGTTTCGCATGTCCAAGATTCAGGGCGCGGTTCAACGCTTTTCGGGTGATGCTTGATTGTCTTTTCGGCGAAGGCCTATGCGGCTTCGATGTCCTTTCCAGGTTTGAAGTCGCGGCCTTCCTTCCTCCACTGGCTGTACTCGGCAGATGCGGCGAAGAGCACGTCGGAAGAGGAGTTGAGCGCGGTCTCGCAGGAGTCCTGGATGACGCCGATCACGAAGCCGATGCCGACGACCTGCATCGCGATGTCGTTGCCGATGCCGAACAGCGAGCAGGCGAGCGGGATCAGGAGCAGCGAGCCGCCGGCGACGCCCGATGCGCCGCATGCGCTCACGGCGGAGAGCACCGACAGGATGATTGCGGTGGGGATGTCGACCTGGATGCCCATCGTGTGCGCCGCCATCATGGCCATGACCGAGATCGTGACTGCAGCGCCGCCCATGTTGATGGTCGCGCCGAGCGGGATGGAAAGCGAGTAGTTGTCCTTGTTAAGACCCAGCTTGCGGCACAGCTCCATGTTTACGGGGATGTTCGCCGCGGAGCTGCGGGTGAAAAACGCGGTGAGGCCGGAATCCTTCAGGCAGCGAAGAACAAGCCCGTAGGGGTTCTTGCGGAAGCACGCGAAGGAGAGGATCGGGTTGGTGACGAAGGCGATGAAGAGCATGCAGCCCACGAGCACGAGAAGCAGTTGGCCGTACTCGGTGAAGATTTCCAGACCGTTGGTGGAAACCGCCGTGTAGATGAGGCCCAGGATACCGAAGGGGGCGAGCGAGATAATCCAGCGGACGACGGTCGACACAGCGTCGGAGATGCTCGTGAACACGTCTTTCACCTGGTCGCTTGCGCGCCTAAGGGCGATGCCCAAAACGACGGCCCACGCGAGAATGCCGAGGTAGTTCGCGCTCATGAGCGCCGTGACCGGGTTGGCGACCACGTTGGTGACAAGCGTTGCGAGGACTTCCCCGATGCCGGAGGGCGAGGATTGCGCCTCGGCAGCGGCGGAGAGCGTGAGGTCGACGGGGAACAGGGTGCTTGCCAGGACGGCGACAGCGCCGGCGATGAAGGTGCCTACCAGGTACAAGATGATGACGAGCTTCATCTGTCCGCCGCCCTTCGCGTTGCACAGGGCGCTGATTACCAGGAAGAACACGAGGATGGGGGCGACGCTTTTCAGTGCGTTCACGAAAAGCGTGCCGAGCATCTCGATGATCTCGTTCCCGGGGATGACGAGCGCGAGGATGGTGCCGATGACGAGGCCCACGATGATGCGCTTGATGAGGCTAATCGAGTTCCAGGTTCGCCCGATCTTCTTGATGGTATCCACTGGCGGTCCTTTCAAATATAAAAGCTGCGCAAAAAGAAGCTGGGGGAAGGGTGCAGGAAAAGCACCCTTCCCCCAGCTGGTGCGGGCGAAAGGACTTGAACCTTCACGGGGGTTGCCCACCAGAACCTAAATCTGGCGCGTCTGCCAATTCCGCCACGCCCGCACACTTTGCTGCTCGAATAAACAGCGGACACATAATAGCAGAACGCCATGCCGTCGGCGCAGGGAATGATTTTGTTTTTTACAGGCGGCATGAAGAGGGCTGTTGTATGTCTTCGCTCGCCACGAATTTCCGTTTGTCGGCATTTCCTCACTTTCCAAACGCCATTCGTTGCCGACAAACGTAAAAAAGTGGCGGCGCAATGACAAAATCGTCATTGCTTTGCGAATTGCTATCGGATAATATTGGTCGCGCACCAGTAGCAGATAGAATGAATTAGTAAAACACAGCGACTATACGTGCTGTCGCTAGCAGGGAGGGCTGACACTATGCAAGATCTCACACGCCGCAATTTCATGAAGGTTGCAGGCGCGACTATGGTTGCGGCGATGACGGCAGGCGCGCTTTCAGGCTGCTCATCGAACGGATCGTCATCCGACGGCGAAGACGCTGCAGCGGATTCCACCTCCAAGGAAGAGGAGTTCATGAGCAAGGGCAAAGGAGAGCACTTGGTCTGTGCCGTCACCGGCAAGCTCATCAAGATCGCCCCGGCCATCTTGGCCGATCAGCTGGGGTACTTCACGGAAGAGGGGTGCGACGTCGAATTCCAAACCGTCGCGCTTGCCGATGCCATGGCGTCCATGTCGGTGAACAAGCTCGACATCGACCTGTTCGGCATCGTGCCGGCTTGCTCGTACGTGTCCCAGGGCGTCGAGGTTTTCGTGTTTGGTGGCACCATCCTGAACGGCTCGGAGATCATAAGCTCCACGAGCTTCACCAAAGACCTCAAGAAGGCCGATGACTTCAAGGGTTTGAACATTGCGTGCTCGCGCGAGGAATCCGGCCAGATTTTCCTGAAGAACTACCTTCAGGAAAACGGCCTTGAACTGGGACGCGACGTTGTCTTTGAATACGTCGACAACGCCACGACCGCGCTCGAGGGCTTGCGCTCCGGCCAAAACGACCTGTTCATCACGAACAATGCCATGGGCTACACCTATTCCACCAGCATGGACGACATCAAAGTCGCGGCCGTTCCCGCCGACATCACGGGAAGCTATCCCTGCTGCCGTCAGAACTGCTCCGAAGATGCCTACCACAACAAGTTCCTCTCGCTCGTCGATTTCGAGATCGCGCTCATCCGCGGTTACGATTACTACCTCAATAACAAAGAGGACGTCATCGCGCGCCTCGTCGACTACTCCGCGCAGGATGCCGCCTACGTCGAGGCCGCTATGTACGGTACGTCCGACTACCGCAACGTCATGGACCTCACGCCCGACCCCCATACCGACGAGGTCGTGAAGTTCTACGAGGCCATGCAGAACATCGGCGAGATCGCGAAGGACGGCTATGACATGCGCGATTACGCCACGTCGGCCGTGTACAAAAAGGCGCTCGACGCGCTTGTCGAGCGCGAGCCCGACAACGCCACGTACAAGAAGCTCGCTGAGGACTTCGGCAAGTACAACGCGCAATAAACGCAGACGCTTCGCCAAAGGCGCAGGTGGAAAAGGCGGCGGTGCTCTTCAAAAAGGGCTTCGTCGCCTTCGTTTGCGCTAAGGCGGCACGAAAGGAGGGCGAAGGTGGCGGACCTTTCGCTTAGAAACCTCTGCTTCACCTACGATGAGGCGCTCAGCAAAGCGGTTCAGCACCGTCGCGTCGCCGAGGAAGACGTCGCGGACGACAAGCTTGTGCTGAAGCACGTCGACCTGATGGTGCGCTCCGGCGAGTTCTTATGTTTGGTGGGGCATTCGGGTTGCGGCAAGTCAACCACGCTGCGCATTTTGGCGGGGCTGCAAAAACCCCTGTTCGGGCGCGTGGAATCGGACGGGCGCGAGATAACCGGCCCCGGGCTCGACCGCTCGGTGGTGTTCCAGAACTACTCGCTTTTCCCGTGGATGACGGTGAGGCGCAACGTCGAGTTCGGTGTGAAGCAGGCCTCGATCGAGCTTTCGCGCGGGCTGTCCAAGCGCGAGATATCCGACATCGCCGATGAGTATTTGGCGAAGGTGTCCATGTCGAAGGCGGCCGATCTGCATCCCTATCAGCTCTCGGGCGGAATGCGCCAGCGCGTCGCCATCGCGCGCGCTTTGGCCATGGACACCGACATCTTGCTTTTCGACGAACCCTTCGGCGCGCTCGACGTGAAAACGCGTCGCGAGCTGCAGCTTCTCATGGAAGACCTCTGGGTATCCGGCGAGAAGGCGAAAACGGCCGTATTCGTCACGCACGATATCGAAGAGGCGTTGCTTTTGGCCGACCGCATCGTGTTCATGAGCGCCGGGGTTCTGCGCGACGAGTTCGAGGTCGCCTCCCCGCGCCCGCGCGTGCCTGAAACCTACTTCGAGAGCGCGGAATGCAAGAGTCATCGCGCGCGTCTTTTGGAGCTGTTCTACGACGCAGAGGAAACGAAGCTCGAATGCGCCGAGCGCGAACTCGTTTTGGAAGGGGGAGCGGCGTAAAATCATGAATAGATCGCTTGCAATCCGCGTCGTTATCGCCCACATCATGGCGGCGGCGCTTGTTGCCGTTATACTGTTCGTGCCCAACACCAGGCGAAACGTGTCCGACCCGTTCGCGTTCCTTGTCGCGATTGCGTTCATCGAGGTGCTCTACCTCATCGCGCTCGCGTCCGGCCGCAAGAAAGACCCCTTCCCGCAAGGCTCCACCGACATCGTGCTGTTCGTGTGGACCCTGCTTCTGCTTTGGGAGATCTTCGGACCTGTGCTAGGGATTGCGCACAATGTGCTTCTGCCCTCGCCCGAAAACGTGTTCAACGTCTTCGTGGAACACGGCGGCGAGCTCGCGGCGAGCGTGGCCTCGTCGCTCGAGCTTTTGCTATCGGGCTTTTTCCTGGGAACGCTTTTCGGCGTGATTCTGGGCGTGATCTGCGGCTGGGTTCCCCGCCTGCGTTCGATGTTCTACCCGATCGCCAACGTGTTCGCGCCCATCCCGTCGGTGGTGTTCACGCCGTTTCTGGTCATTCTCATGCCGAACTACCGGCTCGCCGCGGTGATGGTGATCCTGCTCGGCGTGTTCTGGCCTCAATTCTTGAACATGATCTTGCGCGTGGGGTTGCTCCCCGCGGCCATCATCGACAACACGCGCGTGCTGAAGGTGGGTAACCTCACGATGATCACGCAGATTATCCTGCCGTACATCCTGCCCGACATCCTGAAGGGCCTGCGCGTTTCGCTGACGACGGGGTTCCTCATGCTCATGTACGCGGAGAGCTTCGGTGCGAAATCGGGCATCGGGTATTGGATTTCCAACGCGAACGTGTTCGCCAACTATGCGAACATATACGCGGGCATCATCACGTGCGGCATCACCGTCACGGTGCTGAATTACGCGTCGGCCTGGCTGCAGAAGCGCTTCACCACTTGGCATTAAGCGATTTTCCCGACCATCGCCGCTTGCGAGCGCGGCGTGGTTCCGCTCGCGAAAAAAAATTAAGGAACCGAATGAAAGCGCGCGGACGACACCCGTTTGCGCGAAACGAAGGAGAGGAGAGTCGAACCAATGGACCAAGACGTGAGGGATATGATCGACCGGGCAACCGACGAGGCGCTGCGCGGAGCCGTGCAGCCCAAAGAGGTCATCGTGCGTATGCTCGAGCTCGATCCCGAATCGGAAGAAGTCGCCTACCTGCGGGAATGCGCGTCGCGCGTGGCGCATTTCGCCTCGGATAACAAGTGCGGCGTTTCGGGCGCCATCGGCATGGACATGTGCAGCTGCGACATGAACTGCAAGTTCTGCTCGTTCGGCACCGAATGGGGCCTTGTGACCGAGGAAGTGAAGTACACGAAAGAGGAGATCATCGAGATGGCGCGCGCGTACGTGGAGGCGGGCATCACCACGCTCACGCTGCGTTCGACCGAGTTCTACGATGTGCGGGTGCTTTCCGAATGGCTTGCCGATATTCGCGAAGAGGTGCCGGGGGACTACCTTATCAACCTGAACGTCGGCGAGCTCACGCCGGCGATGGCCGAGGCAGCCTACCAGGCGGGAGCCACGAGCGCGTATCACGTGTGCCGCATGCGCGAGGGGACCGACACGCCGTTCGACCCGAAGCTTCGGGAACGAACCATCCGCGCCATCGCGCAGTCCCCCTTGCGCTGGGGCACGTGCGTCGAGCCCATCGGCATCGAGCACACCAACGCCGAAATCGCCGACAAGGTGCTCTACAATATGTCGCTTCGCCCCTACAGCATGGGTGTCATGTTCCGCGTGAACGTGCCCGGCACCCCGTTCGAGGGCATGAAGCCCGTGTCGAAACCGCGCATGCTGCAGATTCTGGCAGCCGTGCGCATCGCGGTGGGGTCGCGCATCCGCTGCATGGCGTGCCACCCCGCGCTTCCCGAGGCGCTTTACTCGGGCGCTAACGGATACACCGTCGAGCGCGGCGCGAACCCGCGCGACACCGAGTTCAACGCCTGCGAATGGCGCGGCTTCACGGTGGAAGACGCCGTTGCGCTCATCCGCGAGGCGGGCTTCGAGCCCGGCGTGGTCGATCACGATCCGCGCTTTCGCGCCGATGGGAACAACTGGTGGAAGAAGGGCGACCCTGCCGACTACGTCATGCCCGACCCGCTCGTCTCGGCGGGCGCCGGGTGCTGCTGCGGCAAGCGCTCGTAAGAGGGAAGGGCGCGGGCGGCAGCGGGCTCGTCCGCCCGCGCCGCTCGCTTCGCGGCTATTCGCCTCCGCGCGCTTCCTCTTCCTTCCGCACGTCGGCGCCAGGGGCGCAAAACGACTCGTCGCGGCGCATCATGCGATTCCACAGCGAGCCCGTGGTGGAAGCCCACAGCGCCGCGCCGGGATTGTTCACCATGGCTTTGTCCTTGGTCAGAAGCGTGGTCACCGGCGCGTCGGAGAGCCTGTAGAAGTACGAGTCGTGCCCCACGCACAGCCCCATGACCACGTTCAAGTCGGTTTTCTCGGCGTTCAGGTGCTGCGCCTGCGAGCGGGGGTTGCAGGCCACAAGCCCGAAATTGCAGCAGCTTTCCTCAAGCCCCATCTGGGCATTCGACAGCGCTCCGATCTTGCACGCGTACCCTACGGCTTCGAAGCCGTGGATGCGCAGGATTTTCGCGAAGATGCGCGCCTCGTCGGCCACGCCTGCGCAAAACGCGATGCCTACCTTGCGATACCCCATGCGCCGCGCGAAATCCATCGTCTCCTCGGCGCGGCAGAGCTGCTCGGAAAATCCGCGGGCCGTCGTCTTCGCGGTCGCCTTCATGAACGCGTAGGTTTCCGTGTCGTCTTCGTATTCGCCGCGCAGCTTTGCGATGTCGTCGTCTTCCATGCCGCGCGTCTCGCAGAAGGCGGGGTAGCGGCCGTTGTTCAGCGCGCACCCGAGCGTCGCGCAATCGATGCAGCTGCGCTTGGCGGGTTGCGTTTCGGGTGCGGGCGAAGCCCCGCAGCATTCTCGCGTCATGTCTCTTCCTTGTCGGCCCCGAGCGGAGCCTCGTCGTTTGCTTTCCATCCAGTATAGGCGCTCGCCCGGCATCTGCGCGCGGCGTATCGTGAAGAGGTCGCGCATTGATTGGCATTAGTTGCGCATATGTGCGATAATCCCTTCTCGGTGCGCATTCGGGCCGATGTACGGCCGCGCTGTCCGATTCGGCCAGATTCGATTACGCGCTGCACGAATCGTGCGATAAGCGAACGATGGAGGAAAGTTAGTGGAAACAAAAGTAGAGGCATTGCAGGACAACAAGGTCAAGGTGACCGTCACCGTCGATGCCAAAGAAGTCGACAATCGCATCAAGAAGGCTTACAAGGACTTCGCGAATAAGTACAATTTCCCCGGATTCCGCAAGGGCAAGGCGCCCCGTCCGATTATCGACAACGCGCTCGGCGCCGAGGCTGTGCCTGCCAGCGTCACCGATGATATCGTGAACGGCTGCTATCCGCTCGCTATCGACAGCTGCGATCTGTATCCCGTCGGCGAGCCCGAGTTCGGCGAGCCTGCGCTCGTCGAGGGTGGCAAGCCCTACGAGTTCTCCTTCGAGGTCGAGTGCAAGCCGACCTGCGAACTCTCCGATTACGAGCCGGTCGAAGTGAAGCTTCCGGCTGAAGGCGCGTCCGAGGCCGAGATCGACCAGCAGATCGAGGCGCTGCGCGACTACTACCATGAGTTCGAGAACGCCAACGCCAACACCAAGGTGAAGGCCGATTCCTACGCTGACCTCAAGATCGCCGCGACCGATGAGAACGGCGAGGACGTGAGCGCGCTGTCGAGCGAGTCCCGTATGTGCCTCATGGGCTCCGGCATGTTCCCGGCCGCCTTCGACGAGCAGGTCATCGGCCTGAAGAAGGGTCAGACCGCGAGCTTCTCCGTCAACGTCGAGGACGCGAAGGACGCGACTCTTATGGCCTCCCTCGAGGGCAAGACCAAGACGGTGAATTTCGAGGTCGAGGTTCTCGCCGTGAAAAAGCAGGTGCTCCCCGAGCTCACCGACGAGTGGGTCAAGGACACGCTGGGCTTCGATGACGTCGCCGACCTGCGCGAGCGCGTTGCCGACAGCATCAAGGAGCAGAAGGAAGACGTCCTTCCTCGCATGAAGGAAAGCGCCTGCCTCATCGAGCTCGCCAAGCGCCTCGACGTCGAGGTCCCTGCCGCCGTGCAGGAGCAGACCGAGGCCAAGCTGCTGCAGGACTTCTTCTCCCAGCTGCAGAACCAGGGCGCTAGCTTCGACATGTATCTCCAGCAGAACGGCATCACCGCCGATCAGTTCAAGGCCGACGTGAAGCAGCAGGCCGCCGACACCGCCAAGCAGGACATGGCGCTCGACGCGTGGGCAGCGCATTTCGAGCTGAAGGTCACCGACGAGGAAGTTCTCGAAGAGTTCGAGAAGTCCGGCGCCAAGGATCCGAAGGCTCTCCTGAAGGAGTGGCGCGAAGGCGGTCGCCTCTACCTGGTCCGCGAGGCTCTGCTTCGCACCCACGCCGTGCTTGACGTGATGGAGAAGGCCAAGGTCACCGAGTATGATCCCGCCGAGGAAGCTGAGGAAGAGAAGAAGGCTGCCAAGAAGTCTTCCAAGAAGGCTGTCAAGAAAGAGGAAGAGGCTGCCGACGTCGAGGCGTAGCATCTCGCCCTCAAGCTTCAACCGATTGCGTAACGGGGTCGATGCATCTGCGTCGGCCCCGTTTTATGCTTATCGTGAACGGCGTGTTCGCGACCCCTTGCGCGAAGCGGCAAGCTGTTCCATCATGTGAAGCAGAATGCAATTTCGCGGCCCCGTGAGGCCGCGTCCTTTTCGAAAGCGAGGCTTTTTATGAGCATCGAACGTGCCACTTCGGCGCTGATTCCCTACGTCATCGAGCAATCTCCGCGCGGTGAGCGCAGCTACGACATCTATTCTCGTCTCTTAAACGACCGCATCATCTTCCTCGGCGAGCCCATCGATGACCATGTGGCGAACTCCGTCGTCGCGCAGATGCTCCATCTCGAAAGTGCAGATCCCGAAAAGGATATCTCGCTCTACATCAACACTCCGGGCGGCAGCGTGTCGGCGGGCCTCGCCATCTACGACACCATGCAGTTCGTGAAGTGCGACGTGTCCACCATCTGCCTGGGTATGGCGGCATCCATGGGCGTGCCCCTTCTGACCGGCGGCGCGGCGGGCAAGCGCTTCATCCTGCCGAACGCCCAGGTCATGATTCACCAGCCCATGGGCGGCACCGGCGACGGCCACACGCAGCAGACCGACATCCAGATTATGGCCGACGAGATCAAGAAGACGCGCGACCGCTTGGAGGGCATCATCGCCAAGCACTGCGGCAAGACCCAGGAGCAGGTGCACGTCGACTGCGAGCGCGACAACTGGCTTTCTGCTGAGGAAGCGAAGGCGTACGGCCTGGTCGACGACATCATCACGAGCCATCGCGGCTCCTCCGACAAGTAGAACCTAAGAAGAGAAGCGACCTAACGCATATGACAAACGAACGAAGAGGCGACCTTGGCTATCGCGGCGACGACGCGGTGTACTGCGCGTTCTGCGGGAAGTCATCCGATCAGGTGACCGCGATGATCGCGGGCCCGAACGGCATCAACATCTGCGACGAGTGCATCTCGGTGTGCGCCGACGCGATGATGCGCGACTTGGGCCTCTCGACCGCCTTCGACAGCATGTCCGACGAGGAGACGGCCGGACGTCGTGGTTGCCGCCGTGCACAGGACCGCGGCGCAATCGTCGAGGCCGACATCGAGGACGCGACCCCGAACCCTGTCGATATCCTGGGCAACCTGCCCACACCCCACGAGCTCTACGCCGAGCTTTCCGAGCATGTGGTGGGCCAGGAAAACGCGAAGCGCGCCCTCTCCGTCGCCGTCTACAACCACTACAAGCGCATCAGCATGGAATCGGAGGCGCAGGAAGGTGACGTCGAGCTCGCGAAGAGCAATATCATGCTTTTGGGCCCCACGGGTTCCGGCAAGACGCTGCTCGCCCAGATGCTTGCGCGCACGCTGCGCGTCCCGTTTGCGATCGCCGATGCGACGACGCTCACCGAGGCGGGTTATGTCGGCGAGGACGTCGAGAACATCCTGCTCAAGCTGATCACCGCCGCCGACTTCGATATCCCGCGTGCGGAAATCGGCATCATCTACATCGACGAGATCGACAAGATCGCCCGCAAGGCTGAAAACCTCTCCATCACGCGCGACGTGTCGGGCGAGGGCGTGCAGCAGGCGCTTTTGAAAATCGTCGAGGGCACCGAGGCCTCCGTGCCGCCGCAGGGCGGGCGCAAGCACCCCCAGCAGGAACTCATCCACATCGACACGACGAACATCCTGTTCATCCTGGGCGGTGCGTTCGTCGGCCTGGCAGACATCATCGGCCAGCGCGTCGGAAAGAGTGGTCTGGGCTTCTCTTCCGAGCTGCCCGAGAGCAAGAAGCACGCCGAGGCTGAGCTTCTGGCGCAGGTGCTTCCCGAGGACCTGAACAAGTTCGGCATGATCCCCGAGTTCGTCGGCCGCATCCCTGTGATCACGGCGCTCAACGAGCTGTCCGAGGACGATCTTGTCCGCATCCTCACCGAGCCGAAGAATGCGCTCGTGAAGCAGTACACGAAGATGTTCGAGTTCGAAGATTCCACGCTCGAGTTCGAAAAGAACGCTCTGCGCGCCATCGCCCACGAGGCGCAGGAGCACGGCACGGGCGCTCGCGGTCTGCGCTCGATCTGCGAGCGCGTGCTGCAGGACGTCATGTACGATCTGCCCGAGCACAAGGTCGCCACGCACGTCGTCGTGCGCGCGAGCGACATCACGGGGGAAACGGTACCCGAGATCGTTCCCGCTTCCTAAACCGCACTTTTCCGGGGCGCCTTTTGCGGGCGCCCTCTCGGCGTTTCGGCGCCTGTCCGCTTACGTTTCATCGAAGGAGCTTGCATCCAATGGAAAACATGCCGAAGAATTACGACGCAGAAGCCGTCGAGCAGCGCATGCTCGACAAATGGCTCGCTGGCGATTACTATCGCCGCAACCCCGGCGTGGGCGATTGCACGGTGACGATTCCGCCGCCGAACGTGACCGGCAAGCTTCATATGGGCCATGCGCTCGACGACACCATCCAGGACACCATCATCCGCATGAACCGCATGCGCGGCGTCTCCACCCGCTGGATCTTGGGCACCGACCATGCGGGCATTGCCACGCAGACGAAGGTGGACAAGAAGCTCGCGTCCGAGGGAATCTCCCGCCGCGAGATCGGCCGAGAGAAGTTCGTCGACGCCTGCTGGGACTGGACGCACGAGTACGGCGGGCACATCGTCGAGCAAATCAAGCGCATGGGCTGCTCGATCGACTTCTCCGACCCTCACTTCACCATGGATGCCGACTACGCCACCGCGGTGCGCAAGGTCTTTTGCGACTGGTACCATGACGGGCTGATCTGCCGCGGCAAGCGCATCGTGAACTGGTGCCCGCATTGCACGACGGCCATCGCCGACGACGAGGCGGAGTACAAGGAAGAAGACGGCCACCTGTGGTACCTGCGCTATCCGCTCGTCGAGCCTGTCGATGGGCAGGAATACGTCGTGGTTGCCACCACGCGCCCCGAGACGATGCTCGGCGACACCGGCGTGGCGGTCTCCCCGAAGGACCACGACAAGGACAAGTTCGTCGGTGCGAAGGTTCGCCTTCCCATCGTCGACCGCGAGATCCCCATCTTCTCCGACTTCTACGTCGATGCGGGCTTCGGCACGGGCTTCGTGAAGGTAACCCCTGCTCATGACCCCAACGACTATGGCATGGGCGAGCGTCACGGCCTTGAGAAGGTCAACATCTTCGACGAGACGGCGCACGTGGTCGAAGGCTACGGCGAGTTCTCGGGCATGGGCCGCGACGAGTGCCGCCAAGCGGTCGTCGCCTGGTTTGAGGAGCACGGCCTGCTCGACCATGTGGACGACCATCATCATTCCGTTATGCACTGCTATCGCTGCGACTCGACGCTCGAGCCGTGGCTGTCCGAGCAGTGGTTCGTCGCTGTCGACAAGCTGAAGGGACCGGCGACCGAGGCGGTCACCTCTGGCAAGGTCACCTTCCACCCCTCGCGCTGGACGCAGACGTATCTCACCTGGATGGAGAACCTCAAGGACTGGTGTATCTCGCGCCAGCTGTGGTGGGGTCATCGTATCCCCGTGTTCCACTGCGAGGACTGCGGCTGGGAAGACGCGCTTATGGAGGACACCGACGTGTGCCCGAAGTGCGGCAGCCACCATGTTGCGCAGGAAGAGGACGTGCTCGATACCTGGTTCTCGAGCCAGCTGTGGACGTTCGCCACGCAGGGTTGGCCCGAGCATCCCGAGCGCCTGGAAGGGCATCATCCGACGACCGCGCTCGTCACCGCGCGCGACATCATCGCGCTGTGGGTGGCACGCATGATCATGTCGTCCACGTACTTCCTTAAGGAGATTCCCTTCAAGGACGTGGTCATCTACGCGACCATCCTCGCGAAGGACGGCACGCGCATGTCCAAGTCGAAGGGCAACGGCGTCGACCCGATGGACCTCATCTCCATGTACGGCGCCGACGCGATGCGCTTCAACCTGCTCACGCTCGTAACCAACAACCAAGACGTGCGCTTCGACGCGGACATCGACAAGAAGACCCACGAGCTTATCGGCAGCCCGCGCACGGAGTCGGCGCGCGCCTTCGTGACGAAGATTTGGAACGCGAGCCGCTTCGTCTTGGGCAACCTGGACGGCTTCACGCCCGGCGAGCCGCGCGCGGTCTCGCAGGCCGACGCGTGGATCTTCAGCCGTCTGGCGAAGCTTTCCGCCGAGGTCACGAAGGACATCGAAACTTACCAGTTCGGCGAGATGGCGCGCGAGCTGCACGCCTTCTTCTGGAACGAGTTCTGCGACTGGTACATCGAGTTTAGCAAGGCGAGCCTGCGCGAAGAGGGCGATGCCCGCCTGCAGACGCAGCGCAACCTCGTGTACGTGCTTGACAACGCGCTTCGCCTCCTGCATCCCGCGATGCCGTTCGTCACGGAAGCTATCTGGGAAAACGTTCCGCATGCAGAAGGGGAGGCGCCCGCGCTCATGATGGCGAAGTGGCCCGAGCCCGAAAGCCTCGCGTCGCTTGTCGACGAGGAGTCCGAGCGTGCGGTGAGCCTTCTGTGTGACGTGGTGAGCGCCGTCCGCTCGACGCGTGCGCGTTACGGCATCTCGCCCAAGCAAGAGCTTCCCGTGGTTTTGCGCGCCGGGTTTGAGAATGCCCGCGTCCTCGAGGATCTAAAGAGTCAGATCATCTCGATGGCACGCGCGTCCGAGCTCTCGATCGTTCCGTCCGATGCTCACAAGCCCGCCGAGAGCGCCTGCGTCGTCGCGCACGGGTGCGAGGTGTATTGCGTGCTCACCGGCCTTATCGACTTCGAGGCCGAGCGCGCACGCCTTACCAAGGAACGCGCAACGCTTCAGAAGGACGAGGCCAAGTTCGCCAAGAAACTTTCCAACCCAGGCTTCCTTGCGAAGGCAGCGCCTGAAATCGTGGAGAAGGACACGGCGAAGCTTGCCGAGCTGCGCGATAAGCTTGCGCGCGTCGAGGAACAGCTCGCCGAGTTGGGCTAGCGCAAGGTCGATGCACAAGCAACGCCCATGGTGGTTCAGAGTCGAAATACAGTGAAGACCTGGTAACTCCATGGGCGACTTCGGCTCCGCGCTTTTCGCTGCCGTTGCTTTTGCTATAATCAATCGCTAGTTGTTCGTAGCGCCTTAAAACGGCGCGAACTTGAAACGAGGAATCCATGTCCGAATTGATGTCGCAGCTCATTACGCCGGAACTGATGACAGCGTTCACGGTCTTCATCGTGCTGCTTGTGGTGCTTTATGTTCTTTCGATCGTGTGGGTCATCCGTGATGCATACATGCGCGGGACGCATTGGTACGTTTGGGGCATCGTCGCGCTCGTGCCGCTTGTGGGCGTTATCGCCTATTGCCTGCTTCGTCCGCCCCTGCTGCAAATCGATCGCGATGAACAGGAGCTCGAGGTTGCCCTGAAGCAGCGCGAGCTCATGAAGTACGGCGAGTGCGCGAACTGCGGCTATCCTGTCGAGTCCGACTACGTGCTGTGCCCGAACTGCCATACGCGCCTGAAGAACCTCTGCCCGAGCTGCCATCATGCGCTCGAGCCTGCATGGACCGTGTGTCCGTACTGTGCCACGCCGGTGGGGCAGAACCGCAATGGCGGATCGAGCCAGCGTCGCCGCCCGCGCCCGCAGCAGGGTTCCGCTCCGCAGGGCCAGGGAGCCCGCGAGCCGCACAATCAGGTGCGTTCCCGCGCTCCGCGTACGCAAGAGCATCGTGAGGAAAGGGAATAAGGCGGACTTCGCTTTCTCGCCGAAAAACTGCCTGTTCGGGGCGTCGACTTCTCATTGAGGTCGGCGCCCTTTTTCGTTGGGGCGAGTTGATCGGTTCATCTTCGATTTGGTTAACCTTCAATTTGCAGCTTAACTTTCATCCTGGTTCGCCTTTCTGCTTTGATAATGGAACGTTTCGCGATACAAAAAAGTCCAGTGGGATACCTCGGTTTTTGTGCCAAGATTGCCGTGAGTCAGTGAACTTTTTGGAAGGGCTGAGGATGAGGTAAATCGCTCAACTCCTGTCCCGCACCTAGGTGACCCGCTTGGCGTGAGGGAAATCACCCGACCTCTTCCTATCATGCTGATTCCTGTCTCATTCGCTTAAGACCCGCGAGCTCGCCGCCCGATTCCACGTTTTCGGTGCAGTCTTCGCGCGCTACCCGAGGACTTTTCCGTCATGCGCCCCACCTGGCGTATAATCCCAAGCACTGTGCACTTTTCGATTCCACACTGGAGGATTCATGCTTGAAAGTCTTTCCGAGCGATTGCAGGGCATATTCTCGGGCCTGCGCGGAAAAGGCCGCTTGACCGAGGAAGATATCAACTCCGCCATGCGAGAGATCCGCCTGGCGCTGCTCGAGGCTGACGTCAACTTCAAGGTTGTGAAGCAGTTCTGCGCTCGCACCAAGGAGCGCTGCCTCACCGCCGAGGTGCTCGAGTCGCTTACTCCGGCGCAAAATGTCGTGAAGATCGTGCTCGACGAGCTCACCGAGCTTTTGGGTCGCACCGACTCGAAGCTCGTCCTCTCGAGCCGCATTCCCAACGTCATCATGCTCGTCGGCCTGCAGGGCTCGGGCAAGACGACTGCCGCAGCCAAGCTCGCGTATCGTTTGAAGCAGGAAAAGCACTCGCCCCTGCTCGTCGCGTGCGACGTGTATCGCCCTGCTGCCGCCGATCAGCTCCAGACGCTCGGCGATGAGATGGGGGTGCGCGTCTATCGCGGCGACGGGAAGGACCCGGTCGCCATCGCGAAGGAAGGCGTGCAGGACGCCATCGACCATCTGCGCGACGTCGTCATCGTCGACACGGCGGGCCGCTTGCACGTCGATGACGAGATGATGGAGGAAGCCGAGGCCATCAAGCGCGCCGTCAAGCCCGACCAAATCCTTATGGTTGTCGACGCGATGACCGGCCAGGACGTCGTGAACGTGGCGGCCGCGTTTGCCGAGCGCGTCGACTTCGACGGCGTCATCATGTCGAAGATGGACGGCGACGCCCGTGGCGGTGGCGCGCTTTCCATCAAGCAGGTCACAGGAAAGCCCATTAAGTTCATCAGCGCAGGTGAAAAGCCTGATTCGCTCGAGGAATTCCATCCCGACCGCATTGCCAAGCGCATCCTCGGCATGGGTGACATGGTGAGCCTCATCGAGAGCGCCGTGCGCGTCCAGCAGGAGGCCGAAGAGGCCGAAACGGCGAAGCGCCTCGCGAAATCGCAGCTCACGCTGAACGACTTTGTCGACATGAATCGCCAAATCCGCAAGATGGGCGGCGTGCGCAAGCTCGTGAGCGCGCTCCCCGGCGGTGACAAGGCACTTGGATCGGGGCAGGTCGATGAGGGTGCGCTCGATCACATGGAGGTCATCATCAACTCCATGACGAAGGCCGAGCGCGAGAAGCCCGACCTTCTGAACGGCAGCCGCCGCGCGCGCATCGCCGCGGGCGCCGGCGTGTCGGTCACCGAGGTGAACCAGCTCATGAAGCAGTTCAACGAGACCAAGAAGATGATGAAGAAGATGATGCCCTCGGTCGATGAGCTTTCCGGCAAGAAGGGCAAGAAGGGCAAGCGTCGCCGCCGTATTCCAGGTATGCCGGGCGGCATGAGCATGGCCGACATCAAAAAGGTGCAGGCGATGCTCGAGCAGGGCGACAAGTAATCGAGCAGGGGTGGCGCCACGCTGCTCGAGCTTGCAATCAAAACGTTCAACCGCCGCGAAGGCGGGTGGGAGCGGACAGGCCGGGTGCTGTTCGAAGGCGCTCTCATCGCGCGGAGCGGGGGGCGTGCAAGCTTGGTAAGAGCCACCTGAAGGAACTCGCCGCATGAGAAGCGGGGAAGTGCAGGTTCGTGCCTGGGCAGTAGGAAGAGAGGCCTGCTGCCGGGCGCATCACGAGAGAGAGGGAACGGTTATGTCTTGCAAGGTGCTGGTAGTGACGGGAAGCCCGCGCGTCGGCGGCAACTCCGACACGCTCGCCGAGGCGTTCATCGAGGGAGCGAAGTCGGCGGGCTGCGAGGTGCGGCGCATTGACGCCGGGCGTGCGAAGATTGTGGGCTGCCTTGGCTGCAACTACTGTTTCTCCCATGAAGGTGCATGCGTTCAGCAAGACGACATGCAGCAGTTCTATCCCGACCTTCACTGGGCGGACGTGCTCGTGTACGCCACGCCGCTCTACTGCTTCACATACCCCGCGCAGCTGAAAGCCTTCCAGGATCGCATGTTCTGCGGCATCGCGAAGTCGTTCAACATCCCGCGCGTCGGCCTGCTTTTGTGCCTCGAGGACAAGGACATCACGGCGGCGGACTCGCTGCTCGACACCTATAAGCGTTCGAACGCGTACACGCATCAGGAGAGCATCGGCGAGGTCGTCGTGAATGCCGTTTTCGAGAAGGGCGCCATCGCTGGGAACCCCGGTCTTGAGAAGGCTCGCGAGCTCGGTGCGAGCCTTGCATAGGCTTCTTTCGTCCGTTTGTGTGGGCATCATGCGTTCTCGCTTGCCATTTCATTCAAATCTAGGTAGTATTAGCAATCGCTGTTTTTCCCGAAGTTGAAGCTTCGCGGAAATCGAAAGATGTAAGGTTAAAAGGAGTTCAACTTCATGGCAGTCAAAATTCGCCTGGCTCGTCACGGCGCTAAGAAGCGTCCGTACTATCGTATCGTCGTTGCCGATGCTCGCGCTCCGCGTGACGGCAAGTTCATCGAAGAGGTCGGCCGCTACAATCCGTGCGTCGATCCTTCCATGATCAAGTTCGACCTCGAGAAGGTTGACAAGTGGATCGCCAACGGCGCACAGCCGACCGATACGGTCGCTCGTCTTCTCGAAACCGCTCGCAAGGAAGCGTAGAAGACATGTCCGAGCAGACGGAAGATCTCGTCGGCTTGATTGACGCGATTGTTCGCCCCCTCGTCGACAACGAGGAAGATCTCGATATCCAGGGAAGCGAAACCGAAGAGGGCTCGATTCTCGTGGAGATTCGCGTGAACGAAGAGGACGCTGGCAAGATTATTGGCCGTCAAGGTCGCGTCATCAAGGCTATCCGCACGCTTGCACGCGCGGCGGCTTCCCGTGCCGACATCCCCGTTGATGTGGAGCTTGTCGAATAGTGCGCACCTGGGCTGATGTTGCCTGGTTGGCGACTGCGAAGAATCTAAATGGGGGGCTCGTCGTGCGAAGCGCGTCGGGCCTTCCTTTTTTGCTCGAGGAGGGCATGGAGGTGGCGTTCGTGCCGCCCGTGCTCGATATGCTTCGTCGCGCGATAGTTGAGGAAATCCGTCCGCAGGACGATACCTCCGCCGTCGTGTGGTTCGAAGGCGTGGACGACATCGACACGGCGAAAGCGCTGCGCGGGTGCCACGTGCTCGTTCGTCGTGAGGAGCTTCCCGAACTTGCGCAGGCCATCGCGGCAGCGCATTCCGAGGGCGTGTCCGGGTGGGAAGTCCATGATGCGCAGGCGGGCCTTCTGGGGACGCTTCTGCGTGTGGAGGACAATCCTGGGCAGAGCCTTCTCGTCGTAGATCGCGCAGACGGGCAATCGCCTCTGCTCATTCCGCTCGTGGACGAGTTTTTGGTGGGAATCGACGAGGAGCGCGAGCGCATCGACGTCGATGTGCCGGCGGGCCTTTTGAGCTTGTAGCAACGCAATCCCGCGAGATGGGCGCTCAGGGTCTGTCCTGGGCGCCCATTTTTCATTTCAAGGAGGACATCGGATGATCATCGAGACCCTGTCGACGTTTCCGGGCATGTACGACTCGGTGATGAACTCGTCGATGATGCGCATCGCCCAAGAGAAGGGGATTCTCGACTTTCATGCGTATGACCTGCGCAATTGGACGCATGACCGCCATCGTACGACCGATGATGACCCCTATGGCGGAGGTGCGGGCCTCGTTATGAAGTGCGAGCCGCTCTTCGAGGCGTATGACGAGATTTGCTCAAGCGGAGAGGGACGCGATTTCGGTTCCTGCCCGGAACGGGCGGATTGGGCGGCGTCCACAAAGCGAGTTCCGCACGAGCCGGAAGTGCCCTCTGGCACTTCCGTGCGAGCAGGACTGCCGAGCGACTGGGCGCCACCCGATCAGCCCGCCGCGCCGCAGTCGGACTGCTTAAAACCCTGCACCATCTTCCTTGCGCCGCAGGGCGAGCGCTTCTGCGACGAAATCGCGCTCGAACTTGCCAAAGAGGAGCGCCTCCTGTTTATTTGCGGGCACTACGAAGGCATCGACGAGCGCGCCTATACGCTGGCGGATCGCGTCATATCGCTTGGGGACTACGTGCTCACGAGCGGCGAGCTCGCCTCGATGGTCGTGATCGACGCCGTGGTCCGCAAGCTCCCCGGCGTGCTCGGTGCCGAGGACGGGGCGATCACCGAAAGCTTTTCCGACGGCCTTTTGGAGTATCCCCAGTACACGCGCCCCGCCGAGTTCCGCGGAATGCGGGTTCCCGACGTGCTTCTTTCGGGAGACCACGGGAAGGTGGCGAAATGGCGCCGCGAGCAGAGCTTGCTGCGCACGGCCCGCCTGCGCCCCGACTTGCTTGCCGACGTGGAGCTTTCACCCGCTGACAGGGATTTTCTGCAAAGATTGGGCGAAGAGGGCTAACGTCTCGCGCGAAGCGCTATCATTCGAATTCACGACTTGAATCACGGGTGGTACCGCCTCCCGTATCGAAAGGATATCGCGCTTCATGTTTTCCGGTCAGCATGCCGAACGCCAGGGCTCGAAGGTGGCCCGCAGCCTGTTGAGCATCGTCATCATGGTACTCGTCGTGTTCGGCCTCTCGCGCCTGTTGAACACCTTCGTGTTCGGCGCCTATGAGATTCCCTCGGGGTCGATGGAGGACACCATCGAAGTGGGCGACCTCGTCTTCTCGGAGAAGCTTTCCTATTACACGAGCGAGCCCCAAAAAGGGGACATCGTCACGTTCGCCGATCCGCTTGTCTCCAACCGCACGCTGATCAAGCGCGTCATCGCGACCGGCGGCCAGACGGTCGACCTGCAAAACGGTAAGGTCGTCGTCGACGGTGTCGTGCTCGACGAGCCCTACACCGAGAACAAGGTTTCCGAGCCGTTCGAGAAGACGGCCGTTTCCATAAGCTATCCCTATACCGTGCCCGAGGGCTACCTTTGGGTCATGGGCGACAATCGAACCAATTCGCAGGATTCGCGCTATTTCGGCGCAATCGACGCCTCGAGCGTGACCGGTCATGCGGTGTTCACCTACTGGCCGATCCCGCATATCGGGGTGCTGTCTTAAAGGTGGAGAACCGGGCGCTCGGCGTCCCGCGCATCGATATGAGAAGGAGAGTCATGGCAGAGACATCCGCCGGCCCTGCGGCCGACAAGCTGACGTTCCAGGACATCATCATGAACCTGCAGCACTACTGGGCGAAGCAGGGCTGCGTCGTCATGCAGCCCTACGACAGCGAGGTGGGCGCGGGCACGTTCCACACCGCCACTACGCTGCGCAGCCTCGGGCCCAACGCCTGGCGCACCTGCTATCCGCAGCCGTGCCGCCGCCCGGCCGACGGCCGCTACGGTGAGAACCCCAACCGCATGCAGCACTACTACCAGTTCCAGGTCATCTTGAAGCCTTGCCCGGTCGATTCCCAAGAGCTCTACCTGGGCTCGCTCAAAGCCATCGGCCTCGATCCCGCCGAGCACGACGTGCGCTTCGTCGAGGATGACTGGGAAAGCCCGACGCTCGGCGCGTGGGGTCTTGGCTGGGAAGTGTGGATGGACGGTATGGAGGTCACGCAGTACACGTACTTCCAGCAGGTCGGCGGCATCGAGGTTGACCCGGTCCCCGTCGAGATTACCTACGGCCTTGAGCGCATTGCCATGTACGTGCAGGGCGTCGACTCTGTCTACGACCTCGTATGGTCCTACCTGCCCGACGGCACGCCCATGACCTACGGCGACGTCTTCCACGAGAACGAGTACGAGTTCTCGACCTACAACTTCGAAGTTGCCGACGTCGAGCTGATGCGCCGCAAGTTCGACGAGTATGAGGCCGAGTGCCACTCCTGCCTCGAGCGCAAGCTGCCGCTGCCGGCCTACGACTGCGTCATGAAGTGCAGCCACGCGTTCAACATCCTCGACGCACGCGGCGCCATCTCGGCGACCGAGCGCGCCAACTACATCCTGCGCGTCCGCGCCGTCGCCAAGGCCTGCTGCGAGAGCTATCTCGCCGAGGTTGCTGGCAAGAAAGACACGTATTCCACGAAGGGCGAGGTGGCCTAAATGGCAGATACTCTGGATTTCCTGCTCGAGATCGGCACCGAGGAGATGCCCTCGGCGCCGCTGATCAACGCTTCCAAGCAGCTTCCTAAGCTCGTCGTGAAGATGCTCGACGAGGCTGGTTTGGCGCATGGCGATGTGCGCGTCGTCTCCTCGCCGCGCCGCCTTGCCGCGATCGTGTCCGACGTGGCCTGCGCCACCGAGGCTGTCCATGAGGTCAAACGCGGCCCCAAGGCCCAGATCGCCTTCGACGCAGACGGCAACCCCACCAAGGCTGCTGCCGGCTTCGCCCGCAAGTGCGGTATCGACGCCTCCGAGCTCACCCGCAAGGTGGACGAGGACGGCAACGAGTATGTCTTCGCCGAGAGAAACGTTCCCTCTGAGCCCGCAATGCCGATTCTGTCGGCGCTCGGCCACGACGTCATCGCCGCCATCGAGTGGCCGAACTACCGCTCCCAGCGCTGGGGCTCCGAGCACGAGACCTTCGTGCGCCCGATTCGCTGGATCTGCGCGCTCCTCGGCTCCGAGGTCGTGCCCGTTACCTACGCCGACGTGACGAGTGGCAACACCACCCGCGGCCATCGCGTTCTGGCGCCTGGCGAGCATGCCGTTGCCGAGCCTGCTGCCTACGAGCAGGTGCTCAAGGATTCTTACGTGCTTGGCGCCGAGGCCCGCGAGGCCGCCATTCGCGAGGGCATCGCCGCAATCGAGGCCGAGCGCCCCGGCAGCCACGTGGACACGCCTGCCCGCATCTTCGACGAGGTCGTGAACCTCTGCGAGTGGCCGACCGTGCTCGTCGGCACCTTCGACGAGGAGTTCCTCCGCGTGCCGCAGGAGATTATCTGCGAGTCCATGCTCTCCAACCAGCGCTATTTCCCGATTTTCGACGCCGAGGGCAAGCTTACCCGTGAGTTCGTGATCGTCTCGAACGCCGACCCGAAGGTCTCCGATACCGTTGTCTCCGGCAACGAGCGCGTCGTACGCCCGCGCCTCGACGACGCGAAGTTTTTCTTCGACGAGGACTTGAAGCGCCCGATGGAGGAGTTCGTCGAGCGCCTCGGCATCGTCACGTTCCAGGAGAAGCTTGGCACCACCTTGCAGAAGGTCCAGCGCATGGAGAAGCTCGCGGGCGCGGCCGCTGCCGCAGCCGGCGAGGATGAGGCGGGCGTCGCGAACGCCGTGCGCGCCGCGCACCTGGCCAAGGCAGACCTCGTCTCGCAGGCCGTCGTCGAGTTCACCAACCAGCAGGGCGTCATGGGCGGCTATTACGCCGAGGCCGCAGGTGAGGCCCCCGAGGTTTGCGCCGCGATCCGCGAGCACTATCGTCCGCGCTTCGCAGGTGACGATCTTCCCTCCGGCATCTGCGGCAAGTGCGTCGCTATCGCCGACAAGCTCGACACCTGCTGTGGCATCTTCGCCATCGACGAGCCCCCGACGGGCTCTTCCGACCCCTACGCGGTGCGCCGCGCCGCCATCGGCATCATCGCCATGCTGCGCACGATGCCCACGGTCGGCTTGAAAGACCTCATCGCCGCGTCGCTTGACGCCTACGCCGAGCAGGGCCTTGAATTTGATCGCGCCGTTGTGGCTGAAAAGGTCGAGCAGTTCTTTGCAGGGCGCCTGAAGTCTATCGCGAAGGAGGAAGGCATCCTCCTCGACTCCATCGAGGCCGTCTCGGCTGTGGGCGTCATCGACCCCGCCGAGTTCTTCGCCCGCGCCTGCGCGCTCGATGCGGCCCGTGCTGAGCAGCCCGAGACCTACGAGGCTCTCGCGGGCGCCTTCACGCGCGCCCATAACCTTGCGGACGCCGCGCTGGGCTGCGAGGTCGACACCTCGATTCTCGGCGACTCTGAGCTCGCGCTTCTTCGCGCATGCGAGGAGGGGGAGGGCAAGGTCTCATCCGCGCTCGCTTGCAAGGACTTCGATGCAGCCTGCAGTGCCCTTGCGGCCCTCAAAGAGCCGATCGACGTCTTCTTCGAGGACGTCATGGTCATGGACGAGAACGCGTCGCTGCGCGAGAACCGCCTGCGCCTGCTCAACCGCTTCGTCGGCGTGTTCACCGACGTCGCCGATTTCGGGTTGATGGCGAAGAAGGCCCAAAAGTAGTCCACATCAATAGAAAAAGCCAGGCGAGAGATGGATTTCGTTGTGCATACGAATTTGACGCCCCTGCCGACGATTCACGTTGTCAGCGACTCTGTGGGGTTGACGGCGCAGTCCTTGGCCCGTGCCGCAGCTGCGCAGTTTGGGGTGACGAACCCCTGCATCGAGGTACTGCCGAAGGTTCGCAAGTTCGACGAGGTGAAGCGCTTCCTCGAGGACCACATGCAGCTTCATCGTGAGCTTAAGGGATCTCCTCGAATCCTCGTCTGTTACACCATCGTCGATAAGGGGCTGCGGACGCGCTTGGCCGAGTTCGCAGCCTCTGAGCCCGACATTATCGCAATCGACCTGATGACCCAGGTCATCGATGCGATTTCGAGCCTTTCGGGCCTCGAGCCGTCCTCGAAGCCCGGCGGTCTTCATGTGGCCGACCAGCATTATTTCCGCCGCATCGAGGCAATCGAGTTCACCATCGCTCACGACGATGGCAGAAACCCCCAAGACCTCACGCAGGCCGACATCGTTTTGCTCGGCGTGTCGCGCTCGTCGAAGACGCCGACGTCGATTTATCTGTCCCAGCAGGGCTACAAGGTGGCGAACGTTCCGCTCGACCCCCACACCGATCCTCCTCGCGAGATCTACGACGTCGACCCGACGCACCTGTTCGGCCTCATGACGACGCCCGAGGTGCTCGTTGGCATCCGCGCTCGCAGGCTCGGCAATGCCGTGGGCGTTGCGAGCAGCTATGCCGACCCCACCTATGTCTACGAGGACCTCGAGTCGGCGCGTGCGCTCATGCGCAGGCTCGGTGCTATCGTCGTTCACACTGAAAACCGTGCCGTCGAGGAGACCGCTCAAGAGATATTGCGCTACTACGAGCGTCTGCACCCCGCACCTACTGGTATAGTTGACTAGTACTCGAAACGTTAGGGAAATGTGCGCGAAATGTTTCTTCGCAAGTCACGTTTTCCGACGTCATGGGTAAAAAGGTAACCGGAGCTTGTAAGGAGAACAAGGTGACCGAACCAGTGAAGCGCGTCTATGCGTTTGGCAAAGACGCTCAGGGAAACAACGTAACCGAGGGCAACACCACCATGAAGGCGACGCTCGGCGGCAAGGGCGCGAACCTCGCCGAGATGGCCAACATCGGCCTTCCCGTTCCTCCGGGATTCACGATTTCCTGTCAGACGTGCATGGAGTACGCCAACGCCGGCAACGTATGGCCGGAAGGCGTTCTCGACACGATCCACGAGTATCGTCTCGATCTTGAGAACCGTATCGGAAAGAAGATCGGCGATGCGGAAGACCCGCTGCTCGTCTCCGTCCGTTCCGGTGCTCCCATGTCGATGCCCGGCATGATGGACACGGTTTTGAACCTCGGCCTGAACGACGAGTCCATCAACGGCCTCATCAAGCAGACCGAGAACCCCCGCTTCGCGTGGGACTCCTACCGCCGCTTCATCCAGATGTTCTCGAACGTCGTCATGGGGCTTGACGGCGACCTGTTCGAGAACGCCATCAACGCCATGAAGGCGATGCGCGGCGTGAAGTCCGACACCGACCTTACCGCGGAAGACTTGCAAGAGCTCGTCGCGGAGTTCAAGGGCATCTTCACCGAGAACGTCTCGGGCGAGGAATACCCGGCGCTCGTCGTCGACGGCTCCGTGCAGTTCCCGCAGGACCCGATGGTACAGCTCAAGCTTGCCATCGAGGCTGTGTTCGGCAGCTGGAACAACCCCCGTGCGGTCCTCTACCGCAAGAAGAACAAGATCTCCGACGACCTGGGCACCGCCGTCAACGTGCAGTGCATGGTCTTTGGCAACAAGGGCAACACGTCGGCCACGGGCGTCGCGTTCACGCGCAACCCGGCCAACGGCGCGAAGGAATTCTACGGTGACTACCTGGTAAACGCCCAGGGCGAAGACGTCGTCGCGGGCATCCGCAACACGAGCCCCATTGCCGAGCTCAAGCATGTGGAAGGCCTCGAGGAAGCGGGCCGTGAGCTCGAGGAAATCTTCGTGCTTCTGGAGAACCACTTCCACGACATGATGGACATCGAGTTCACCATCGAGCAGGGCAAGCTCTTCATGCTGCAGACCCGCGTGGGCAAGCGCACCGCCGCCGCTGCGCTCCATATCGCCATCGACATGGAGAAGGAGGGCCTCATCGACAAGAAGGAGGCTGTCCGCCGCGTCGCTCCCGACCAGCTCGACCAGCTGCTTCATCCGCAGTTCGACAAGAACGCCGACTACGACGTGCTCGCCCGCGGCCTGAACGCGAGCCCCGGCGCCGCGGTGGGCGAAGCCGTGTTCTCCTCCGCCGATGCCGTCGCTGCCGCTGAGGCCGGCCGCAAGTGCGTGCTCGTCCGCTGGGAGACCAACCCCGACGACCTCGCTGGCATGATCGCCGCCGAGGGCATCCTCACCTCCCATGGCGGCAAGACCTCGCATGCCGCCGTCATCGCCCGCGGCATGGGCGCCCCGTGCGTGTGCGGCGTGGAGGCTCTGAAGATCGACGCCGAGAAGAAGCAGGCGACGGTCGCAGGCACCGACGTCGTCATCAAAGAGGGCGACATGATCTCGCTCGACGGCACCTCCGGTATCGTCGTTCTGGGTGCGGTCGATTTGGTAATGCCCGAGCTCACCGGCGACCTCGACACCATCCTCGAGTGGGCCGACGAGTTCCGCAAGCTCGGCGTCCGCGCGAATGCTGACAACCCCGAGGATGCGAAGCTTTCCCGCGACTTCGGCGCATCGGGCATCGGACTGTGCCGCACCGAGCACATGTTCTTGGGCGAGCGCAAACAGATCATCCAGACCTTCATCTTGAACGACGACGATGCCGTGCGCGAGAAGGCAGTCGGCGAGCTCTTCGAGGCCCAGACCGGCGACTTCTACGGCATGTTCAAGGAAATGGACGGGCTGCCGGTCATCGTGCGCCTGCTCGATCCGCCGCTGCACGAGTTCCTTGAGAGCCCGCGCGCGCTCGACGTGGAAATCGCGCGCCTCGAGGCGACGGGCGGGGACAAGACCCTCATCGCCGAGAAGCGCATGCTCATGGAGCGCATCGACGGCTTTGCCGAGCAGAACCCGATGCTGGGCCTGCGCGGTTGCCGCCTCGGCATCGTGTACCCGATCCTCCCCGAGATGCAGGTGCGCGCCATCGCGACTGCGACCGCGAAGCTCAAGAAGGAAGGCCTCGACCCGAAGCCCGAGATCATGATCCCGCTCGTCTCGACCGTCGCCGAGCTCGAGAAGTTGCGCGCCGTCGCCAAGAAGATCATCGCGGAAGTGGCCGCTGAGGAAGGCGTTGAATTCGACATCGAGGTCGGCACCATGATCGAGCTGCCGCGTGCCGCCGTCACCGCCGACGAGATCGCCACGCAGGCAGACTTCTTCTCCTTCGGCACCAACGACCTCACCCAGACGACGTTCGGCTTCAGCCGCGACGACGTCGAGGCCGAGTTCGTGCCGCAGTATCTGCAGGAGCACCTGCTTCCGTATAACCCGTTCGCCACGATCGACCCGGGCGTGGCCAAGCTCGTGGAGATGGGCGTCAAGCTCGGCCATGAGGGCAATCCCGACCTGGTCTGCGGCGTCTGCGGCGAACACGGTGGCGACCCGGATTCCATCCACACGTTCAACAAGATCGGCCTCGATTACGTCAGCTGCTCGCCGTACCGCGTGCCTGTCGCCCGCCTCGCTGCGGCCCAGGCTGCGCTCGAAGAAGAGTAGCACGACCACAGGTTCATCATTGCAGGGGTCGGGCGTTTCGCGCTCGGCCCCTTTTGCGCATATCTAGGGAAGGGGAATGATGCAACGCACGAAAATCGCCCAGCTGTTCGCCGACGTCGACGCGTTCGGGGGCAAGGAAATCACCGTGGCGGGTTGGGTCCGCTCGGTGCGCGATATGAAGAACTTCGGCTTCGTCACCTTGAACGACGGAAGCTGCTTTCGCGACCTCCAGGTGGTGATGAGTCGCGAAACGCTGGAAAACTACGACGAGATCGCAGCTCAGAACGTGAGCGCCGCCCTTATCTGCAAGGGTACGCTGAAGCTCACCCCCGAGGCACAGCAGCCATTCGAGCTTACCGCTGAGAGCATTTTCGTTGAAGGCGCCTCCGCGCCGGACTACCCGCTGCAGAAGAAGCGCGCCACGGTTGAGTTCCTGCGCACCCAGCAGCATCTCCGTCCGCGCACGAACCTCTTCCGCGCCGTCTTCCGCATCCGCAGCGTCGCGGCCGCGTCCATTCACGGCTTCTTCCAGGACCGCGGGTTCGTCTACGTGAACACTCCGATCATCACGGCGTCCGACTGCGAAGGGGCAGGCGAGATGTTCCGCGTGACCGCGCTCGACATGGAAGACGTGCCGCGAGTGAGCGAGAAAGCTGCTGCTGAGTCGGGCGGGGAACTTCACGCGGGGGAGGTTGACTGGAGCCGCGACTTCTTCGGCAAGCCGGCGAGCCTTACCGTGTCCGGCCAGCTCAATGCCGAAAACTTCGCCATGGCCTTCGGCGATGTGTACACCTTCGGGCCGACGTTTCGGGCGGAGAACTCCAACACGAAGCGCCATGCGGCCGAGTTCTGGATGGTCGAGCCCGAGATCGCCTTCGCCGACCTTGAAGACGACATGAACCTCGCGGAAGACATGCTGAAGCACGTCATCAACGAGGTGATGGATCGCTGCCCCGATGAGCTCGCGATGCTGAACAAGTTCGTCGACAAGGGGCTCATCGAGCGTCTGACGCACGTGGCGACGAGCGATTTCGCGCGGGTGACCTACACTGAGGCCGTGTCCATCCTCGAGGATGCGGTTGCGAAGGGTCACGCATTCGAATACCCCGTGAGCTGGGGAATCGATTTGCAAACCGAGCATGAGCGCTTCCTCACCGAAGAGCACTTCAAACGCCCGACCTTCGTGACGGATTATCCTGTCGAGATCAAGGCGTTCTACATGAGGCTGAACGACGACGGCAAGACCGTTGCCGCGGCCGACTGCCTCGTGCCGGGCATCGGTGAGATCATCGGCGGCAGTCAGCGCGAGGAGCGCCTCGATGTGCTTGAGCGCCGCATCGGCGAGCTCGGAATGGATCCGGCACAGTACAAGTACTACTGCGACCTACGCCGTTACGGTTCTTGCCGCCATGCGGGCTTCGGTCTGGGCTTCGAGCGCCTCGTCATGTACCTTACCGGCGTCCAGAACATCCGTGACGTCATCCCGCATCCGCGCACCGTCGGCAACGCTGAATTCTAATCGATAACGAAACAGCCCCGCATTGTCGGGGCTTTTTCGTTGAAGGGGATTGAATCAGAGGATAGATGCTATGCGTTTTCTGCTTCTTCGCGCCGGGCGAAGGCGTTCTCGTAGCTCTTTGTGCCAACGAAGATCTCGTTGGTGTAGGGGTTCCTTCCGAGTTTCTTGCTGCGATAGATAACATATCCTAGCGCAGCAACATTCGCTACAAGGGCCAGCACCGAAATGCCGAGATTCACGTCAGGATTGTTCACCGACTGCACCGCGAAGATGCTGTCGTTGGCGAACATCGGGCATACCTGGCAGAACATGCACCACAAGGCCAGCGTGTTCGCGCGGTTCTGAATCCAGCCGCCCTTGTTCCAGATGAGTCCGGCAACGGTGGGGGCTAACAGCAAGGCGAGGCCGCAATACCAGCTGTGAGTCGGCAGGCAGTTGTAGGTATAGCAGAAGTTCCAGATGTCGTAGGAGATAATGAACACCCATGTCATATCGGGCCACAGCATGTCCTGCTTCTTCTTGGAAACATAGATTCCGAACCAACCGGTCATGACGAAGATGTTCAAGATTCCCGCGATACCGTTGAACACGTTGTGCCAGCCGCCGTAGAGCGTGACGCCTTCGGTGGACACCCACGTTGTGCCAAATGCGCGTACGGCGCTTTCGAAGTCGCTTACCACGGCAATCAGAATGTTGATGGCCACGATTACGAACGGGAAGCACTTGAACCATTGCGATTTCCCGATTTTGCCCCATTTATACTTGAGTGCCATGAAGCCGATGCACCCGATGGTTGCCGCGTAGAGCTTCGCGTAATGGAACCAGCTGTTCATATCGGTGTAGGTGGGGTTGTCAAGTGCCCACTGCGCGCCCGATGCTGCACCGATTGCGATCGCGATGAAGTATACGGTGAGCACTGCCGGCAGAACGAGGAAGCAGATGATGCCGCCAGCCTTGCTGCGCCTGGCAAACTCGTTCACGAGGATGAGCGCGATGAATACGATAGCCCAACCGATCCACTGGAAGACGGCGTTGTCGCCATAGACTTGGAATAGCATGATGCCCTCCTTATTTAGACTGGGAACTATACATTTGGCAGGTCCTACCGCGGGTCGGGCCTGTGTTTGCGATGAATTGCGCTCGCTTGGATCTAGCGCTCCATATGAAGCGATTGCGCGATTATGTCTTTCAGCACGTCGTCGCTCACGTCTTGGTGGGTACGAATGTATCCGCATATCCCCAAAATCAGGATATAGAAGGTCTCGTAGAGGTGGACGATGGACACTGAGTGAAGCTCGGAGTAGTCGCGCACCGTTGTATCGACAATGTAGCGAGCTGTGCGATCAGCCACACGGTTAATGAACTCTATATATAACGCGGCGTTTTCCCGCGTGTCGAGCGCGCGGCGAAACGACGATCCTTCGAACACCGATACCCGAAGAACGCGCACGACGCCATCGAGGGCTTGCTCTATTTCGCCTGTCATACGCTCATTGTTCCAGATGCTCAGCGCCTCGATGTAGTCTTCGACGAAGTCGTCGAGCACGGCGGAAGTGACCGCCTGCTTGTCGGGAAAGTAGTGGTAGAACAGCGAGCGCGTGATGCCAGCGCGCTCGGCGATGTCTTTCACCGAAGTGCGGGAGAGCCCCCGCTCCTCGTAGAGCTGCCTTGCCGCCTCGACGATATCGCTTCGTCGTTGCTCGTAGACGTCGTTCACGGCTTGCTCCATTCCCTTGAAGCTTACAAAATCAGTCCTTATCGTTCTCGATGTTCCCTTGATTTCGATGACCATAGATTACGAGCATCCTTGACGTTGCGTCAACGAACATATTTCAGTATGTGTCAATTGCCGACGGTATTGCCGTCGAAGAGATAGAATAGGGTGCATTCGAATTGACTTGACGTCCGCTTGCTCGAAGACGCGACTCTTCGAGCAGATTGCATAAGGAGCTGGCAGCTATGGAGCACCCTATCGACCTTACCCGCCTTCCTCGCAGCGTGCGCCTTGGGCGCGATGCGGACGGGCGAGCGGAGCTCACCTATCTTGACGAGCGTCTTTTACCTGGTGAGGAATGTTTTTGCTCGACGGGCAGTTGGCGTTGCGTCGTAGATGCCATAAAGACGCTCGCGGTGCGCGGAGCCCCTGCCATCGGTGCCGCGGGGGCTGCCGCCGTGGCACTTTGGGCGGTGAACGAGGGTGCCCGTGGTGCCGTGTTACGCGGATGCTCCGAGGCGGGGGAGAGCTTCCTGGGGGCGCTTGGGCCCGTTGCCGCTGAGATTTCTGCGGCGCGCCCGACGGCGGTGAACCTTACGTGGGCCACCGCGCGCATGGAGTCCTTCGCGAAGCGCCTCGTTGCGGAGGGGGCAGCACCTGGCGAGGTGGCCGACTCCCTTTTCGACGAGGTGCTTCGCATCGAACGAGAGGATGAGAAGGTGAACCGAGCAATCGGCGCCGCGGGGGCAGCTCTCGTCCCCGAGCACGCTCGCATCCTTACGCACTGCAACGCGGGAAGCCTTGCCACCGTGTTCTTCGGCACGGCGCTCGGCGTGGTGTACGCTGCCGCCGAGCAGGGCAAGGTCGAGCGCGTCTTCGCCGATGAGACGCGTCCGGTGGGCCAGGGTGCGCGCCTCACGAGCTGGGAGCTTTCCCGTGCGGGCGTCCCTGTGACGGTGATCTGCGACAACATGGCGGCAAGCCTTATGGGTAAGGGAATGATCGATTTCGTCGTCGTCGGAGCTGATCGAATCGCTGCGAACGGAGACGTCGCCAACAAGATAGGTACCTATGGGGTAGCTGTTCTCGCGCACCACCACAGCATCCCCTTCTACGTCGCTGCACCCGCGAGTACGTTTGATGTGTCGTTGCCCGACGGTTCGGCTATCCCCATCGAGGAGCGCGATCCAAGCGAGGTCCTGCCGCAGCCGATTGACGGGGTCGATGTGTACAACCCCGCCTTCGATGTGACGCCCGCCGAGCTCATTTCCGGCATCATCACCGAGTTCGGCGTGTTTCCGCCCCAAGATGCTGCACGCGAGGTTGCCGCGCGCGTCTGATAGCCGCCGACTTCTGCTACACTTCGGGTAATTGGGAAATCGAGGTCAGGAGCAACGATGCGCATCGTCACTAGGGGGGATCAGCAGTTCCGCGAGCATGAGCTCCTTTCACCGGACGCGGCGTTCTCCGACGAGTCCGATGGCCGTGACCGCTCGAGCGATCCCGATTTCCTGCGAAATGACTTCCAGCGCGATCGCGACAAGATTCTCCATACGAAATCGTTTCGGAGGCTTTCGCATAAAACGCAGGTCTTCCTTGCGGCGGAGGGCGACCATTTCCGCACGCGTCTCACGCATACTCTGGAGGTTTCTCAGATAGCGCGCACCATCGCACGGGCGCTCGGCCTCAACGAGGATCTTGCCGAGGCCATCTCGCTCGGCCATGACCTGGGGCACACGCCCTTCGGCCACACGGGCGAGGACGCGCTGTGCCGTGCAATCGCCCGCGTTCGCGGCGTGGACCCCGAAAGTCCCGAGGCCGCCGCCCTGTACCGCCACAACGAGCAAAGCCTTCGCGTGGTCGAGACGATCGAGAACGGTGGGCGAGGTCTGAACCTCATGCCCGAGGTGCGCGACGGGATACTCTGCCATACGGGGCCCGTTCGCGCCGAAACCCTCGAGGGGCGCATCGTCGCCGTGGCCGATCGCATCGCGTATGTGAACCACGACATCGATGACGCCATCCGCGCGGGCGTCCTCCGCGAGGGAGACCTTCCCCCCTCGACGCACGAGGTGCTCGGGTGCGACCACTCCTCGCGCATCGAGACGCTCGTGGTCGACGTGGTCCGCACATCGGCTGCCGAGGACGATATCCGCCTGTCGCCGCGCGTGTGGGACGCCATGGCCGAGCTGCGCGAGTTTCTCTTCGACAACGTCTACACCTGCGATGCCGTTATGGAGGAAGTGGCGAAGGCGATGCGCCTCATCGATGTGCTCTTCTCCTATTACATCGAGAACCCAGGCGAGATTCCCGTCGAGTACCGCGCCATCTCGGAAGGCGACGACGTGCGCGCTGCGACCGACTACATCGCCGGCATGACCGACCGCTATGCGAAATCCCGCTTCCAGAACCTGTTCGAACCCCATTCCCTTCACGTGTAAAGAGCTATGACCAACCTAAAAACCGATTTGCAAGCCAGCTTCACCGCGGCGCTCCCCATCGTGCTCGGCTACGTCGCCATCGGCGTGCCGTGCGGCATCCTGTGCGACTCCATCGGGCTCAATGCGCTGCAGGTGTTCGCCATGTCCGTGCTGTTCTACTCGGGCGCGGGCCAGTTCATGATTCCCAATATGTGGCTCGCCGGCGCGCCTATCGCGTCTATTATCGCGAGCGTGTCGTTCGTGAACACGCGCCAGATGCTCTACTCGGCCGCGTTCGCCCCCCACTGCATCGGCGTGCGCAAGCGCCTTGCGTTCCTCTTCGCCGCCACGGTGACCGACGAGAGCTACGGCGTGAACACCCTCAAATTTGAGGAGGGGGGCTGGTCGGTGCGTCGGGCCCTGTTCGTGAACCTGTTCTCGAGCACCTCCTGGACGCTCTCGTGCACGGTTGGCGTGCTGGTGGGCAACGCCATCGGCATCCCGCTCGCGATCGCCTCCTTCGCCATGACCTCGATCTTCATCTGCCTTCTGTGCACGCAGAAAGCGAATGTGGAAAACGTGGTTGCCGCCGCGGTCGCGATGCTCGGCGTCTACGTGTTCAAGCTGGTGGGGCTCACCGGCCCCGCTATCCTTCTCGGCGCGGTAGCGGGCGTCGTCGCCGCTTTGTGCGTGTCCCAGGTGCGTCTTGCGCGCTCGCGCGAGAGTGCGGCGTACGAGGCTCGCATCGAGGAGGCGTGCGCCGGCGGGGAAGGCGCTAGCAAGAAGGGAGGTGAGCGCGAATGACGTGGGGGGAGTACTTCATCGTCTTGGGGTCGTGCATGGTGACAATGCTCGCCTGCCGCGTGCTGCCGCTCTTTCTTCTGAAGGGGCGCTCGCTGCCCGACGCCGTGGAACGTGCGCTCGGCTTCATTCCCTCGGCGGCCTTTGCCGCGCTCGTCGCGAACGATCTGCTCTCGCCTGGAATGTTCGCTGCCGGTATATGGCCCGCGGCTATGCCCCTGGTTGCGAGCGCCGTAGTCGTGGTGGTGGCGTGGAGGACGAAATCACTTCTTGGCTGCGCGGTGGCAGGTGTGGTATCCTACGCCTTGCTCACGCTCATTTAGCGAGAGTGAAAAGTATCAACGTAAAGACCGGGATGTATACGACGCTTCGTCAAGAAGAGCAGTCCAGGACCTCTCTCGGAAACTCGTCGGATTTCAAGTGCAATGCTATTGCGCTTGGTTAACGTGCGCAGTATAATGTCCAACTGTGTCTTTACACCGATATGTACAAAAACGGTTTCAAAAGAGAGCATAGAAGGAAACGAAGATGGACATCATTCGCGCTATCGAGCAGCAGCAAATCAAGCAGGACATCCCTGATTTCAAAGTGGGCGACAACGTGAAGGTCCACTACCGCATCGTCGAAGGCAACCGCGAGCGTATCCAGGTGTTCCAGGGCGACGTCATCCGTCGTCATGGTGCTTCCTGCCGCGAGACCTTTACCGTTCGCAAGATCAGCTTCTCCGTGGGCGTCGAGCGCACCTTCCCGGTTCACTCCCCCAAGATCGACAAGATTGAGATCACCCGCCGTGGTGACGTGCGTCGCGCCAAGCTGTACTACCTCCGCAAGAAGGTTGGCAAGGCTGCGAAAATCAAGGAGAAGTCGTTCCGCTAAGGCGAACACTTCGTTTGCATCCATCGAAAAGGCCCCTCGGGGCCTTTTCTTGTATCGTGGCTACGCGCGCGTGCGCGCAGAGGCGCGGAAGTTCGAAGGAGACGCTCATGGGCGTGACGGTCGCCGAGATAAAGAAGAGGCTTTCCGAGGCAGATGCGGAGGAGCTTGCTGTGCTCGAGCGCGCGCTCGTAGCAGACGAGCGCAAGGGCGTTCGAAGCGCGCTCGCCGTGGCGAAGAGGCGCCTTCAGGCCGAGGCCAACGAGGAGGCACGCTTGGCCTCGATGTACTCTTTCGAGCGCTTGCTGTGCGGAGAGAGCCCCCATGCTGTTGTGGTCGGGCTCGACGAGGTGGGCCGCGGCCCGCTTGCGGGGCCCTTGGCGGTCGGCGCCGTCGTCTTGCCTGCGGACTTGAAGATTGCGGGCTTGAACGACTCCAAGCAGGTGAAGCCTGCCGATCGCGAGCGCATCGCGGCAGAGGTGAAGCGTGTCGCGCTTGCCTGGGACGTGCACTACGTCGAGCCCTCCTACATCGACGACCACGGCATGACGGCGTCGCTCAGGCTCGCGTTCTCAAGCGCTGTTAAGGCAATCGAGCAAACGGGGGTGCGCCCCGATGTCATACTCCTCGACGGTAATCCGCTGCATCTCGATCCGCGCGAGATCAATGTCGTGAAGGGTGACGGAAAATGCGCGTCGATCGCGGCGGCTTCCATTGTGGCGAAAGTCGAGAGGGATGCGCTCATGTGCCGCTATGCGGAGAGCTATCCCGAGTATCACTTTGCCGAGAACAAGGGGTATGCAAGTCAAGCCCATATCGACGCCATCGAGCGCGCGGGCTTAAGCCCCATTCACCGCAAGAGCTTCTGCACGGCGTTCACGCAGCAAACGCTGTTCTAGCAAGGTTTTTCGCTGCTTTTGGCGAACGACTGCGACCTCCGACGCCGGTGAGGCGAATCGCTGCTTGATTCTTGCCAGGTTCCTGCCAGGTTTTTGCGATTTGCTGGCGATATTGCGCCTGGTTTTTTCTCCTTCCCGGGGAATTTGCAACGTGTATCCGGCTCCTTTCTTTGGCATTCGCTGCCGTGAATTGTCACCTTAGTCGTAAGGAATCGGCAAGGACCCTGTGCATGTTCTGGCAGAATTCGTCTCTATGATGGTGCTCCGTCCCCGAGAAAGGAGCACCATCATGACGAACCGACCTGCCGCTTGCGTACACGAAGAGGAGTCTGCCCCGAAGCAGCGCAAGCCCAAAAAGGGCTCATCGAGCAAGAAGAACATGCACAACAAAGACCTCGGCCGCAAGGGCGAGGAGGCGGCCGCACGCTACCTCGTGAGGCGTGGTTACGACATCGTTGAGCGCAATTGGACCTGCATCGCTGGGGAGGCGGACATCATCGCCTTCGATGGGGACACCATCGTGTTCGTGGAGGTGAAAACCAGGACGAGCGCTGCAAACGGCCTTCCTGGGGAGGCGGTCACCAAGGAGAAGCGCGCGCGATACGAGAAGATCGCCTGCCTGTATCTCGAGCATTCCGAGGTAACCGACGTGCCGGTCCGCTTCGACGTCGTCGCGCTCACCCTTATCGGACCCGACCGCGCATTCATTCGCCACCATATCGACGCGTTCGGGGTTGGTTGGTAATGTACGGTCGATGCACGGTACTCGGCGCGACGCTGCGCGGGGTCGAGGCGATACCCGTCGACGTCGAGGTTGCGGTGTCAAACGGGCTTCCAGGCTTCTCTATCGTGGGCATGGGCGACGCTTCGGTCCAAGAGGCGCGTGAGCGCGTGCGGGCCGCCCTTCGGTCGAGTGGGTTCCAGATGCCGAGCGACAAAATCGTCGTCAACCTCGCGCCAAGCTCCCTGAGAAAGACTGGCTCGGGTCTTGATCTGCCCATCGCCGTTGCTCTTTTGGTCGCAACGGGGCAAATCGATCGTGCCTGCATCGAGAACCGCCTGTTCGTCGGGGAGCTTTCGCTCGAGGGCTTCGTGCGCGGCGTGGCGGGCTCGCTCGCCTTCGCGTTGTGCGCTAAAAAGAGGGGTTGCTCGCTTGTGTGCGCCGAGGACGGCGAAACGGTGAGCGTCGATGGGCTCGCCCAGTACGGCCTGCGATTTCTCGGCGGGATGCGCGCGGCGGCCGACTTGCCCTTGCTCTCGCCCCTTGTTCCCGAAAGCGCTGTGTACGATCTCGATTTTCGCGATGTCGCAGGGCATGAGGTCGCCAAGCGCGCCCTGCAGATAGCGGCTGCGGGAAGGCATGGGGTGCTTATGATGGGGCCTCCTGGGTCGGGCAAGACTATGCTTGCCTCGCGGCTGCCCTCGCTTTTGCCACCTCTCTCGCAGGAAGAGGCGCTTGAAACCGCTCTTATCCACTCGGTGGCGGGGGAATCGATCGCAGCGATCCTGTCGGGGGTGCGGCCGTTTCGCAAGCCCCACCACTCGGCGTCGCTTGTGGGTCTGGTCGGGGGAGGGTCCCCGATTCGCCCGGGCGAGATAACACTTGCGCACAACGGCGTGCTCTTCCTTGACGAGCTATCCGAATTCAAGAGCTCGGTTCTGCAGGGCATACGCCAGCCGATGGAAACAGGGGAGGTTAGGCTTACCCGCGCCGACGGCACGGTCACGTTCCCCGCGCGGTTCATGCTGGTCGCGGCCTCGAACCCTTGCCCGTGCGGTCATTTGGGGGACGAGGAGACCGTATGCACGTGCACGCTCACCCAGGTGAAGAACTACCAAGGACGCATAGGGGGTCCGCTTATGGATCGAATCGATTTGCATCTCGATGTTCAGAGGATTCCCCCGAGCGACGTAATCGCGACGGGGTCGGGAACGTCGTCGGAGACGCTACGGGAAGGGGTGTTGAAAGCGAGGGAGTTCGCGCGGTGGAGGTCGCTGCACGACGCGGGGGCTCGCGTGTCGGCATCCGTTTCTCCCGATGAGGCCGCGTCGGGACCAAGACGGCCGGCCGACTTGGTGCGCGATTGCCATCTTTCCGAGTCGAGCCGCGAGTTCTTCGAGCAGTCCGCGAAAGCCCACAACATGAGCGGCCGCGCCATCATGCGCACCCTCTCCGTTGCGCGCACCATTGCCGATATGGAAGAGTCCCGCGAAGTGCTGATGAAGCATCTGTGCGAGGCGCTCAGTTTCCGGGTGAGGGAAGGGGTGGGCGTATGAGCTCGACGGCTGCGCAGACCGCGGTGCTCTCTGGGCCTAAATCGGTCGTCGAGCGGGGGAGTGAAGACTACCCCGAGCGCTTTTTGCGGTGCGGTTCTCCTCCCGATCGCCTGTACGTGATCGGCGATGTCACGGTCTTGCGGATGCCCTCGCTCTCTGTCGTGGGCGCCCGTAAGGCGACACCCTACGGGCGCGGATGCGCGCGGCGCTTCTCGACGCTCGCCGCTGCACGGGGCCTTGTCATCGTATCGGGCGGCGCGCGCGGGTGCGATTCCGAGGCCCATCGCGCGGCGATTGCCGAAGGCGCGCCGACGGTGGCGTTTCTCGGCGGCGGCTGCGACCGTATCTACCCGGCGGAAAATGCCGCGCTCTTCCAGTCGATCATCGATGGCGGGGGCGCTGTCGTCTCCGAGCGCGACTGGACGTTCCCGCCGGTGCCGTATGCCTTTCGCGCGAGGAACCGCCTCATAGCAAGCCTCTCTGCGGCAACGCTCATCGTCGAGGCGGGGCTGCCTTCGGGCACCTTCTCCACCGCAGACGAGGCGCTCGCGGCAGGAAGCGAGGTTCTCGCCGTACCTGGGTCGATAACATCGGCGTCCTCTCGCGGGGCAAATCGCCTGATTTCGCAAGGGGCGGTGCCCATCATCGACGACGATACGTTTCTCGATGCCCTTTTCAGCATATATGGATGCTTGCGGCAGGAGACCTTCCCGGGCGAGGGCTCAGGGGATGGTGCTTTGGCGGGCCGTCAGGCTGCCGATTCCCTCCTCGCGGCGCTTCGGGCCGAGCCTTTAGGGATGGAAAAGCTTCGCGATATCGCACGAGAGTGCGCGCCTGCAGGCGATGACCCGTGGGTTTGGCTCATGCTGCGTTTGGCGAAGCTCGAGCAGGAAGGGGAGGTGCAGCGGTATCCCGACGGGCGCTTCGGGCCGGTGGTGCGCCCTCTGGTATAATCTCACGACGCGGGCGCCGTGCCCGCTCTTTTGCACTGAGAGGCCGGGTCTTTCGCCCGCTGCCTTTTGCTTTCGAGGAGGAACCGATGGGCGACAGTCAACGTGTGGTGCGCATTTTGGGCGCAGGGCTCGCGGGCAGCGAGGCGGCGCTCCAGCTCGCCGATCGCGGCATTCGCGTGGAGCTTGTCGAGATGCGCCCCGAGGTGGGCACCGCCGTGCATAAAACCGGTAACGCCGCGGAGCTCGTGTGCTCGAACTCGCTTAAGAGCACCAACCCCGATAGTGCTGCGGGAATGCTCAAAGCGGAGCTCTCTGCGCTCGGGTCTCACCTCATCGACGCCGCGATGCGCAATCGGGTGGCCGCGGGCGGCGCGCTCGCCGTCGACCGCGACGCGTTTTCGAACGAGGTGACGGCGCGCCTTTGCGCCCATCCGCGCATTGAGATCTCCCGTCGTCTCGCAAGGAGCCTTGATGAGGAGGCGGTGGGCGTCGACGCGCTCATCGTCGCCACTGGTCCTTTGACCGAGGGCGATCTGGCCCAGTCGCTGTGCGAGGCAACAGGTGCTGCCAACCTAGCCTTCTTCGACGCTGCGGCGCCCGTCGTCATGGCGGAGTCCCTCGATCGCGAGAAGCTCTTCTCCCAAAGTCGCTACGAGGAGGGCGCGGGCGATTACCTGAACGCCCCGTTCAGCAAGGAGGAATACGAGGCCTTCGCCCATGAGCTGGTGGGGGCTGAGCGCGTGATCAAACGGGAATTCGAGTCGAAGGACCTCTTTCAGGCGTGCCAGCCGATCGAGGAGATCGCCCGTACGGGAATCGACGCGCCCCGTTTCGGGGCCTTGAAGCCCGTGGGGCTTACCGACCCGCGTACGGGTCGCAGGCCTTGGGCAGCGCTCCAGCTGCGCGCCGAGGACGCCCATGGCGAAAGCTACAACCTTGTCGGCTTCCAGACCAACCTCACGTTTCCCGAGCAGCGGCGTGTGTTCCGCATGATCCCGGGGCTCGAGAGCGCCGAGTTCGCGCGCTATGGGGTCATGCACCGCAACACCTTCATCAACGCGCCTTCGCTTCTCGACTCCAACCTGAGGTTCCGCCCAGAGATTGAGGCGCGGTGGGGCGTTCCCGTCCATGTGGCGGGGCAGCTCGCCGGCACGGAAGGCTATTGCGAGGCCATCCGCTCGGGGCTCCATGCGTCGCTCGCCGTCGCGGCAGAGCTTTCGGGCGAGAAGCCGCTTCCTCTTCCCGAGGATACGGCGTTCGGCGCGCTCATGGGCTACGCGACTGACCCTCAGACGACGGGGTATCAGCCGATGCACGTCAACTTCGGCATCATGCGCCCGCTTGACGAGCGAATCCGCAACAAGCGCGAGCGCTATGCGGCCTATGCACGCCGCGGGTCCGAGGCGCTTGCGGGCTATTGCGGCCAGCTGCGCCAGCGCGGGCTCCTGCCTTCGGAAGAAGGGGGCGAGCGTTAGCTCATGGCTGCGGAAAACAAGAGATCTTCCTCCGTGGCGGGTGATGAGGCCGTCGCTGAGGAGCAGCAGATTGACATCGTGGTCTCATGCGCCATCGATGACTTCTGCTCTGCGCTCGTTGCAGAGCGAAACGCTTCGGGCAACACCGTTCGCGCCTATCGGACCGACTTAGGGGACTACGGTCGGTGGGCTTATCGCGAGAAGCTCGATGCGCTCCATACAAGCCATCGGGACCTGCGGCGTTACCTGGCGCAGCTCGATGCAGCGCGCTATTCGCGCAGGACGGTCAACCGCCGACTTTCGGCTCTGCGCACGTTCTTCCGCTGGCTGAACGTGACGGGACGCGTTGACGCCAATCCGGCGAGCGCGCTCATCGGGCCGAAGAGCGGAAAGCACCTTCCGCAGGTTCTTCGCCCACGCGACATGGCGCGGCTGCTCTCGGTCCACGCCTCGCGCGATTTGAAGGGGCGCCCACGCGAACAGTCGATTACCGATATGCGCGACCAGGCGATACTCGAGTTCCTCTATGCGTGCGGCGCGCGTATCTCCGAGACGTCGGGCCTGCTCGCAGTTAATATCGACTTCGACGAGAAGCAGGCGCGCCTGTTCGGCAAGGGCTCGAAGGAGCGCATCGTCCCCTTGCACGATCTGGCCGTGGACTCTCTCAGGCGATACGCGCTTGTGGCGCGTCCGAAGCTACTCGACGGCAAGGAGTGCCCGTACTTCTTCGTGTCGACGCGCGGCAACCAGATGAAGACCGATGCGATGCGCAAGATGTTCAAGGCGACGGTGCGCGAGGCGGGGCTTGACGACTCCCTATCGCCGCACGATATGCGCCATACCTTCGCGACCGACCTTCTCAACGGCGGCGCCGACTTGCGCAGCGTCCAGGAAATGCTCGGGCATGCTCAGCTTTCCACCACGCAGGTGTATACGCACCTGTCGGTGGAACGGCTAAAGAAGGTGCATGACCAGGCGCTTCCTCGCTAGTTAGTCATTTTCCCAGGAGGTGCCGAAGAGCGGCTACGGGGTGGGTGAAGAGCATGCGCGGGCCTGAGAAGCGCATGACGGCGCGAATCGCCTTACGCTTCGCAGGCGCGTAGCAGTGGATGGGACACGAGTTGCAATCCTTCTTCTCGTGCATCTTCAAGCAGCGCTCCGTGCGCTTCGCGCAGTACGCATCGAGCTCGGCGCATGCGGCGCACAGGGGCTTCCCGCATACTGCATGGGCCTCACGCGGCTCATCTTTGTGGTTCGCGGCGCAATACAGCGCGATCATCTGGGAAACCGTCCGTTTCTCGCGCTCTCGCCGTTTTCTGGTTTTCGGTGTGTCTTCCATGGCTAACAGTGTAGCAAACGGAATGCGGCATCAAGGGAACTCCATCGGGGAAGCGGGACTTGCGGTTCCCTCACGTGCCTGCAAGGCTTGGGAGGCTCGCCGAGGGTGGTGCGGCTACGTCCCGTCCAAGGTGGCGCAACTGCGTCCGTCCGTCGAACATCCTGTGCCGTTTTAGCGAACAGATGTTTTCTCATTGATGGCCTTGCGCGCGCTGCGATACAATCGTTCGGCTACACAGGTATCTTTGGAAGATGAGGGAACATGGGACAAAACTCGATCGTCATCAAAGGCGCTCGCGAGCATAACCTCAAAAACGTCGATTTGGAAATCCCGCGCGACAAGCTGGTCGTCATAACCGGTCTTTCGGGCTCGGGCAAGTCAAGCCTTGCCTTCGACACCATGTACGCCGAGGGTCAGCGACGCTATGTGGAAAGCCTGTCGAGTTATGCACGCATGTTCCTGGGCCAGATGAGCAAGCCCGACCTCGACAGCATCGACGGCTTGTCCCCGGCGGTCTCCATCGACCAGAAGACCACCTCGAGAAACCCGCGCTCCACCGTGGGCACCACTACTGAAATCTACGATTACCTGCGCCTTCTGTTCGCGCGCGTGGGCATCCCTCACTGCCCGGAGTGCGGGCGCGTCATCAAGAAGCAGACGACCGACCAGGTGACCGACGATATCCTCGCGCTCGCCGCCGATGAAAGCACTCGCGCGATCATCATGGCGCCTGTAGTCACGGGCCGCAAGGGCGAGTTCACGAAGCTCTTCGCCGACCTTGCGAAGGAGGGCTTTTCCCGCGTGCGCATCGATGGCAAAATCGTGAAGCTCACGGGCGAGCCCATCACCTTGAACAAGAAGATCAAGCACTTCATCGACGTTGTTGTCGACCGTGTCGTGCTGAAGAAATCCGCCACGACTCGCATCGCCGAGTCGGTGGAGAACGCGACGAAGCTCGCCGAGGGGCGCGTGCTTGTCCAGGTGCTCGGCCCCGACGGCAAGCCCCAGGGCGAGGCGGGCGGTACGTCAAGCGGCGCTACGGGTGGGCTCGGCGAAGGGGAACACCTCTTCTCGCTCGCGCTCGCCTGTCCCGAACATGGTCATTCCATGGACGAGCTTCAGCCGCGCGACTTCTCCTTCAACGCACCGTACGGCGCCTGCCCCGACTGCCTCGGCATCGGCAGCCGCGACGAGGTCGACCCCTCGCTCGTGGTGCCCGACCCGTCGCTTTCCCTCGATGAGGGCGTCATCGCGCCGTTTCGCACGGGGAACTACTATCCGCAGGTCATCAAGGCGGTAGCGGCGCACATGGGCGTCGACTCGTCCACACCGTGGGAGGATATGCCGCGCCGCGCGCAGAAGGCCATCATGTCGGGCCTCGGCAAGGAGAAGGTGCGCGTCGACTATGTCACGGTCGACGGCCGCGAGACGTACTGGTACATCGAGTGGGAAGGCGTGCTCGCTGCGGTTATGCGCCGCTACCAGGAGGCGCAGACCGACACGCAGCGCGAGCGCCTCGAGCAGTATTTCGCGACGGTGCCCTGCCAGACCTGCCACGGTAAGCGCTTGAAGCCCGAAATCCTCGCTGTCACCGTGGGCGGCAAGTCCATCCACGATGTGACGGAGATGTCAGCCGCCGATTCCTACGCGTTCTTCAGCGGCCTTTCGTTCTCGGGTCAGGCCGAGCGCATCGCGGGGCCCATCGTGAAGGAGATCAAGGCGCGACTGAAGTTCCTCGTGGACGTGGGACTCGACTACCTGACGCTCGAGCGCGCCACCGCTACGCTGTCGGGCGGCGAGGCTCAACGCATCCGCCTCGCCACGCAGATTGGCGCGGGGCTTATGGGCGTACTCTATATCTTAGACGAACCCTCGATCGGCTTGCATCAACGCGACAACGAGCGGCTTATCGCCACGTTGGAGCACCTGCGCGATCTCGGCAACACCGTCGTCGTGGTCGAGCACGACGAGGACACCATCCGCAGCGCCGACTTCGTGGTCGACATGGGGCCGGGCGCGGGCGAGCGCGGCGGGGAAGTGGTCGCGGCTGGAACTCCCGCTCAGATTATGAAGGCGAAGCGCTCGCTCACGGCGGATTATCTGTCGGGCCGTCGTAAGATCGAGGTGCCCCAGACCCGCCGCCATCCCAAGCGTGGGTCCATCAAGATGACGGGCGCCTCGGAGAACAACCTGAAAAGCGTCACGCTTGAGGTGCCTATCGGCACGTTTACCGTGATCACCGGCGTATCAGGCTCGGGTAAAAGCTCGCTTATCACCGATACGCTCGCGCCTGCCCTGGCCAACCGCGTGAACCATGCGCACCGGCGCACGGGCGCGTACCGCAAGATCACCGGGCTCGAGTCGATCGACAAGGTCATCAACATCGACCAAAGCCCTATCGGTCGAACCCCGCGCAGCAACCCTGCCACCTATATCGGGCTGTGGGACGACATTCGCGCCCTGTTCTCCTCGACGCAGGAGGCAAAGGCACGCGGATATGCCCCCGGCCGCTTCAGCTTCAACGTGAGCGGCGGCCGCTGCGAGGCCTGCAAAGGCGACGGCCAAATCAAAATCGAGATGCACTTCCTTCCCGACGTGTACGTTCCCTGCGAGGTTTGCGGGGGGAAGCGCTACAACCGTGAGACGCTCCAGGTCACCTATCGTGGGAAGAACATCGCCGAGGTCCTCGACATGACGGTCGAGGATGCGCTTGCGTTCTTCGAACATATCCCCGGCATCAAGCGCAAGCTCCAGACGCTGTTCGATGTGGGACTCGGCTACATCCGCCTCGGTCAGGCGGCAACGACCCTTTCAGGCGGCGAAGCCCAGCGTGTCAAGCTTGCAAGCGAGCTTCAGAAGCGCTCAACGGGAAAGACGTTCTACATCCTCGATGAGCCGACGACGGGCTTGCACTTCGAAGACGTGCGCCAGCTGCTCGTCGTGCTGCAGCGCCTGGTCGATGCCGGCAACACGGTGCTTGTCATCGAGCACAACCTCGACGTCATCAAGTCCGCCGATCATATCGTCGATTTGGGCCCTGAGGGAGGCGAGCGGGGCGGAACCATCATCGCAACCGGTACGCCTGAAGAGGTAGCGCAGGTGGAAGGTAGCTTTACCGGAAAGTTCCTCAAGAAGATGTTGGGCGATCATGCGGGGTAGTTCGGTCGCGAAGGGCGTTCTGCTCACGGCGGGCGGCGCCATATGCTGGGGCTTTTCCGGCACGTGCGCGCAGCTGCTCATGGATATCTACGGCGTTCCCCTCGCGTGGAACGTGTGCGTGCGCCTTGTGTTCGCCTCGTTGCTCTACCTGGTCTTTTGCGCGGCCACGCATTGCGATCAGCTCCTAAGTCTGCTCAAGCAGCCCCGCGAGCTGGGACGTCTTCTTGCGTTCTCCATCTTCGGCGTGCTGCTTGTCCAAGTGTGCTACCAGGGGTGTATCTCTGTCAGCAATGCGGGCACGGCGACCGTGTTTGAGCGATGCGGCCTCATCCTCATCATGCTCATCACCTGCGTTAAAGCTCGCCGCGCCCCGATGCGCCGCGAGCTTTTAGGCGTCGTTTTGGCCATCGTCGGCACAATCTGCATCGCGACGAAGGGAAACCTCGGCACGCTCGCCATTCCCGCCGAGGCGCTCATGTGGGGCGCGGCATCTGCGTGCGCGCTCGTCTTCTACACGATGATGCCGGTGCGCCTGCTTGAGCGATGGGGGAGCGTTGTCACCACGACGGTCTCCATGACGATGGCGGCGATCATCGCGAACGTCGTCGTGCAGCCGTGGAACATGCACGTCGAAGTGACTCCCGGCATCGTTGCCGCCATGGCGGCGCTGGTGATCATCGGCACGTTCTTCGCCTACCTGCTGTTCTTGCAGGGCGTGAAACTTGCGGGCCCCATGCGCGCGGGGCTTGTCGGCAGTATCGAGCCTGTTGCTGCGACGGCGTTCTCCACGCTCTGGCTCGAAACGCCCATCACTCCCTTCGATATCGCCGGCTGTGCGCTCATCGTGATCATGGTGCTGCTCGTGACGCAGCGCGAGGAGGAGGCGCCTCGCGAGGTGGATCTTTCGAGCGGGGACGCGCAAGCGGTTGAGGTTAAGCCCTCGGTTGACGGTGTGCAAACGGCTGGGACCAAGCCCTTCAATATGTCCGCGCAAACACCCGAGGTCGAGCTTTCGGGGAAGGCCGCGAAACCGATCGCCAAATAGCCTGAGGAACGCGCATCTTTCATTCCGCTTGTGGGCATTCTCGCCGTACGTCTGTATATTGAGACCGTTCGCATAATGGAGTTACGAATTCTCTCTTCGTAACACCGAACCTCGTTCTGTCTGTTATAGTGTGTTACAGATTTGTATCCCGTAACACTAAGCACGTGCGCCGAAAACGCATCAGCTGCGCGCTCTGCTTGGCCGATGAAAGGACATCTCGATGAAAAGCTTCTCAAGGCGAACATTTTTGCAGGCGGCAGGTGTGAGTGCGGCTGCGGTTGGCTTCGGCGGCGTGCTCGGCGCATGCACGAGCAACTCGAACACGGGCAACTCGGATGCCAGCGGCACTTCAAAGAGCGAAGAGCGCGCTTCCCAGGTTACGGTCTCCATGCCCGTGAGCAGCGAACCCGCCGCTGGCTTCGACCCGTTCGTCTCCTGGGGCTGCGGCGAGCATGTGCATGAGCCGCTTATCCAGTCCACGCTTCTGACCACGACGGCCGATATGGGCTTCGAAAACGACCTCGCGACGGCGTACTCCTGCAGTGACGACGGCCTCACGTGGACGTTCACCATTCGCACGGACGCGAAGTTTACCAACGGCAAGGCGCTCACGGCGCATGATGTGGCCTACACGATCAACGGCGTTGCGAACAGCGAGGCCAGCGAGTGCGATCTGACTATGGTGGACAAGGCGGTCGCCGTAAACGATGAAACGTGCGAAATCCATCTGAACAAGCCCTTCAACGCCTTCCTGTACACGTTGGCCGTTATCGGCATCGTTCCCGATGGTGGGCACGGCAGTGATTACGGCACCAACCCGATTGGCAGCGGTCGCTACATGCTGGAGCAATGGGACCGCGGACAGCAGGTTATCCTGAAGGCCAATCCCGACTACTACGGCGATGCCCCGAAGATCGATCGCGTCGTGGTGGTGTTCATGGAAGAGGACGCAAGCCTTGCGGCGGCTCGCTCCGGGCAGGTGGACGTCGCCTACACGGTGGCCACCTACGCCGACCAGCAGCCGGCGGGCTACGACCTGCTGAACTGCACATCGGTAGACTCGCGCGGAATCTCCCTTCCCACCATCGCGGCGGGCGCTACGAAGAAGCAGACGGGCGAGGAGTATCCCGCAGGCAACGACGTCGCGCAGGACCTTTCGTTGCGCCGCGCCATCAACTATGGCGTGAATCGTCAGACGCTTATCGACAACGTCTTGAACGGTTATGGCGAGGTCGCGTACAGTGTGAGCGACAATATGCCCTGGTCATCTGACGATATGCGATGCGAGCAGGATATCTCCCGCGCCAAGGCGTTGCTCGACGAGGCGGGCTGGGCGCTCGGGTCCGACGGCGTTCGCATGAAGGACGGCGTGCCGGCAGCGTTCGATCTGTACTACTCGGCGTCCGACTCGGTGCGCCAGGCCATCGCCATGGAGTTTGCCAACCAGATGGGCGAGCTCGGTATCAAGGTGTCGCCGAAGGGTGCAAGTTGGGACGACATCTACCGGCACCAGTTCAGCGACCCCGTCGTGTGGGGCTGGGGCTCGAACAGCCCGATCGAGATCTACAACCTGAACTACTCGACGGGCAATGGCAACTACGCGTGCTACGAGAACGCGGCGGTGGACGCGCATCTGAACGCCGCGCTGGCCAACCCTGTGATCGCCGATTCGTACGACGAGTGGAAGCTTGCCATGTGGGACGGCGAGAACGGCGTGGCCCCGCAAGGCGCTGCCACATGGGTGTGGTTCGCCAACGTCGACCACCTGTATTTCGTTGCCGATGGCTTGAAGGTCGCCGACCAGAAGCCGCATCCGCATGGGCATGGCTGGTCGATCGTGAGCAACGTCGACAAGTGGAGCTGGTAGGCGCAGCTTCGCATGACGAAATATCTTGCTCGACATATCGTGCGGTTCGCACTGCTGATGCTTGCCGTGGGGTTGGTGGTGTTCGCGCTGGTGAGCATGTCGCCGATCGACCCCGTGCAGGCGAACGTGGGGCAGGCCGCGTATGTGAACATGTCGGAGGCCAAACGCGCTCAGCTGGCGAGTTACTGGGGCGGCGACGTGCCGTTTTGGGAGCGCTTTGCCAATTGGGCAGGTGCCCTTCTGCAGGGCGACATGGGAACATCGCTCAGGTTCAATGCGCCGGTATCCGAGGTCATTGCGCACCGAGCCGCCAACTCGTTGGCGCTCATGGGCATCGCATGGCTGCTCAGCGGCGTGTTGGGGTTCGCGCTCGGTGTTGCGGCGGGTGCTCGCCGCGGCGGTGCGCTCGACCGAGTGGTCCGCAGCTATTGCTTTCTTTTGGCTTCGACCCCCACGTTCTGGCTCGGCTTGCTCATCTTGATGGTGTTCGCCGTGCAGCTAGGCTGGTTCCCCATCGGGTTCTCCGTGCCCATCGGCGTGTCGGCGGCGGACGTGACGTTGGCCGATGCCGTGCATCACCTGGTGCTTCCTGCGCTCACGCTCTCGGTGACGGGCGTAGCCAACATCGCGCTCCATACGCGCGAGAAGGTGGTTGATGTACTGGAAAGCGACTACGTGCGCTTCGCACGCACACGCGGCGAGTCGGAGCTGAGTGTGATCGTGCACCACGGCTTGCGCAACGTCGCGTTGCCGGCAGTCACGCTGCAGTGTGCGTTCATCTCTGAGATCTTTGGCGGGTCGGTGCTGGTAGAGCAGGTGTTTTCTTATCCCGGCCTGGGGCAGGCGGCCGTGACCGCAGGGTTGGGCGGCGACGTGGCGCTTCTCGCGGGCATCGCGCTCGTGAGTGCCGCACTCGTGTTCGGCGGCAACCTGCTGGCTAATATTCTCTATGGCGTGCTCGATCCGCGCATGCGCGTCGGCGAGGGGAGGGCTTGATGGAAGAGGTTCTCCATACTCCCGTGCAGCGTTCGCGCGGCAATCGGGCAACCACGCTTGTCGCGTGCATCGCGGCCGCCTGCGCGCTCGCCATTGTGGTGGCGTCGGGGCTTGTGCTTTACAGTCAGGCGACGGTCACGGACTTCACCGCGAAGAATTTGGCGCCCTCGCTTGCCCATCCCTTCGGCACCGACTGGATGGGTCGCGACATGCTTTCGCGCACGCTTGCGGGCCTGTCCACAAGCGTGCTGGTGGGCTTGCTGGCGGCCACCGTCTCGTCGGTTATCGCACTCGTGCTCGGGTGTGCTGCCGCGCTTGGCGGAAAACGCGTCGATGCCGTGATCAGCTGGCTGATCGACCTCATGATGGGCATTCCCCACATCGTGCTTCTGGTGCTCATCTCCTATGCAATCGGGAAGGGCTTCTGGGGCGTGACCATCGGCGTTGCCGTGACGCACTGGCCGAGCCTTGCGCGCGTTGTTCGTGCCGAGGTGCTGCAATGCCGCGAGTCGAAGTTCGTCGAAGTTGCGCGCAAGTTGGGGCAAAGCCCGGCGCGCATCGCGTTGCACCATATGGTGCCCTATGTGCTGCCGCAGTTCGTGGTGGGGCTTATTCTGCTCTTTCCGCATGCCATCCTTCATGAGGCGGCAATCACGTTTCTCGGCTTCGGCTTGCCGCCCGAGCAGCCGGCGATCGGCGTGATCTTGAGTGAGTCGATGAGCTACCTATCGACGGGTGCCTGGTGGCTTGCCGTGTTTCCAGGTTTGGCGCTCATGGCGACGGTGCTGCTCTTCGATGTGGCTGGTCAGAGCTTGCGAAAGCTCGTTGACCCGCATACGGCGCAGAAATAGGTGGGGAAGATGTTGGAGAATGCAAACGACGGCGCAGCTGCGCAAGCGGCTTCGGCGAACAAGGCTGCCGCGATCGCTCACGAGCAAACCGCGCACGAGGATGCGCAGTCGCACCATCATCACACACATGCGGCGACGTCGCACCATGATGGCGGGCACCACCTTTTGCAGGTCGAGGATTTGAACGTGAGCTTTTGCATGTACGACGAGGATGCGCCTTACTTCCAGGCGAAGCAGCGCGATGTCCAGGTGCTCCACGGGTTGAACATCGCCGTCCACGCGGGCGAGATCGTGGCTGTGGTGGGCGCATCGGGCTCGGGCAAGACGCTTCTCGCCGATGCGGTGTTGGGGTTGTTCGAGCCGAACGCTACGGTGCGGGGGCGCATCTGGTTCGACGGCGAGCGCAAAGACGCAGAAGGCTTGCGCGCGCTGCGCGGGCATGGGTTGTCGCTCGTGCCGCAGAGCGTGAGCCATTTGGACCCCATGATGCGCGTGGGGAAACAGGTCGAAGGCTTCGCGAACGCGCTGTCGAAGGCCGAGCGCAAAGCGCGCCGCGAGCAGCTGTTCGAGCGCTACGGGCTCGGTCCCGAGGTTGCGCGCCTTTACCCTCATGAGCTTTCTGGCGGCATGGCGCGTCGCGTGCTGCTCTGCTGCGCGCTCATGGACGACCCGCGGGTGATCGTGGCCGACGAGCCAACGCCCGGGCTCGATCTCGGCCTCGCGGTCCGAGCGCTGGACGACTTCCGCTCCTTCGCCAACGAGGGCAACGGCGTGCTGCTGATCACGCACGATATCGAGCTCGCTCTGCGCGTTGCCGATCGCGTTGCCGTGTTCAAGGATGGCACTGTGGTGGAAGAGACGGCGGTCGCGAACTTCGCCGACCCCGCGCTTCTAAGCGACCCGTTCACCCGCGCGCTGTGGCATGCCCTTCCCGAGCACGATTTCGCGGCTACGGCGAGCACGGACGAGCAAGGCCGCGGCAACGCATCGGTTGGCAAGGGAGGTCGCTCGTGCTAGAGGCTCGAGACATCACGTTCGGTTACCCCGGCGCAAAACCCCTGTACAGCGGGTTCAGCCTGCAAGTCGAGCCCGGCGAGCGCGTAGCGCTTCAGGCTCCCTCGGGGTTTGGCAAGACCACGCTGTGCCGCGTGCTTGCTGGGTTCGAGCGTCCGCAGGCTGGCGAGGTACTGCTTGATGGTCGGCCGCTTCCGCGTCGCGGAGTATGCCCGGTGCAGCTGATCCAGCAGCATCCCGAGCAGGCGGTCGATCCGCGCCTGCGCATGCGCAAAACGCTGGCGGAAGCGGGCGACGTGCCGCAAGAACTCCTCGACAACCTGGGGATTCGCGATGAGTGGATGCTGCGCTACCCACATGAGCTCTCCGGCGGCGAGCTGCAGCGCTTCTGCATAGCCCGCGCGCTTGCCACGTACCCGCGCTACCTCATCTGCGACGAAGTTTCCACGATGCTGGATGCGGTCACGCAAGCTCATATCTGGCGCGTGCTGCTGGACTATGCCGAGCGGGAAGGTGCCGGTATGCTGCTCGTCTCCCATACCCCTGCGCTTACGGAGCGCGTGGCGACGCGGAAAGTGAAGCTCTCGAGGAGCGAAAGCTGATTCGAAAAGCTCGCATGTCCATGCCTCCTAATGCCTTGTTTGCGAATTGTGCCTGATGGGGTGCGCTTGCTCGCCTCCGTTAGAGCGGTAGAGCGTCGAGATTGTCTGTCTTCGGGAGATGGGGGCTGGCAGCTCATGCTCGTTTGCCTATAATGAACGCTGCTATGGAAAAGACATCCCGAGAGAAAATCGCGCTCATCGTGTTCCTCATCCTTGCTATTGGGATGGGGTGTATCCTGTTCGGCTACGTGTTTGCTGGCCATTCATGGAACGTCACCGCCTCGAACATCGACGATGCGTTCGGCAATATGGAGGGCTACACCGCCATCGTCTACGAGGGAACCATCGAAGAGGAAGAAAGCGCCGCGCAATCGACGGCTTCTGCGGCATCAGCTGCCAACGGCTCCGCTAGCTCAAAGAATGCGGGTGATGCCGAATCGCTTCCCAGGGACTCGAAGGCGGGGGACGGCCAAGCCTCCGCTTCCTCTTCGTCCTCTCCCGACGGCAATCAAGCCGCTGCTTCCTCTTCGGAAAACAGCCAGGCATCTTCTGCCGCTTCGTCTTCCGACAAACAGGTTGCTTCTTCTCAGGGTGGCTCGAGCGAGGAGATGGTTTCCCCAACGAGCGTAAGCACGCAGGGCACCGGCTCTGTCGGTCAGGGAGTTTCGACCGCATCGGAACCTACTGCTGCGGAAGGCTCCGCGTCCGAAGGCGTCGTAGGGGAAAGCACTGCCGGGCAAGGGGTTTCTGCAACTGTTTCCCCTGGTGGAACCTTAGATTCCCAGGCGAGCTCCGCTGCACCCCTCGCGGGGCACAAAAAGGAGAAGGAACCGGTCGCGCTCTCCGATGTCGATGAGCTCTATCAGGCCAAGGGCGCAAACGTCATCTCGCTTCATACGAGCAATCTGTCCGCCTATGAAGAGGGAACGATTCTGAAGCGCGGCGGCAAGCGCTACGGCATCTTCTCGGTCACCCGCGAGTATTCGAGGATCCTTATCGATGAGAAGGTTAAGTACTTCACCGATCAAAAGGTAGACTACGTTATTGCTCTTTGTCCCGAGGAGTCGTATCTCAAGAATGCCGAGAACATCGACATCGTCATCACCACGGCAGACTCGACGATCTCATCGATGGGCGAATCGAGGAACGGCGCCTTCTACGTGAGTACGCCGAAGATCGGCTCGGTCGGGGCGATTCTCATCTCGCCGAGCAATGTCGTCTCCGCGAAGACTATCTCCGAGCTGTAAATCCTCCGGGGTTATCTCTGCCTTTCGACAATGAGCGGCGACCGAAACAGCAAGCGACCCCGCCTCGTGCAATCGCGCATTCGGCGGGGTCGCTTCGTGAATCGCCTTCCCGAAAAGGGTCAGGCTATTCGGGGCTTCTGCATCTGGCCAATCGACGCTCCTCTTTGGGTGGGTCGTCGCTACTTCAAGACGATGTTCTCGATCATGGACAGTGCGTCGTTCCAATCGACTTTGGAGCCTACGACCACGCCGACCGTCATTCCGGAAGGTGCCTTGGTGAACAGGTTAACGGTGCCATTGGAGGCGGTGTGACGCACCCAGGTGATGCCGTTGACGTCGACTTCGTCGATGGTGCCGTCTTTCTTGGAGCCCATTCTGGCTTCCGCTTCGGTCGTCGGCTCGGTCTTGAACGTGCGAATGTCGATGAAGGCGAAGGTGTCATCGCCGAGCGTGAACTCGCACTCTTCGTACTTCTCGTTCATCGATCTGGTGCCGGGTTTCCAGCCATCAGTTGGCTCTAAGCTGTACGAAGGGTAGTCGACGCCGGTTTTGGCCTCAACGGCGGGCTCTGGGGTCTCTTCAGCCTTCGGCTCTTCCGCAGGCTGCGTCGTTGCCGTGTCGTCGCTCGCCTTCTTCTGCTCCTCGGCGCCACCGCCGCAGCCGGCCATCGTGAACGCAAGGGCTGCCGTCAACGCAACGGCGGGCACACCGAGCGCGACCTTCCTCATCATGGGCTTCAACATATTCATCACTCCCTTTCCCGTTGCATCGTGCAAGCCGCTTCGCACTCCGTCCTTCCCGACGAAGCCAGCTTCTATCGGTATTGTGCCTTGCGAGGCCACGTTTACGAAGTGACCAGCGGCCCAAACGATGCGCACATGTGCACCGCACGGCCAAGATGCAAGGGGGAAAGGGATTGCCTGCCCCGTTTTCAGGACTTCGGGCAAAGAAAAAGGCGGGTTCCCGTGCGAGGAGCCCGCCTTCCTAAAAGGATTGCTTGAAGTTGTCGCTTACACGATGCCCTGAGCCATCATGGCGTCGGCAACCTTCTTGAAGCCGGCGATGTTGGCGCCCATCACGAAGTTGCCTTCACGGCCGTATTCCTTCGCCGTGTCGTCGACGTTGTGGAACATACCGCGCATGAGCGTCTCGAGCTTGCCGTCGACCTCCTCGAAGGTCCAGGAAAGATGCTCGGCGTTCTGGCTCATCTCCAGGCCGGACACGAGCACGCCGCCCGCGTTGGCCGCTTTGCCAGGGAAGAACGCGACGCCGTTGTTCTGGAAGTACTCGGTCGCCTCGATCGTGGTCGGCATGTTGGCGCCTTCGCCGACTGCCTTGCAGCCGTTCGCGACGAGGGCCTTCGCGTCCTCGATGCCAAGGGTGTTCTCACGGGCGCAGGGGAGCGCGATGTCGCAGGGGAGCTGCCACACGCCGCGGCCATCCTCCGCGTGCCACGTCGCGTTCGGACGCTCTTCGACGTACATCGCGAGCGTGACGCCCTTGTCGTGGCCGGAGCGCTTCTTGTTGTAGACGTGCTCGAGCACCTGGTAGTCGATGCCTTCCTGGTCCTCGACCCAGCCGTGGGTGTCGGAGCAGGCGATCACCTTGCCGCCGAGCTGGGAGACCTTCTGAATCGCGTAGATGGCCACGTTGCCGGAGCCGTGTACGACGACCTTCTTGCCCTCGAAGGAGTCGCCCTTGCTCTTGAGGTACTCGTCGACGAAGTAGACAAGGCCGTAGCCGGTTGCCTCGGTGCGGGCGAGCGAGCCGCCGAAGGAGAGGCCCTTGCCGGTGAGCACCCCGGTCCATTCGTTGCAGATGCGCTTGTACTGGCCGAACATGTAAGCGACTTCGCGGCCGCCGACGCCCAGGTCACCTGCAGGAACGTCAGTGTTCGGGCCAACGTGGCGGTAGAGCTCGGTCATGAACGACTGGCAGAAGCGCATGATCTCGTTGTTGGACTTGCCCTTCGGGTCGAAGTCGGAGCCGCCCTTGCCGCCGCCCATCGGCAGCGTGGTCAGCGCGTTCTTAAAGATCTGCTCGAAGCCCAGGAACTTCAACATGCCCAGATAAACCGTGGGGTTGAAGCGCAGGCCGCCCTTGTAGGGGCCGATTGCGGAGTTGTACTCGACGCGGAAGCCGCGGTTGACCTGGACTTCACCCTTGTCGTCAACCCACGGAACGCGGAACTGGATGATGCGCTCGGGCTCGACGATGCGCTCGAGGATCTTTGCTTCCTCGTATTCCGGATGCGCCTCGATAACTGGCTCGAGGGTGCTCATGACCTCGGTGACGGCCTGGATGAACTCGGGCTGATCGGGGTCCTTCGCCTTAACTTGGTCGATAATTCTCTGGACGTAACTCATGTAACCTCCTCGGGGTTTACGTGTTCCCAACCGCGGCCATTATAAGTTTGCGCAACGGCTCCGTTGCCTCTAATTAACATGATAGAAACAATGGTCGCAGCCAATCGCGTTTCTCCTCCATAAACGGTAGCGGCGACATCTTGGAGGGGGACTGACGTTGCATCATCAGAGGAGGGATGTCGTCGCATCTCCGACGGGGGATCGTCACATCGAGCTGAACGGAGCGTCTACGGATTTAGTACGCCCCAGTACGTGATTGGGCGCTCATGCGGCGCGATTTGTAGTACTATTCTAATTCTGCGTTTTTACCTTAGTTTTGCCTCGATTTTACTTCATCGCGCTCGCAGCGCGCGATGCGAAAGGACTTGCTCGCATGGAAGCACTTGCATGGCTGCTCTCGCTCATCTTGCAGCCCTGTTACGCGATAAGCGGCAATTGGTGGATAGCCATCCTGCTGTTCACCATCATCGTGAAGATCATCCTCATCCCGATGTCGCTTTGGTGCCAGAAGAACTCGATCGTCATGGTGCAGCTTATGCCCGCCTTGAATCGCCTGAAGGTGAAGTACTACGGCGACCGCGAGACGATCGGCGAGGAGCAGAACAAGCTCTACAAGGAGCAGCATTACCACCCGATGCTCTCCCTGATTCCGCTTGCTGTGCAGATCATCATCCTATTCGGCCTGGTCGACGTCATCCATGCGATCACCGACGGCGGCGCGCCGGGGACTGAGTTCTTGGGCCAAATTCCCTTCGAGGACGGCGGCGCGGCGTGGATCATGCCGCTTTTCGCGGGGCTTTCCGCTATCATCATGGGCTTTGCTCAGAACCGCATCAACCCGCTGCAGCGCGAGCAGTCGCGTGCGGAGAAGAACATGACGAACGGCCTGTCTATCGGCCTTTCCTTCATCTTGGGCGTGTTCGTCGCCACGGGCATGGGCTTCTACTGGGTGTGCTCGAACCTGACCTCCATCGCCATCCAGGCGCTCGCGAACGTCCTGGTGAAGCCTGCGAAATACATCGACTACGAGGACCTCGAGGCAAGCCGCGCCGAGCTTGAGGAGCTCGAGAACTTCTCGGGCCCCAAGAAGAAATGGTACGAGTGCGATCCGCTTGCCAAGCGCGAGAAGGCCGACTACAAGCGTTTCTTCAAGATCGTCGGTAAGCACATCGTCTTCTATTCCGAGGGAAGTGGCTTCTACAAGTACTTCCAGGGCTCGATCGAGTGGCTGTTCGCGCATTCCGATGCCGACATCCACTACGTGACGAACGACCCCAATGACCAGGTGTTCAAGCTGGCCGAGGCCGAGCCGCGCCTGAAGCCCTATTACATCGGGCAGCGCAAGATCATCACGCTCATGATGAAGATGGACGCCGATCTGGTCGTGTCCACGCTCGAGGACTTGGAGAACTACTACATCAAGCGCTCCTATATCCGCAAGGACATCGAGTACGTGTTCATGTTCCACCACATGACCTCGACCCATCTCACGCCCCAGAAGGGCGCCTACGACCACTACGACACGGTGCTGTGCGTGGGCCCTCATCAGGTGCGCGAGCTGCGCCGTGCTGAGGAGCTCTACGGCACCAAGCGCAAAAATCTTGTGGAATGCGGCTACGACCTGCTCGATCGCGAGATTGCCGAATATGAGCTCGCCGCCTCCGCCGTTGAGCGCGACCCGTCCCGTCGGGATGTGGTGCTCATTGCGCCGTCGTGGCAGGAGGGCAACATCCTCGACACCTGCATCGACGACATGCTGAAAAGCGTGCTCGGGCGCGGCATGCGCGTCATTGTGCGCCCGCACCCCGAATACACGAAGCGTTATTCCGCCAGGTGGAACGCCCTTTTGGCTCGCTGGGCAGACGTCCCCGAGTCCGATTTGTACTTCGAGCACGATTTCAGCTCGAACAAGACCGTCTTCACCTCCGACATTCTCGTGACCGACTGGTCGTCGATCTTCTGCGAGTTCTGCTTCTCGACGCGCAAGCCTGCCATCTTCATTGACACCCCAATGAAGGTGGGCAACCCCGACTGGAAGGAACTCGGCATCGAGCCGACCGACATCGCGCTGCGCAGCGAGGTTGGCGTGTCGATCCGTCCTGAGGACGCGGCCACCTTCGGCGATGTGGCCGAGGAGATGCTCGCGAAGCGCTACGCGTGGAGCGATCGTATCAACAAGGTGCTCGACAGCTTCATCTTCAACGTCGGGCATGGTGGGGAAGTGGCTGGGCGCTACCTGCTCGATCGCATGATAGACATTCAGGAATCCAAGCGCGATGGCGGCGTGTCCGACGACTCTCTTGCCGCGGGTGAGCGCGCGGCGGCAGATGCCGAAGCGGCGTTGCATAATGAGGGGGAGCGCATGGGAAAGCACGATGGCAGCGAAGCGCGTGGGATGCATGCGAGGAAGGCGGGCCGCCATGAAGCGTAATCGTCTTATTGTGGGCATGTTCGATGTTTTTTCGTTTGTGCTGGTCGCAGGTGTACTTTCGCTTGCATGGATAACGCCCGCCTACGCGTATGTCGACCCTTCTGTCATGACCTACACGATTCAGGCGCTCGCCGGCGTCGCGGTCGCGCTTTCTGCCGTGCTCGGCGTGGCGCTTCGCCGTACGCGCAAGATGCTCTTCAAGATGCTTAAAATCGACGAGAATGCCGGCAAGGTGGTGGAGGCGCCGGTCCACAGGCTCGACAAGGACGGCAAGCCCATCCTCGCGCCTGGCGAGATTGCCGCCGATGCGGAGTCGATGTCTTCGAAGAAGGCTTCCCGAAAGAGACGCGCATCTGACGATTATCCTCGCGCAAAATGGGGCGTGCGCGTGGTTTGCGCGCTCATCGTGTGCGCGTTCTTCTCGTTTACCCTGCTCGTGGTTCCGCCGTATGAAATCGTTGCCGGCGCTGGAGCCGATCTTGTGTTCGGCCTCTCCGACATCTGGCCGATCTTCGCAGTTGCAGGCGTTGTGGTTGCGGTGGCTCTCGCGCTTGCCGTGTCGCTTCTGCGCGGCAGGGCGTTCGATATCGTGCTGCTCTTCCTGTTCGCGCTCGGCGTTGCCGCCTATGTTCAGGTGCTCCTGTTGAACTCCGAGCTGCCCACCGCGGACGGTAAGTCGGTGAACTGGGGTGATTACACATCAATCATGCTGGTGAGCACCGTGGTGTGGATCGTCATCGTGGCGATCCCCCTTGTCGTGGGGCATTTGAAGACGAGCCTCGCGCGCGGCGGCGCGGTTGCGCTTTCCCTTGCGCTCATCATCGTGCAGGGAGTCGGCGTGGGTAGTCTGTTCGCGTCGGGCGCATTCGAGGCGGCCACGAAAGAGCCTGATCAGGTGAACGTCGCCGACTTGCGCATGACTGAGGACGGCCTGTTCACCGTTTCTGAGAAAAGCAACGTCATCGTCTTCGTGCTCGATTTCACCGACACGAAGCAGATGTCCCAGATTATGCAGGAGCACCCGGAGGAATTCAACGACTGGACGGGTTTCACCTGGTACAACAATGTTGCGGGCTCCATGGTTCCCACGCGCTACGGCGTGCCGTTCCTCTTGACCGGTCAGCTGCCGCAGCAGGGCGAGCTCTTCTCGCAGTACCTCGCTACGCGCTATGAGCGCAGCACGTACCTCGACGACATCCATAACGCCGGCTACAGCATGGGCATCTACACCGACACGTTTGGGACCGAGTTCTCGAGTGAGGACGTGCAGCGTCACGTGGCAGGCCTCACCATGAACTACCACCCCATGAACCAAGAGGATTCTCCCTCGCTGCTCGACCAGGAGGGCACCCTCTTCACGTTGTGGAAGTGCGCGATGTACCGAGACTTACCGTGGGCGTTCAAGCCGTATTTCTGGTTCTACACCGACGAAGTCAACAATGGCATGACGCTGCAGGTGGAAGGCGACGGTGGGGAAGTCCAGCAGAGCACGCTTTACACGATGAACGACGGGGCCTATTACGACAAGCTCAAGACGACGAAGCTTTCCGCGACTGACGACGGCGATACGGGTGCTTTCCGCTTCATCCATTTGCTCGGCGGCCACTATCCGTTCAACCTCGATGAGAACGGCAACGATATCGGCACGGACAACTCCGATGCGATCCGTCAGATCCGCGGTAGCTTGAAGATGCTTTCCGAGTACATCCGCCAGCTGAAGGACATGGGGCTCTACGACAACACCGCGATTCTCGTGACGAGCGACCACGGCGATTGGGGCATCTACGAGGATTGGGATTCCACGTCGAACGCGATCATGTTCTACAAGCCGGCGCAATCGGCCGAGGCGGACGCGCAGCCTATCAAGACGGTGTCGACGCCAGTCGCGCACGTGAACGTGCAGCCGACCATCATCCAGGCTGTTGGCGGCGACTCGTCCAAGTACGGTGAGACGCTCGCGCAGGTGCCGTTCGACAACCGCGTGCGTAAGTTCTACACGACGACGAGCGACGGTAAGAACGACGTCTCCATCGTGGAATACGACATCACCGGCTGGGCCACCGACTTCAACAACTGGCACAAGACGGGAGCCATCTGGGACGCGCAGCAATAGCGAGCGAAGAGAGCGAACGATGCCGACAGCGGGGGCCTTCAAAACAAGGCCCCCGTTCGCATTTGGATGCTTATAATGTCATACAATGCTCGATGGGGATGTGTGGAAAGCCTGATTGTGTTTACTAATTGGGTAGAACCATGCTCTGGGTTAAGCAGGTTTCTTCCTACCAGTCTTAGTAAGTGACCTACTGCTGTCTTGGCTTTTCGGGAAAGGTTGTCTGAATGCCCTCCTTTTTCTCTTTTCGCGATGCGAAGTCGCTAGCTTCTCGGTATTGCGATATTAGGAAAAAAGCAGCTGATGTAAGCGGTGTTATCGGACGCCATAAAGCCGAGATAGTAAGATCCGCAAAATTGCTTGTCGAATTCGAGGCTCAAATCAAATTGTCCGGCATTAGCATTGATGAGATATCAAAGCGAGGAAAAGGAATAAGGATTGCATCGCTGAGAAATGCAGGGTTTTCTTCTGTAGCTGATGTTTTGAATGTCGACCCCCAATCGCTTACCTCGATTAATGGTGTTGGTCAAAAATCAGCTTTTGCAATTTCGAGGGCGGCGTCTCTTGTTGCGCATGAGGTTCGCGAAAACACTTTCATCGCGCTCTCTATCGATCAGAAGAATCGTTACTCTGATGCCTTAATTTGCAGCATATACACTTATTTAAGATATCGAGAAATTGAGCGCAGCTCGCGTAACGCGATTCCTTTTTCCCTGAAGCAAGAGATCGACGGTGCCCTTAAAAGTCTTTCGATTGCAACGAATCCGATTCGATGGGTCTTGTCTGGCGAAGAAAAAAAGAAGCGCGCCGAGGAATCGTACTCGTTTTTGGTTGACAACTTCATGGGAGATTATGGCAAAGCCCTCCAGTCTTTATCTCATCTGGCGGATATACGCTTCCAGGTTGATAAAACTGTTGCCTGGAGTGATTTCGCTGACAATTCTTACGTATATATCGAAGTTCTTGAATCATTGGTTCCGGAATGCATGGCCTCAGAAGAGTGCGGCGAATATCTTTCTCAGGATGTGGTCAGGGGAATCGAGAGTGAAGACCTTGATTTTGATGGGCTTCGCTGCAGTTTGCGAAAATATCAAATCTGGGCCGTTAAGTTTGCTATCCATCAAAAGCGTTTTATCCTCGGTGATGAAATGGGTCTCGGAAAAACCGTCCAGGCAATCGCGGTGGCCGTTGCGCTGCGCAATGCTGGCGCCCAAAGATGCCTCGTGGTTTGTCCTGCAAGCGTTCTTGAGAATTGGTGTCGCGAGGTGTCTTCAAAATCTGATTTGAAATGCTTGAAGCTTTATGGCGATGAGTTTTACGGCAACGCTTCTCTCTGGGTTGAGTCGGGAGGTGTTGCTATTACAACATACGAATCCCTGAAGCGATTGCGCTTATCTAACGATGGCCGAATCGATTTGCTTGTTGTAGATGAGGCTCACTACATTAAGCATAAATCAAGCTTGCGAAGCGCTCGCGTTCGGAGTCTGTGCTTGCAGTCTGAGAGGGTCATGCTGATGACCGGTACTGCTCTTGAGAACAACGCGAATGAAATGGTGTCGCTCATTGATTCGGTTCGACCGGATATTGCATTAGAAGCGCAAAAGCACACATCGATGGAATCTTCAGCCACTTATAGAAAAACTGTTGCACCGGTTTATCTCCGAAGACGACGAGAGGATGTGCTTTCCGAATTACCTCAGCTTATAGAGCAGAAAGAATGGTGCTCACTCTCGGAAAGCGACTTGCAATCGTATGAAAAGGCAGTTGAACTGCGGGATGTTGCGATGATGAGACGTGTTTCGTGGTGTACGGATGACCTCTCGGAATCCTCAAAGGCGAACCGGGCGAAAGAGATTGTAGATCAGGCTCGCGAAGAAGGAAGGAAGACAATCATTTTTTCCTTCTATCTCAAGACCCTGTCCCAAGTGCGTGACTTATTTGGAAATGCATGTTTCGGTCCAATAACAGGTGCGGTTTCTCCTCGTGAGCGGCAGCAGGTAGTTGACGACTTCAACAATGCTCCTGCGGGATCTGTCTTGGTTTCTCAGATTCAGGCGGGTGGAGTTGGGCTGAATATACAGTCAGCAAGCGTGGTGATACTATGCGAGCCGCAGCTTAAACCTTCTACGGAGAATCAAGCAATCTCACGCGCTTACAGAATGGGTCAAGTTAGAAACGTGCTGGTGTATCGCCTTTTAGCAATGGACTCAATTGACGAGAGGATTGATGATCTTCTTCGGCAAAAGAAGATAGAGTTTGACCTGTTTGCTGATAGTTCTGACTCTTCTGACGAATCATTCGAGCTGAACGATTTGCATTTGAATGAGTTGATAGAGGACGAGGTCGAAAGAATTCGGGCAATTCGAAGCATGGGAGGGTCAAAGGCGGCTCGTTATGCTCTTGCGTCTGAGGGGGTTGGGTGTTCTGCTTCGCAGCGAGCCAAAGCAGTTCCGCAGCCTGAGGGCGGTTATCTAAATCCTCGAATAATGAACGTTTCCAGGATGACCGACGATACCTTCGAGCTGAGGCAGGGCGAGAATATATCTGCAAACTTAATCGGAATGGCTGTGGACTATCTAACTCGTTTCATGATTGGCGATTCTGTTGAAAAGGCTTTTTCGATTTCCCTAAGGGGAGCGAGCATGATTCAGGAGGAAAGCACTGCCAAACGGTTGGCAGCGGGAATCAAGGGCCTGGATAGTCGTTCAATTTCGAGCGCAATTAAGCTGACCGGTTACGATGTTTGTGCCAGGGCGGGAACGTCAAGCTATAAACCAGTGGAATTGATCGAACCAAATAAGCCTTCGATCGAGAATGTTCGAATTATGGTAAAGCGAACCGTGTCGCATTTTGATAGATGCGGTGGCGTGATAAGAAGTATGCTGATATTTCCAGGTGGATATACTGAAACGGTTTCTTCTGGTGACGGAGATTACTTGACGCGCGACGCGCTTTGGGATTTGAAAACCTCTAAAAAGCGCATATCTAAGATTGATACACTACAGCTCCTGATTTACTGGAGGCTAGGAGTTCATTCGATTGATGAAGAATATCGGCAGATAAAGACTTTGGGGATTTGCAATCCGCGGCTCAATGAGGTCTATTCGATTTCGATTAGTGATTTACCCAAAGGTTTGCTTTCGGAAATTGATGCCGTTGTAATTGGCTATGACGGATAATACGGGGAGGTTCCTATGAACGAGATTAAGTGTCCGCATTGTGGGACGGTGTTTCAGGTGGACGAGTCGGGCTTTGCGGACATCGTGAAGCAGGTGCGCGACGCGGAGTTCAATCGGGAAATCGAGCGTCGCGAGAAACTTTTCGCCGAACAGCGTGAACAGGCGGTGGCACTTGCAGGCGAGAAGGTGCGCGGGGAGGCGCGCGACGAGATCGCTTTCCGCGATGCGGAAATCGCGAAGCTGACCCAGAACCTCGCCGCGATCAAACGGGAAAACGACGCGGCTTCCCGCGCGGCGCAGGCCGAGCAGGTTGCGGCACTCTCCAAAGTTACTGCGAGCAAAGACGCCGAAATCGCCGAGCTCAAGTCGAAGCTTGCGCGACTTGTTGACGAGCGCGAATCCGATGCGCGCGTGACCGAGGCCGACCATAAGCGAGCCTTGGCTGACGCGACCGCCTCCCGCGATGCGAAGATCGCCGAGCTTACGCAGAAGCTCGAAGCCCAAAAGGCGACCTTCGCGACCGAAAAGGAGCTCGCCGTCACGCAGGCGCGGACCCAGGTTGAGCGCGAGCGTGACGACCTTGCTGCGCAGGTGAAGCTCAAGGCCGCCGAAGGCGAGCAGAAGGTAAGCGCGCTGCGCGAGGAGATGGCGACCAAGCTTCGCGCAAAAGACGAGCTCATCGCTTACAAGGAAGAGGAAATCGCCCGCTACAAGGAGATGAAGGCCCGTCTTTCCACCAAGATGGTGGGAGAGTCGCTCGAGCAGCACTGCGAGATCGAGTTCAACAAGATGCGTGCCGCCGCCTTCCCGAAGGCGTACTTCGAGAAGGACAACGACGTGGTCGATGGTACGAAGGGCGATTTCGTGTTCCGGGAGGCGGACGACGAGGGCAACGAGGTCGTCTCCATCATGTTCGAGATGAAAAACGAGAGCGACGACAGCACGCACAAGCGCAAAAACGAGGACTTCCTGAAGAAACTCGACTCCGATCGCAAGAAGAAGAACTGCGAGTACGCGGTGCTCGTGACGATGCTCGAGCCAGAAAACGAGCTCTACAACGAGGGTATCGTCGACATGAGCTACCGTTACGAGAAGATGTACGTCATCCGCCCGCAGTTCTTCATCCCGATTATCAGCATCCTACGCAATGCCTCGCTTTCGGCGCTATCCTACAAGGCTGAGCTCGCCGAGGTGCGCAACCAGAACATCGACATCACGCACTTCGAGGAGCAGATGGAGGACTTCAAGACGAAGTTCGGACGCAACTACGACCTCGCCAGCCGCAAGTTCCAAACCGCCATCGAGGAGATCGACAAGACCATCACGCATTTGCAGAAAACCAAGGATGCGCTGCTGTCGTCGGAGAACAACCTGCGCCTGGCGAACAACAAGGCACAAGACCTCACCATTAAGCGTTTGACCAGGAATAACCCAACGATGAAGACGATGTTTGCGGAACTTGCCGAGGCGGAGGAAACAAAAGAGGCGGGCAAGCCGGGCGAAGGCTTAGAAGACGAGTCGGCCGCCGAGTAGCGCCGAGCCTGCGACCCCTGAGGCTTTATCGACGGGGAAGGCGGAGCGGACCAGAGGCTTGTGTCGCCATCTTTCGTACAATTTGCTGCGTAGTACTTGGAACATATGTTCGTATCTGATAGACTGTCCGCATGGAACACAAGGATATGACATACATGCTCTCCTCGCGGCTTGGTGGGGAGCTGGCGGGCTGCGGCTCGGGCCTCGATGCGAAGGCGGATGATGCGTGCGACCCGCGTGCTCGGACATCGCTTCCCGGCGATGCGGCTCCAACCCTCAATGCCGCACAGCTCGAGGCCGTTACTGCGACGGAGGGCTACGTGCGCGTCATCGCCGGCGCGGGAACGGGCAAGACGCGCGCCCTTACGGAGCGCTTCGCATACCTGGTGAACGACCTCGGCATCATGCCGGGAAACATCCTGTGCGTCACCTTCACCAATAAAGCCGCTAACGAGATGCGCCACCGCATCCGCGCGCTCACCGGCGACAACGACACGGGCTTCATCAACACCTTCCACGGTTTCTGCGTCTCGGTGCTGCAAGAGGATTCGCACGCCGTTCAATACCCGAAGAGCTTTCTCGTGCTCGACAACGCCGATATCGATCAGATGCTTCAAACCATCTACGACGAGCGGGGGCTCACGCTGCGTGATATGACGTTCGGTCGCGCGCGCGACATGATCGAGATCATGAAGCTCAAGGAACGGCCCGATTACTATCGCGACCTGCTTGCCATGCCGCTCGCCTCCCTGCGTGAAAAGTACGAGCAGGCAACCGATGTCCGCGACATCATCTTCTACGGGTATCTCTATCAAGAGAAGAAGTGCTTTGCCTTCGACTACAACGACCTTATTGTCGTCGTGCTCTACATCTTCGGTCAGCACCCTGACATCAGGCTGAAATGGCAGAAGCGCCTGGAATACGTCATGGTTGATGAGTTTCAGGACATCGATAGGTTGCAGTACGAGCTCATGAGCGTGCTCGCCGGCTACCATAAAAACCTGTTTGTGGTGGGCGACCCCGACCAGACCATCTACACCTGGCGCGGCGCTGACGTGCGCTTCCTTCTCGATTTCGACAAGGCGTTCCCAGATGTGCGCACCATCATGATGCTCGAGAACTACCGCTCGACCCCCGAGGTCATCGCGGTGGCGAACTCGCTCATCGAGAAGAATCGCCAGCGCATCCCTAAGGATCTGTGCGCTTGTCGCACTCAGCATGGGCCTACGGTGTGGCATCACGCGAAAACCTCCGACGACGAGGCGAAATGGATTGTCGAAGGGGTGCGTGCGCTCCATGATGGGGGCATACGTTATCGCGATATGGCGGTGCTCTACCGCGCGCATTACGCATCGCGCCCGGTGGAGGAAGCGTTCCTTGAGGCCGAAATCCCGCATGCGGTGTATTCGGGCGTGCCGTTCTACGGGCGCAAAGAAATCAAGGATTCCCTCGCTTACCTGCGGCTTGTTGCGTATCAGGATGACCTCTCCTTCACGCGCGTGGCAAACGTTCCCAAGCGCAATCTCGGGCAGCGCCGCATGGCGTTTCTTAAGGATTACGCCGAGGCGCACGCGTGCTCGCTTTTCCAGGCGCTCGAGCAGACGATTGAGGACGAGATATTCAAACGCACCAAGGCGAAGCAGCTCGTGGCGCTCGTGCGCAAGTTCCGCGGATCGTTCGAGGGCAGGCCAGTATCGGAGGTACTTGCGGCCCTCATCAACGAAAGCGGCTATGAACAGGCGCTTCGCACGGAGGGAAGCCAGGAGCGGCTCGACAACGTGGCGGAGCTTAAGCAGTCGATCTACGAGTTCGAGAACAGTTGCGGGGAGGAGGTGACGCTCGAGCATTACCTTTCCCATGTGGCGCTGCTCACCAATGCCGATGCGCTCGATGAAGCTCAGGACAAGGTGCGCCTCATGACCATTCATGCTGCCAAGGGATTGGAGTTCCTGCACGTCTTTCTGTGCTCGCTTTCCGAGGGGGTGCTCCCGTCGCGCAAGACGAAAACGCTCGAGGGCATGGAAGAGGAGCGAAGGCTTGCGTTCGTCGCGGTGACCCGAGTGCGAGACGGGCTCTATCTTACTGAGGCGGCTGGTTTCTCGCACGAGGGTTCGCCGCGCCACCCGTCGCGCTTCCTGCTCGATATCGATCAGCGCGCTCTGCGGTTCTCGAACAAGCCAAGCGACGAGGAGCTATCCTGCGCGCGGGCAGCGTATGCCGCAAGCGACAAATGGATGGCAGGTTTGGCGGCCGATGCGCGCTTCTCGCCGGGCGACTGCGTGCTCCACAAGGCGTTCGGACGGGGCGTCATCGAGCGACTCGACGAGGAGAAGCGTGCCTACATCGTGCATTTCGACTCGCTCGATACGCCGCGCGCCATCTCGTTTCGGGCGAAGCTCGATGCGGGCGACGCCTAAGGAAACGCTGAGTGTGTAGCGAAAAGTCGGGCGGGCTTATGCCGCCGCGCGCATTTGCTACACTTTGTGGTATGGAAGAGAGCAACGTGAAAGAAACCCAAGCAGAGAAGATCGCGCGCATAAAGCGTGGTCTCGATGCTGTGCCGACCCTGCCCGGCGTCTACCTCTGGAAGGACAAGGACGGCCAGGTCATCTACGTGGGCAAGGCGAAGCAGCTGCGCGCCCGCATGCGCCAGTACGTGAACTTCCAGGACGACCGCGCGAAGATTCCGCTGCTCGTCGACCAGATCGACTCGTTCGAGTACATCGTCGTCGGCAACGAGCACGAGTCGCTCGTCCTTGAGAAGAACCTGATCAACCAGTACGCCCCGTTCTTCAACGCCGACTTCAAGGACGACAAGTCCTACCCGTTCATCGCGCTCACGAAAGGTGACGTGTTCCCCGCCATCAAGTACACGCGCGAGAAGCACAAGCCCGACACGCGCTACTTCGGACCCTACACTGATTCGCGTGCGGCCCGCCGCATGGTCGACATCGCGCGGCGTGTCGTGCCCCTGTGCGCGACGTCGTGCGCCGATTGGCGGAATCTCTCGCGCCGCCTTGAGAACGATCCGCTCGCGATGATGAAATCAGACGTGCGCCCCTGCTTCGATTGCCATGTGGGCTTAGGCTCCGGCGCATGCTGCGGGCGCATCACCCCCGAGGAGTACGCCGTGAACGTGCGCCGCATCGAGCGCTTCCTCGCAGGGCAGCACCGGGAGTTTCTCGACGAGCTCTCGGCCGAGATGGCCGACGCGGCGGCCGATCTCGACTTCGAGCGCGCCGCCCGGATCAAGGCGCGCATCGACACCATCAACTCGCTCACCGACAAGCAGCATGCGGTGTCCGCCCACAACCTGAACGCCGACGTCGTGGGCCTTTTCCGCGAAGAGACGGTCGCGGGCGCGCACGTGCTCGTCATCCGCGAGGGGCGCATCATCAACTCCAACGAGTTCGTCTTGAACCGCGGGCGCGACGTCCCCGACCAGGACCTTCTCCACAACTTCCTGTTGCGCTACTACGACACGACCACTTCCATTCCCCACGAGGTCATCGTACGGGAGCTGCCCGAGGACGAAGAGTCGATGGAGGCGTGGCTCACCGAGAAGCTCGCGAGCGCGCATGGGGCGAAAGTGCGCTTCACGGCCCCGCAGAAGGGGGAGAAGGCGGCGCTTGTCGACATGGCGGAGACGAACGCGAAGCACACGCTCATGCGCTACAAGGTGCGCACGAACTACGAGGACAAGCGCGTGAACGATGCGCTGCTGCAGCTCGAGAGCGCGCTCGCGCTCGACGCGCCGCCCATGCGCATCGAGTGCTTCGACATCTCGACGATCCACGGGTCATACACGGTCGCGTCAATGGTCGTGTTCACAGGCGGCAAGCCCGACAAGAACCAGTACCGCCGCTTCAAGATCAAGACGCCGCTCGATGAGGCGAACGACTTCCTCTCGATGCAGGAGGTGATGAGCCGCCGCTACTGCGCCGAGCGTATGGCAGATGAGCGCTTCGGCAGTAAACCCGACCTCATCATCCTCGATGGCGGCAAGCCGCAGCTGTCGGCTGTTATGGAGATGTTCGACCAGATGGGAATCGATGACATCGCACTGTGCGGCTTGGCGAAGCGCGACGAGGAGCTCTTCGTCCCCTGGCAGGACACGGGTCCGGTCGTTTTGCCCTCGGGGTCGGCGTCACTCTACCTCGTGAAGCAGGTGCGCGACGAGGCCCACCGGTTCGCGATTACCTTTCACCGCGAGCTCCGCGGCAAGGGCATGACGGCAAGCATCTTGGATGAGGTCGCGGGCTTGGGTCCTGTTCGCAAGAAAGCCCTGCTCAAGCATTTCAAATCCTTCAAGAACCTCAAGGCGGCGAGCTTGGCGGAGATCAAGGAGGCCCATGTGGTGCCCGACGAGGTCGCCGAGGAGCTCCGCAAGGTGATCGAGCAGTATAATAGCGAGCGAAAAGATGAACTGGTCGTTGGCGGCGAGTAGGGGGTTGCACACCATGGATGCACAGCATGAGAACCGCGAGGAGATTCCCAAGGACGAGTACGAGGACGGCGCTGAGAGGTCTTTCGAAAAGGATACGATCGCGCTTGAGGACATGCCCGAGATTGTCATCGTCACGGGCATGAGCGGTGCCGGGCGCACAGAGGCGATGCACGTCTTCGAGGACCTGGGCTTCTTCTGCGTCGACAACCTGCCGGCGAGCCTTATTGGGAACCTGCTCGCGCTCAAGGGCATGCCCGGCCAGCCCGATGCGAGTCGACGCCTCGCTGTGGTGTGCGACGCGCGCAACCGCGATTTCTTTCCCAATCTGAAGGGCGAGGTCGAAAAGCTCGAGCGCAAGGGGATCGACGTGTGCGTGCTGTTCCTCGACGCTGCGGACGACAAGCTCGTCGCTCGTTACAAGTCCTCGCGTCGCCGCCACCCGCTGTGCACCGACGGCACCACCATTGCGCAGGGCATCGAGCGCGAGCGTCAGATGCTCTACGATCTGCGCGAGATGGCGCATCATGTCGTCGATACCACCGATATGCTCCCGCAGCAGTTGCGCGAAACCATCCGCTCGATCTTCGCCCGCGGAAACGAGCGTCGCGGCCTGGCGGTCACGGTGTACTCGTTCGGCTTCAAGCACGGCGCCCCCACCGACGCCGACCTCGTCATGGATGTGCGCTTCCTTCCGAACCCCTATTATGATCCTGACCTGCGCTTCCTCACTGGTCTTGATGCTTCTGTTCGCGATTTCGTGATGTATCGCGAGGAAACCGTCGAGTTCGTGAAGCGCTGGCGCGCGCTGCTCGACTGCGTCATGCCTGGATACGTCGCCGAAGGCAAGCAGCAGCTCGCCATCGCCATTGGCTGCACGGGCGGGCAGCATCGAAGCGTCGCCATCGCTGAATCGACGGGTGATTACCTCAAATCGAACGGTTACCGCGTATCGGTTGCTCACCGCGACCTGAAGCTCGCGCCCCGCGCCGCCCAGGAGTAGGTTGTATGAAGAAGAAGCGTCCCTTCATCCAAGACCCCTCGGCGACTGCGGCCTTCGCGGCGCTGCGCGATCTGCCTTTGCCCCGCGCGGCCCGTGCTCCCCGCGGCGACAAGCTCAACGCCGTCGTCATCGGCGGCGGCACGGGTGCGCCGGTTTCCATCCGAACGCTGCTCTCGCTTGGCGTCGAGACGAGCGCCGTGGTGGCCATGGCAGACGACGGCGGCTCGACTGGTCTTTTGCGCGAGGAGGCGGACGTGACGCCCCCGGGCGACGTGCGCAAGTGCATCCTCGCGATGGCGGCCGACCCGAAAGACCCGCTCACTCGCGCGTTCAAATATCGCTTCCCCATTGCGAACAACCATTCGCTTGGGAATTTGATGCTGGTCGCGCTCGAGGATGCGTGCGGGTCGTTCCCCGAGGCAATCTCAGTGTGCGAGCGCATGCTCGACGCGCGGGGACATGTGTACCCCTCGACGCTGACCCACGTCACGCTTGCTGCGAAGACGCGCGGCGGGGAGCTGCTCGAGGGCCAGGCGGTTGCGTGTCATTCCGACATCGCGCTCTCGCGCGTGATTCTTCGAGGTCAGGGAACGATCGAGCCCTATGCCCCGGCACTCGAGGCCATTCGCGCGGCTGACCTTATCGTGCTCGGCCCTGGCTCGCTTTTCACGTCGATCATCCCGAACCTGCTCGTGCCGGGCGTCGTCGAGGCCATCCGCGAATCGAAGGGCACCACGGTGTTCGTTTGTGGGCTAGCCGACGTGCAGGGCGAGACACTCCGTCTGAGCGCCCGCGAGCACGTTGAGGCGTTGCTCGACCACGGCATGCGCGGCCTTCTCGATTACGTGCTTGTGCATTCGTCGCATCCGCTTTCGCCTGACCAGAACGCCTTCGCCCCTTCGGCGGTTGACCCCCAGGAGTCTGCGGGCATCCACTCGGTCGCGGTCACATACGACGACGTTATGGTCATCCAGGCCCAAGGACCGCGCGTTATCGTTCGCGATTTGGTCGACCACAAGCGTCCGACCTGGCATGATCCGGAGGCTTTTCGGGAAGCGCTTTGGGGGGTGCTCAAACTATGTCGTTCACGGCGGAAGTAAAAGACGAGCTCGCGCGCGTTCTGCCCGAGTGCTCGCATTGCGGGAAGGCAACGCTCGCCGCGCTCGTGCGTATCGAGGGAACGCTGTTCGTCTCCGGTCCCGGACGCTATCGCGTTGAAATCGCTACGGATGTGCCGAGCGTTGCGCGCCTTGTGATCAAGCTTTTGCATGGCATCTACCAGCTGCGAACCGAGCTCACCGTGCGCCGCAGCGTGCTCCACAAGACGCCAAACTACCTGATCGAGGTTCCCGCGCAGCCCCATCTGCCCAAATCGTTGCTCGATTTGGGCGTCATCACCAAGGAAGGCGGCCTGGAGGTTGGCATTCGTCCCGACATCGTTGCCAAGCAGTGCTGCGCCGCAGCCTACGTGCGCGGCGCGTTTTTGGGCAGCGGTTTCATCGCGAACCCGCGCGGCGACTTCCATTTCGAGATCACCGTCGAGTCCGAGTCCCTCGCCGAGGGGCTTGTGGCCCTGCTCGCCGACAAGGGGATCAAAGCGCGCATCATGCAGCGCCGCAGCTCGTATATGGTGTACCTGAAGTCGGGAAACGCAATTCTTGAGTTCCTCGCGTTCGTCGGCGCCCATCAATGCGCGCTGCGGCTTGAGCAGGAGCGCGTCGTGAAGAGCGTGCGCAACGACGTGAACCGCATGACGAACGCCGAGATAGCGAACCAGGCGAAATCGTCGTCCGCGGCGGTTGACCAGCTTTTTGCCATCCGCACGGTGCTCGAGGCGCACGGCATGGAGAACCTGCCGCCTGCGCTGCAGGAGTTCATCCGCCTGCGCGTGAGCTTCCCCGACGCGAGCATCAAGGAGCTCGGCGAGCGCGCGAACCCGCCGCTCTCCAAATCGGCGGTCTACCATCGCATTCGGCGCATCGAGCAGCTTGCGCGCGAAGCCGCAAACCGAAAAGGGTAGCGGCTCCGCAGGCAATTCGCCCGAAGACGGCATGCATTCGCGCAAGGTCGGCTAGACTGACCCTGTGCGTCAAGGAAAGTAATCCTTCGAAAGGAGATTTGCATGGCAATCAAGGTAGGCATCAACGGTTTCGGTCGCATCGGACGCCTGGCGTTCCGCGCGATGGTGAAAGATCCCGCAATCGAGGTTGTCGCCGTGAACGACTTGGGCGACATCCCTACGATGGCGCATCTGCTCAAGTACGATTCCGTTCATGGACGTGCCTTTGACACGGTTGAGGTCACCGAAGACGGCTTTGTTGCCGACGGCTATGCCGTGAAGGTCCTTTCCGAGCGCGATCCCAACAACCTTCCCTGGGGCGAGCTGGGCGTGGAGGTCGTCGTGGAATCCACGGGCATCTTCAAGACCGGCGAGCTCGCAAGCGCTCACATCAAGGCCGGCGCGAAGAAGGTCGTCATCACGTGCCCGGCGAAGGGCGAGGACGCCACCATCGTCATGGGCGTGAACGACGGCGAGTACGACGCCGAGAAGCACAACATCATCTCCAACGCTTCCTGCACGACCAACTGCCTGGCACCGGTCGCGAAGGTTCTCATGGAGAACTTCTGCATCAAGCGCGGCTACATGAATACCATCCATTCTTACACCAACGACCAGAAGATCCTCGACCTTCCGCACAAGGACCTGCGCCGCGCTCGCGCCGCAGCCATGTCGATGATCCCGACCACCACGGGCGCCGCCCGCGCAGTTGCCCTCGTGCTTCCCGAGCTCAAGGGCAAGCTCGACGGCTTCGCCACGCGCGTCCCAACCCCCGACGGATCGATGGTCGACCTGACCGTCGAGCTCGATCGCGAGGTCACAGCCGAGGAAATCAACGCCGCGATGAAGAAAGCCGCCGAGGGCGAGCTCGCGGGCATCCTCGAATACACCGAGGACCCGATCGTGTCCATTGACATCGTGGGCAACGACCATTCTTCCATCTTCGACAGCGGGCTTACCATGGTCATGGGCGGCAAGTCCAACCTCGTGAAGGTCGTGTCCTGGTACGACAACGAGTGGGGCTACTCGAACCGCGTGAAGGACCTGGTCAAGATTCTTCTGTAATCGGAATCACGCATGATCGGGCGGCTTCTTGCCGCCCGTTTCTTTCTTGAAATAGGAGACTCAATGGCATCAATCAAGACGATCGACGATCTCGATGCGCGCGGCAAGCGCGTGCTTGTGCGCGTCGATTTCAACGTTCCCGTATCCGACGGCGTCGTGACCGATGACACGCGCATCAAAGCGGCGCTGCCGACCATCGAGAAGCTTGTCGGCGACGGCGCGCGCGTCATTCTCATGAGCCACCTCGGCCGTCCGTCGGGCGAGGGCTTCGAGGAGAAGTTCTCTCTCCGCCCAGCCGCCTTGCGTCTGGCGGAGCTTCTCGGCAAGCCGGTTGCGTTCGCGAAAGACACGGTGGGCGAGGATGCGCAGGAGAAGACGGCGGCGCTTCGCGAGGGGGACGTGCTCCTGCTCGAGAACCTGCGCTTCGACAAGCGCGAGAAGAAAAACGACCCCGCATTTTGCGAGGAGCTCGCCAAGCTCGGCGATGCCTACGTCAATGACGCGTTCGGCACGGCCCATCGCGCGCATGCCTCCACGGCGGGCGTCGCGGCGCTGCTTCCGTCGTACGCGGGCTACCTCATGCAGCGCGAGGTGTCCACGCTCACGGGCATGCTCGAAAACCCGAAACGCCCCTTCGTCGCGATTCTCGGAGGATCGAAGGTTTCCGACAAGATCAAGGTCATCGACGCCCTCATTGATAAGTGCGAGACGCTCGTCATCGGCGGCGGCATGTGCTTCACGTTCCTTTTGGCCGAGGGCAAGCAGGTCGGCACCTCGCTTAAGGAAGACGAGTGGGTCGCTCGCGCCGGCGAGATGATGGAGAAAGCGGCTGCTCGCGGTTGCAAGCTGCTCCTTCCCGTCGACGTCGTGTGCGCCGACAAGTTCGCCGAGGACGCGAACACGCTCACCTGCTCGGTTGATGCCATCCCCGGCGACATGATGGGCCTCGATGTCGGACCCGAGACCGCCAAGCTCTACGCCGAGGCCATCGCCGGCGCGCAGACGGTGTTCTGGAACGGCCCTATGGGCGTGTTCGAGATGGACGCGTTCGCGGCGGGCACGAAGGCGGTTGCGCTCGCAGTGGCCGCCAACAAGGAGGCCGACACGGTCATCGGCGGCGGCGATTCGGTTGCTGCGGTCAACAAGTTCGACCTTGCTGACCAGATGACCTTCATCTCGACCGGCGGCGGCGCAAGTATGGAACTCGTGCAGGGAGAAGCGCTTCCCGGCGTCGAGGCGCTGCGTTAAACTGGCGGTATGCAAAGAGGGGAGGCGGCAAGGCGCGCGTAGCGTGCTTTCGTCTCCCCGTTCTTTTTCGCGGAAAGGACTAGCCATGGCAAGAAAACCCATGATGGCCGGCAACTGGAAGATGAACAACGCCATCGGTGAGGCGGTCGTGCTCACCCAGGAGATCTCCAACAACTGGTGGAAGGACTGGGAGGACAAGGTCGATGTCGTCATCTGCCCGCCGTTTGTCGATTTGAAGCCGGTGAAGACGGTGCTCGAGTTCGACAAGACGAAGATCTTCGTCGGCGCTCAGAACGTGTACTGGGAGGAAGCCGGCGCGTTTACCGGCGAGGTTTCCGTTCCCATGATCCGCGAGTGCGGCTGCGACTATTGCATCGTCGGGCATTCGGAGCGCCGCGGGCTTTTCGGCGAGACGAACGAGGACGTGAACAAGAAGGTGCGTGCTCTTCTGGGCGGGCGCTTGAAGCCGATCGTATGCGTTGGCGAGTCGCTCGCCGTGCGCGATGAGGGTACGACGAACGAGTACGTGTGTGCCCAGGTGAAAGCTGCGTTCGCGGGTGTCGATGCGGATGACGCCGCGAAGTGCGTCGTGGCCTACGAGCCTATTTGGGCTATCGGCACCGGCCGTACGGCGACGCCCGAGCAGGCAGAAGAGGTGTGTGCGGCCATCCGCGCACAGCTCGCCGTGCTCTTCGGCGAGGAAACGGCCCAGGCTATGCGCATCCTCTACGGCGGCTCGATGAACCCCGGAAACGTCGACGCGCTCGTGGCCGAGCCCGACATCGACGGCGGGCTTATCGGCGGGAGCCTCAAGTGCGACTCCTTCATCCAGCTCGTGAAGGCGGTCATGCAGTAATGAGCGTTCTCGATTCGTCTGCGCGCGAGGGCCTCGCGCTTCCCGTGTGCCTCGTTATCATGGACGGCTTCGGGCTTGCGCCCGCAGGTCCCGGCAATGCCATCTCGCTTGCACGCACGCCGTTTCTCGACAAGCTGTTCGCCGGTGAGTGCACGCGCCTTCAGGCGTCCGGCGAGGCGGTCGGCTTGCCGGAGGGCCAGATGGGCAACTCCGAGGTCGGGCATTTGAACATCGGCGCCGGCCGCGTCGTCCATCAGGAGCTCACGCGCATCAACCGCGCGTGCCGTACAGGTTCCATCGATGAAAACAAGGTCATAAACGCGTGCCTCGATTCGTCCAAGGAGCCAGGCCGTGCGCTGCATGTCATGGGGCTTCTCTCCGATGGCGGCGTCCATTCGAGCAACGAGCACCTTTTCGCGATCCTCGAGCATGCGGTCTCGCGCGGCCTTGAGGACATCCGCGTGCACTGCTTCCTCGACGGTCGCGACGTGCCGCCCTCGAGCGGTGAGGGCTACGTTGCCGAGCTCGAGCGACTTATCGCCTCGAAGGGATGGGGGCGGAGAGTCCGCATCGCGTCGATTTGCGGGCGCTATTACGCGATGGACCGCGACAAGCGCTGGGACCGCGTGCAAAAGGCGTGGGAGGCAATCGTTTGCGCGAAGCCTTCCCTCGATTGCGGGGCGTGCGACGTGGTGTCAGACTCGTACGCCGATGGCGTGACGGACGAGTTTTTGGTTCCGTGCGCGCTCGACTCCTGCGGGGTTCGCGACGGCGACGGCGTCATCTTTTTCAACTTCAGGCCCGACCGGGCGCGAGAGTTGACGCGCGCGTTCGTCGATCCCGCTTTCGATGGGTTTGAGCGCCCAGTGTTCCCGCAGGTGAACTTCGTCTGCCTGACCGAGTACGATCCCGATATCCCCGCGCCTGTGGCGTTTCCGAAGGAGTTCCCCGACAACGTCTTGGCCGACGTGCTCGCGTCGCGGGGTCTTCGCCAATATCACATCGCGGAGACCGAGAAGTACGCGCATGTTACGTTCTTCCTGAATGGGGGCCGCGAGGACCCCAAAGTGGGGGAGGAGCGCCAGCTCGTGGCGAGCCCAAAGGTGGCCACCTACGATCTGCAGCCGGAGATGAGCGAGCCCGAGGTTGCGCGCGATTTGGCGCAGGCAATCGATGGGGGCGAGGCCGACGTGTACATCGTGAACTTCGCGAACTGCGACATGGTGGGGCACACGGGCGTCATTCCCGCGGCGGTCGCTGCCGTCGAGTCGGTTGATGCTGGCGTTGAACAGGTGCTTTCCGCTGTTCAACGCGCAGGAGGGGTGGCGTTCGTCACCGCCGATCACGGCAACGCAGACAAGATGCTTGCCGAGGACGGCTCTCCCCATACTGCGCACACCACTGCACCGGTTCCCTTCGCGCTCGTCGACTACTCGGGGCGCGGTCTTCGCCTTTCGGGCGAGGAGGGAGCACTTTGCGACATTGCGCCGACGATGTTGGCGGCGATGGGCGTTGAGGCTCCCCGCGAGATGACCGGAAAGAGCCTGCTCGCCTGATTCATTTGCGAAGTTTGCGGACGATTCGTGTAGGGGCTTCCCTCGGCGTAGGTTGAAAAAGTAAGCGCAACGTCGTTGCGCTTACCTAGTCAGCGCGGCGC
>OKRW01000056.1_pt1 | contig 100911 bp, 100 predicted proteins | sample 1601151 | NCBI WGS metagenome assembly OKRW01 (sample SAMEA3541471, study PRJEB24748) | human gut metagenome | biome: human gut; feature: human-associated habitat; material: faeces | place: China | collected 2012 | reverse complement strand
GTTTGAAACAATATTTTTGTTATTTACCCTATCTACTTGACAGGGGGCGGTTCAAGGCACGAGACTTTTCACTTTTTTATCATTTCACCTGTAAAAAATCTCCAAACGATGCTATACTAAAAGCACAGAACACTGGGGGCGTCCGTGATGCGGACTGAGATTGTACTCCGTAACCTGATCTGGGTCATACCAGCGTAGGGAAGTGGTTGTAACAACATCGAACGCCTGTGATTTGTTCACAGGCGTTTTTTTATTGAAAGGAGATTTCACCATGAACAACACCAAAAAGCTCGTGCTCGCCGGGCTTTTCATCGCTCTGAGCGTCGTCGGCGGTGCGCTCATCATCATCCCTGTCGGCCTTGCTAAAGCAGCGCCTGTGCAACATTTTATGAACGTGCTCACAGCCGTCACGCTGGGACCGTGGTACGCCGTCGGCTGTGCATTTGTCACATCGATCATCCGCAACCTCATCGGCACCGGTTCGATCATGGCATTTCCCGGCAGCATGGTCGGCGCGCTGTTGGCTGGGCTTGTCTATCGTCGTTTTCCAAATCTCGCCGCTGCCGCTGTCGGGGAAGTGTTCGGCACCGGGATTCTCGGCGCCATGCTGGCTGCTCTGATGGCGCTGCCATTTCTCGGCACAAAAGTGGCGATCTTTGGCTACGTGCCAAGCTTCTTCCTCTCCACCCTCGTCGGTGCAACAGCCAGCGCGCTGCTTCTGAAAGCCTTCAAGGCGCGCGGTCTGCTCGACCGTTTCAAAGACAACTAAGGAGGATTCCAAATGACTTATCAAGCAAAACCTGTCCCTCAGACGCTCACCATCGCAGGCAGTGACAGCGGTGGCGGCGCCGGCATTCAGGCCGATCTGAAAACCTTCCAGGAACGCCGCGTTTTCGGCACCTCCGTCATCGTCGCTGTGACAGCGCAAAACACCCTCGGCGTGCAGGGCATCCACAAAGTGCCGGTGGAATTTGTGAACGAACAGATGCGCTCCGTCTTCAGCGATTTTGAGATCGGCGCCCTCAAAACCGGCATGCTGCCTGACGCAGAGATCATGCGCGCCGTCGCCGCTGAGCTCCGAAAACATCCGGAAATTCCCGTCGTCGTCGATCCAGTGATGATCGCCAAAGGCGGCGCTGCGCTCATGGAAAATGAAGCCTCCGCCACCCTCGTGCGCGAGATCCTGCCGCTGGCCACCGTGCTCACACCAAACGTGCCGGAAGCAGAAGTCATCTGCGGCATGACCATCCAGAACGCCGACGATCTTCTGACTGCTGCGAAGAAAATCCAATCCATGGGCGTGAAAAACGTCGTCATCAAAGGCGGCCATCGTCTTGAAACCGCTAACGCCGAAGACATCCTGCTCACCGAGGATGGTGAAGTCGTGCAGCTTTCCGCAGAGCGCATCGACACCGTGCGCACCCACGGCACCGGCTGCACCTATTCCGCCTGCATCACCGCCGAACTCGCCAAGGGCAAGAGCGTGAAAGACGCCGTCACCACCGCCAAAGCCTTCATCGCCGCCGCAATCAGCGATGGCATTCTCGTCGGGCACGGCCACGGACCAACGAACCACTGGGCCTATCGCGCAGTTGAAAATCAAGATTAACGCAAAAATCCTGCAGAAAAATTTCTGCAGGATTTTTTTACGCCCGTTTGCCGGTTTTCACATAATATTCCACGCCATCACGCACAACAACCTCAAGCGCGCCACAATCGACAAGATAATCCACATAGATATGGATGTTGCGCTCGTAAAACGCCGCCTTCTTCGGCTTCGACGAAAGCATTTTCATCATCGTACAGGCCGCGATCACGATCTCGCTGCGCGTCAGCCCGCAATCCGCCGTGTCGAGAATGCGGTTGGCGCAGGCCTTGACCGCTGCAATACAATCCTCAGCCAGCGGTTTGGCGTCGGTGTAAAGTCCGCGATGCGCCGCCAGATAATAATCGTAATGCGTCTCAGCGAGTTTTTCCATCGCCTCGATCGATGGCTTGACGCTGAAGAAATAGGGCAGCTTCGCGTCGCTGATGAATTTTCCCGTCAGGATCGCGTCGCCAAAATAGCAAACATTATCCAGCGTAACGATCGAAATATGATCTGGCGTGTGCCCCGGCGTGTGGATGATCTCAAACTCCGCGCCACAAAATTCAACGCGCGTCTCCGAAGGCATGATGATGCGATCTGCTTCAACGAGAAGATCCGATTCTTCGCTGCCAGCCGTCGGCGCCTGCGGATGGAGCATGTAGAAATAATATGCCTTGAGATTCAGCGGGCTCACAGCAATCCCCGCCTCACCAGCAGACAGCGCCACAGGAATATGGTATTTCTGCTGAAAATAACGGTGGTTCGCGCTGTGGTCGCCATGCACGTGAGAGCCCAGAATGCCCACCGGCGTGAGCCCATTGCGCTCCAGCGTACGCTCAATAAGATCGCGCTGCGTGCGCAGACCAGAATCAAGGAGCACGCAAGTGTGCTCAGACGTTTTATAAAGCGGGATAACCTGCCAGTCTTCCAAATACCAGGTGTTCCCCGCGGCATGTTTCAGTTGCATGAAGATATCCTTTCTCTTCGTGGATCAGCGATAAACGTGACGGTGCAAACTGCGGATGTGCGAAAACGTGGCGTCCTCGCCTTTTTCTGCGAGCATCTCCAGCCATTCTTCGAGCACGCGCGCCGTCTCCGGATGCATGAGCGTTTTTGCGTGGCCGCTGCGGAGATATTCCAGCGGTTTTTCCTGGCTGTAATTTTCGCCCTGATACACCTTGCTCGCCGCTACACGGTCACAAAACATTTCGATGAGATAGCGCGCCGGCATCCGCACCGGACCAGGACGGCGGATCTTGATCTGATAATCGATCCAGTACTCAAAATGATGCTTGTTGCGTCCCTTGTGATGCATCCAGGCCAGCGACGCTCCTTTTTTCTCACGCTCCGCCACATTCGGACTTTTGTCACCGAGATAGTAGCGCGCGCCAGGAATAAATTCCGTCGGACCGTATTTGGAAAGATCGTGCACCAACCCCTGCAGCGGAATCCCCGCCTTGACGCAATGCTGCATCACCAGCCAGCGATGACGGCTGATCGTCTTAAAATGCTTGATCGGATGAAACATCAGGCTTCCTCCATTCGTCGTGCGCAAAATTGCGCACAAATTTGCTCATCATGTTAAGTTTAACCATCTCGCGAAGATTTTGCAAGAGGCTGGCCGCTCACGCATTCTGCTGCGCAACTTTGGCGAGAAAATCGAAGGCCCAGTCCTGGTCGATGACGGGTTCTGCGTCGGCGAGCTGGCTGACGGCGTCGCTGTATTGTTTTTCGATGATGTCGTAGACTTCCTGGGAAAACGGCACGGCACCGACTGCCTGACCATTCGCTACAAAAACAAGGTCGAGGGAGCCGTCAAGCTGCTCGTCAACAAAAACGGCGTCGACGTCATCACCGCCGGGCATTTCTGCGAGCTGTGGCTGCATCTGGCCGTAGAGCATGATCTTGTAGATCTCGATGAGTCGGTCGTCGAGTCCGGCGTCGAAGATGCGGATCTTTTCCACGAGATTGTCGGCACCGATGACGATGCGTCGACGATAGCCGCTGGTGTCGATGGCGCGCTCGCGTCCTTTTTCGTCGACGGCGGTGGTGAAATCGCCTGCATAGAGCTCACGCACTTTGGCGATCTCTTCTTCGTCCTGGCAGCAATAGATCATGAGCTTGTCTTCCATTTGGTGATAAAGGAAACTGTAGGCGACAAACTGCTCGCTTCCGCAATGGGGACAGATGAATTTGAAAATATCAAAATTCTTCACGCGCTGCTTGAGTGTTGGATCGAGCATGGTGTTGATGCTGCCGTAAAAATCAAAATCGCTGGCTTTTTTGCAGCTCAGACAGGTGATGGATTGGCTGTGCTTGACGGTCATGGTTGTCCTCCTTAGAGTTTATAGTCGCCCTGGTTCTGGTGATAGGCTTCATAGTTGGCATAGAGTTCGGGGTAGCTTTTTTTCAGGCTCACTGGCCGCCCGTTCGCGTCCATGATGCAGTGGCTGCTCTCGCCGGTGCAGACGACCTCGCCGCGGCAGGTCATGACGTAGGCGACGCGGATCTTGAGATGGGCGCAATCCTGAATGTAGATGGCGATGTCGATGTGGTCGCCGTAAGTTGTCGGTTTTTTATAATTGCAGGAAACGGAAAGCATCGGCGAGGTCAGGCCCAGACTTTCAAATTCATCGTAGCCCATGCCCATGCTCTCCATCCATTCTGTGCGCGCTTCTTCCATGAAGCGGATATAGTTGGAATGATGGGTAATACCCATGCGATCGGTTTCGTAATATTGTACCTTGTGTTGATAAGTCATCGCTCGGCTCCTTTCTTGTGGTAATAATATTGTAGCCCGCGCAGGCGGTGGTCGTCAATGTTCTCCTGTGGCGGGCACAAACTTAAAAAATTCTTCAGCGATTTAAGGTTAATTTAAAGAAGTCCGCTTATAATCTGTATTGTAAATTCCTTTTCATATAGGTCATCTCATGATGACCAAAAATCTCCTTCTTATAACACTATCCCCTCGGTGTTATAAATCACCCGGTATTCAGACGTGAGTACCGGGTTCCTTTTTTGCCAAAAATTTTCCCCGGGCGCACGCTCCAAAACGCTGGAGCGCGCCCGGGGATTTTACGTTTTAAGTGTTTCAGCTGTCATCGTCAGCAACGCTGACATCTGGCAGCGGCTGGCCGTCGAGGGTGAAGAGCGACCAGTCGCGGTTGGCGCTGTCGAGGAGATTGTTGTACGCGAGGCACTCGTAGCCGTCGATGAGCGTTGCGTAGCTGGTGTCACGGCTGTCCTCCACTGCGTGACCTTCGGCGTCGATAAAACCGAGGCTGGAGATCACTGGCACTTCGGCAGAAAGGCTGGCGAGGTAGCGCTCATAATCGGAGAGCTGAACGCCGGCTGTTTCGAGAACGAGGGTGGACAGATAATTGGCAGAAATGGTGCCGACGTTTTTCTCTGGGATGTCGTAATTGGCCCAGATCACAAACGGTGTGCGGTAGCGCTCCATGGCGTCGTCGACGGAGAGCGCATTTATGCTCATGCCGTAGAGCTCGTCGTAAAATTCCTGCTCAACAGACGGAATGTGATCGCCAAACATGACGATGATCGTCGGCTCGTCGACGTCATCGCGGAAATAGCTGATGAGCTCTTCGAATGCGACGTCGGTCGCCTGGATCAGCGAAAGATAGCGCTCGGTCCACGGATAGTCGCCATCCATATCGGTGATCTGCACGCCTTCTTCAAAATTCGGATAGGCTGCATCGTAGCTGCCGTGATTCTGCATGGTCACGTTGAAGAGGAAGAACGGCTTGTCTTTGTCGCGCGCTTCGTATAGCTCGCGCACGATTTTGAAATCGTAGTGATCGCTCATGAAGAGTCGGTTGAGCACATCGCCGTCGTCTGGGTCGATCGCTTCCGCTGCTTCCGACCAGGCGGCGTCGAAGGTCATTTCCTGCGGCACGATGTCGTCGATGAAGGTGCTCTCTTCGATGCCGAGATAGGCGTAGGCGCGTTCGCGGTTCCAGCCGCTGGCGCGATACGGATGAAAGGCTGCGGTCTGATAGCCCTGCTCGCGCAGCGTCCAGATGAAGGACGGGGTGCTGGCGTGGATGTTCGACGAAAAAGCGACGGCGCCGTTTGGCAGAAAGCGTTGGGCGTTGCCGGTGAGCACTTCGTATTCTGTGCAGGCTGTGCTGCCGCCAGCCACGGACACCTGAAGATCGCCGCGCACGGTGTTTTCCTTGAGGCTGTTAAAAAATTCGGGCACGGGCTCGTTTGTGTCGAATCCCTTGCCCTTGGATTGGAGATCGGAGAGAGATTCGTTCATGATGACGATGATGTTTGGCTGCGCGCTCGCTGTTTCATAATCGTTCGCACCGCTGAGCATGCTGTGGGTATCGTCGCCTGGCAGCAGCTCCTCGGCGATGGCGCTGACGTTATTCGCATCGTAGCTTTCCGGCGGCTCCGGAACGAGGCCGCGGAGATTGATGCAGAACGCGAACCAATTGCCAAATTGCTCGTAGCTCAAATGCTGCTGCCAATAGGTGACGACGTAGTTGCGTTCCTGCAGATAAGACTGGCTGAAAAAAGTTCCCACTGTGCCGATGATGAGGAGCGCCGCCAGCGCGCGCAGCGTCAGCTTCCAGCGCACACGACGCAGGCTGCCGCGCCCGAGCTGGAAACCTACGCCGAGGATGAGTCCAGCCTGGATCGTGGCGGCGGTCCACTGCGGCGTGAGTGCGAACACATAATTTGCGATGACGTTTGCGGCGGTGCCTGTGGAAATGATATCCAGCGGCACAAACGGCGTGCCGCGAAATGAGAGCACAAAATGGCAGGCCAACGCGAAGGCGTAAAAGAGCGCTGTACCGACAAAAACCGACCAGCGATAATTGCCAAAAACGACGAGAAGCAGCAGATAGACCACTGCATACGCCAGAAGGTTCATGAAAATGATCTCCGGCGCGCGGTCGTACGCAGCGTTTCCATTCAGGCATTCCACCATCACAAAGGCTGCGCAGGGCACAAAGGCATAAAGCACGGTGCTCACGAAAAATCCTGGCTTGCCAGGAAATTTCAGCCGGAAAGTGAAGAGCAGCCCGATCGCTATCACCAGAAATTTGAGCAGGAGCGTATTCTGCCAGATTCCCATTTCTGCAGCTGCTTCTGTGGCGAAAAGCGCTTCGCTGCGCAGGAGCATCACCAATGTCGCTGCCGCCAAAAGCCAGCCAACGATCACATAGCTCCAGGCGCTGCGCACGAGCACGACGGGACCCAGCTTGAGCAGCCGCCGCTCACGGAAAAATGACGGCGGCGCGGTATCCTCTCTCATTGTTTTCCTCCTTTTTCACAAAACGAAGGACGGATCCAGCATCCGTCCTTCGAAAAATCAATCTCTGCCAAAAATACGCGAAAGCAACGACGATCCGTCGCCGTCCTTCGCCGGCTGCACATCCGGCAGCGCTTCGCCGTCAAGGGTGAAAAGTCCCCAGTCGCGGTGCGAATAATCAAGCAGATTGTTATAGGCGACGCATTGATAATCGTCGATCAGATCCTCATACGCAGTGCCATTAAGATAGTAGGCAGCCTCGCCGTCAGCGTCGGTAAAGCCGAGGTTGGAAACCGTCGGCACCCGCTCGTAAAGGCTGGCGAGATAGCGATTGTACGGCGTCATTTCCACACCAGCCACTTCCATGACGAGGGTGGAAAGATAATTCGCCGAGATCAGGCCAACGTCCTTCTCTGGAATGTCGTAGTTGGCCCAGATCACGAACGGCGTCTGATAGCGGCTCTGCATCTCAGGAATGCTGAGCTCGTCGAGATTGTCGACGCCGAAAAGTTCTTCATAGAAGCCTTCGTCCACAGATGGCTGGTGATCGCCAAACATCACGATGATCGTCGGCTCGTCGATATCCTCGAAATATTCGACGAGCTCCTTGAAGGCGTCGTCAGAAGCGCGCATCAGCGAGAGATAGCGCTCTGCCTGTGGATAGTCGCCGTCCATGTCGGTGATCTCGATGCTCTCTTTGAAATTCTCAAATCCATCGGCATAGCCACCGTGGTTCTGGATCGTCACGTTGAAGAGGAAAAACGGATTCGCTGTGTTCCGCGCTTCAAAAAGATCCTGGATGATCTCATAATCGTAGTGATCGCTCATGTAATCGCGGTTGTACACATCGCCGTCGTCTTCGTCAATCTTCTCCACAGCCTCCATGCGAGAGAGGGAATCCATCTCGAGAATATTTTCCGGCAGAATGTCCTCGATGAAGGTGAGGTCTTCAAAGCCGAGATAGGTGTACGCCTTTTCGCGGTTCCAGCCGCTGATGTAATACGGATGGAAGGCAGACGTGTTGTAGCCCTGCTCACGCAGCGTCCACGCCATCGATGGCGTGCTGCTATGGATGTTCGCAGAATAGGCCACAGCGCCGCTCGGCAGAAAACGCTGGGCGTTGCCGGTGAGCACTTCGTATTCTGTGCAGGCGGTGCCGCCGCCGCTGACAGAAACCTGCAGCGTGCCGCGAACGGTGTTCTCCTTGAGGCTGTTGAAAAACGGCAGCACTTCTTTGTTCGTCTTGAAGCCATCACCGACCGATTGCAGATCGGCAAAGGATTCGTTCATGATCATGATGATGTTCGGCTGTTTTTCTGTCGGCGCGTAATCGTTTTCGCCGGTGAGCATGTTGTAGGCTTTGTCGCCTTCCGGCGAAATGCCGTCGTCTATGAGCAATCCGCCGACGATGTTCGACACCTCATCGGCGCTGTAATTTTCCGGCCGCTCTGGATACACGTTGCGCAGGTTCAGACAAAACGCCAGCCAGTCGCCGTATTTTTCGTAGCTCTGCTGCTGGTTCCAGTAAGAGATGGCGAAGCCGTGCGCCGTCAGATAAGAGCCGCTGAAAAACGCAGAAACTGCGCCCAGCACGACGAAAATCGCCAGCGCGCGCAGCGTCACCTTCCAGCGCATGCGCCGCAGATTGGCGCGGCCAAGCTGATAGCCCACGCCCATCAGTAGCCCAGCCTGCACAGTGACGATCGCCCAGCGCGGCGTGATCTCGAAAACGTAATTATCGGCCACATTCGCCGCCGTGCCGCCGGAAAAAATATCCAGTGGGACAAATGGCGTGCCGCGAAATTGCAGCACAAAGTAGCAGGTCACAGCGAACACATAGAGCAGCCCGGTGCCAAAGACCACCGCCCAGCGATAGTTGCCGAAGACCACGAGGAAAAAAAGATACACCAGCGCATAGGCGACGATGTTCAGAAAAACGATCTCCGGCTCGCGCTCATAGGCTTCGTAGCCATTCAGAAATTCGACCATATAATAGGCAGCAAAAGGCATCGCTGCCAACAGCAGGGTGCTGAAGAGAAATCCGCCCTTGCCGCCAAATTTGAAACGGATGCTGAAAAGCAGCCCGATGACGACGGCCAGAGCGATGAGAAATCCTGGCGAAAACCAGATGCCCAGCGCTTCTGTGTCCTCGAGGGGAAAAAGCGGACGCGCGCTCAGGATCATATAGATCGCGACCGCCGCCAACGCCCAGCCGATGAGCATATGCGGCCAGGGACTGCGCGCGAGATAAAGCGGGCCCATCTCTGCCAGCACGCGTTCGCGTGTCAGCGATCGCCAGGCCCGCGCCAATCGCGAAGGCTTTTTTTTCGTATCCTCCGCCATAGCACTCACTCCTTGTCAATAGAAAAGAGGACGGATCCCAAATCCGTCCCCTCGATTGTTCAACCCTTTCAGTTAATGGCAGATTGTTCTTCCTGCCCGCTGTCGTCAGCCGTTTCCGATTGATCGCCTGCGTCAAGCTCCGGCGGATCGGCCATCGGCTGACCGTCGATCGTGAAGAGCGACCAGTCACGGTTATCTACATCGAGCAGGTTATTGTAGGTGATGCAGTCGTAGCCGTGGATCAGATCGGCATATGGGCTGGTCTCGTCATCCTTTTCATATACGATGCCGTCGCTGCCGCGATAACCAACCGTGTCAATGACAGGGATCTGCTGATAAAGCGCTGCCAGATATTCGTTGTACGGCGTCATCTCAAGACCGGCGACCTGCAGAAGCAGCGTCGACAGATAGTTGGACGAGATGTTGTCCAGCGTCGCCTCAGGGATATCGTAGTTTGCCCAGATCAAGAACGGCGTCTGATAACGGGTCTGCTGCTCTTCTTCGGTGAGCTGATCGAGTGGTTTGCCATAGAGCTCTTCGTAGAACGCATTTTCCACAGAAGCCTGATGGTCACCAAACATGACGATCACCGTTGGTTCGCTGACATTGCTGAAATAGGTGATCAATTCCTGCAGCGCCTCGTCGGACTTTTTCAGCAGGGAGAGATAGCGCTCAGCTTTTGGATAGTAGCCCAGCATGTTGGTGATGCGGATCTCCTGGTTGAAATTCAGATACATGCGATCGTAGCCACCGTGGTTCTGCATGGTAACGTTGAACGCGAAGAATGGCTGCGATGGATCGCGCTGTTCGTACATTTCCTCGAGCTTTTCATAATCGTAGGAATCGCTGACAAAACGGCGCAGCAGCATGTTGTCCTCTTCCGGATAGAGCGCTTCCACCTTTTCGATGAACGCATCCTCGTCGTTGTCCTCCTGATACTGAGCGACGACGGTTGGATCGATGATGTCTTCCATGGAAATGAAATCGTCAAAGCCCATGTCGTTGTAGACAGACGGACGGTTCCAGCCATCAGCAAAATATGGATGGAAGGCGCGGGACGAATAGCCCTGGCTTTCCAGCGTCGAAACGAGCGATGGCTGCGCGCTGTCGATATAAGATTCGTAAACGCTGCTGCCGCTCGGCAGGGTGCTGATGGAATTGCCGGTGAGGAATTCATATTCGGAGTTGCTCGTTCCGGCGCCAAAAACCGGCACCGACAGCGTCCCCTTGATGGTATTTTCAGAGAGGCTGTGATAGAACGGCAGATAATCCATGTTCGTCTGCAGATCGCCGAGGGTACCAGGATCTGAGAACGTTTCGTTCATGATGGCGATGACGTTTGGCGTTTCGCCTGTTGGTTTGTAGGTGTCTTCGCCAGTGAGCATGTTGATCGAGGTGTCGTTGTCCGGATCCGGATCGACCGCCGCGATCACCTCGTCGGCGAGGGCGCTGATGTCGTCGGCGCTGTAGCCTTCCGGCTCAGACACGTGGAGATATTTCGTGTTCAGGCAGAAATTGTACCAGATGCCGCTGTTGTGATAGCCGCGGCTCTGGTTCCAGAAATCTGGCTTGAAGCCGTGGTCAGCGAGCACATCTGTACCGTAAACGGTGCTGGCGATGATGAGAATGTAGGCGAGCGCCGTCGCGCGCACCATGATCTTGCTTCTGCGCACCTGCGGACGGATGTTGACCATCTGACGTTCGAGCACGAAGATCAGGATCAGCATCAAGGCAGCCATGATGATCTGCCAGGAAAGTTTGTAGTCATAGCCAGCGGCCACGTTCATGCCCGTGCCGACAGCGAGAATATCCATCGGTACCAGCGGCGTGCCGCGGAAAAGATCAACGAAATAGTTCGCCATCCCAAAAAGGAAGAGCACCACGTTGACGATGCCGATGGTCATGCGGAAGCGGCTCGTGATAAAGAACACAACCACATAAAACAGCAGATACGCCATGTAATTCATGAAGAAATTGGCTGGCGAGAATACATACAGGAAATTTCCGTTGTAGCACTCCACCATCTGCATGGAGACGACCGGCATCAGGAAAAAGATGACGGTATAAAATTTATTCCGGAAGCGCTCCTCGATCTGGATACGGAAGACCAGGAGCAGACCGATGAGCAGCGCAAAAGCATAGGCAATGCCCATGACTTTCCATCCCCAGAAATCCGTCGCCGGATTCAGGAAGAGATTCCATTCCACCGTGATGAACGCGGCCAGCGCCAGCGTCAGGCAGGCGGCAAAAATTTCCACGCGCTTGCTGCTGCGTCGGAAAGATACCGCATCCCAGAAATCGTTGACGACGCGCACATAGGCGATGAGAAAGCGCTTGATGGTCTCTTTCATTGTCACTTCAGCCCCGCTTTCCTTTCAAAATTATTTACGAAAAATGAACATAGTCCTTCATTGTGTTTTACCTTCACAGTTTAACCCTTTGTAAAGCGGAGTGCAAGACTTTTACGTTCTTTTTAACCGAAAAACCAAAAATTTACAAAAGGGTTTCGCCCAAAATTTTTCGCGCAGCGCGCACCCCGCAGGGAAAATGCCGCATTTCTGCCGTCGCGCGCTGGCGAAAATTTTTCGTCAGCAGCGAAAACCTCCGCCGCGTTTTACCATTTCTTAACACAGTGCTTTGCAATCGTTCGCCGCCAGATATTTTCACCAACGCGCTCGCTTGAGCGTCAAGATGTGGTATAATAACGCAAGAAGTTCCAACGAAAGGCTGGTGGAAATCCCATGATCGCAGCAGCAAGTCTGCAGAGCGAACTGCAAACACGATTGAAAAAAATGACGACAGGCGACGTGCTCAGCGTGCGCACCTGGAAGGGCGACCGTGGCTTCAGCCTCACCTGTCTCGCTGACGGGCAGTTTCGCCTCAAAGAAGACGGCTTTCAGTCGCAGCGTCTGGATGATCTCTCGCGCCAGGAAGTGCTGAAAGCAGTCAAACCGATTGCCCGTCGGGAATTTCCACGCAGCAACAAACTACGCTTGACATTATATAAGGAAGGAAACGCTCATGGATAAACTGATCTTTCTCGGCACCGGCCACGCCCTGGCCTATCACTGCTACTCCACCTGTCTCGCCCTCACCGACGGCACCCACACCTTCATGACCGACGCCGGCAGCGGCAACGGTGTGCTCCTGCAGATGGAACGCGCCGGACTTACCTCAGACGACATCACCGATCTTTTCATTTCCCACCGCCACACCGACCATCTCATCGGCGCCATTTGGCTCGTGCGCGTCATCGGTCACAGTTTTGACCGCGGTCGCACGGCGCCCCTCACTGTCTACGGCGAAGCGAGCGTGCTCGAGATCCTGCGCAGCTGCTGCGATATGCTTTTGGGCACAAACGCCGCCAAACATCTCGACAAAGAGATCTTCTTCCGCCCGGTGAGCGACGGCGAAAGCCGCAACATCGGACCATGGCAGGTGACATTTTTTGACACCGGCGCCGGCAAAACCGTGCAGTACGGCTGGCGCGCGCGTCTCACAAACGGCGAATCCCTCGTCTTCCTCGGCGACGAACCGCTGACTGAGCAGGGACTGCGCTACGCCAAAGACTGCGACCATCTCATCCACGAAGCCATGTGCCTGGAAGCCGACGCCGCGCGCATTCAGCCACATCGCATCCACCACTCCACCGTCGTCGACGCCGCTGAAAACGCCGCATCCGCCGGCGCGAAGCATCTCATCCTCTTCCACGGCGAAGATACCAACCTCGACACGCGCAAAGCCCGCTACGAAGCGGAAGCACGCCAGCATTTCAACGGCCCTGTCGACGTGCCAGACGATCTCGACGTGATCACATTTTGAAACAGGAGAACATTATGCCAACCATTTTCAATGAACTTCCACAAGCGCTCACCACAGCGCTTGAAGAATCTTTCAATATCACCGAGCCGATGCCTGTGCAGACAGCATCCTTCCCGCTCATCAGCGAAGGGCGCAACCTCGTCCTGCAATCGCGCACCGGCAGCGGCAAAACCCTGGCCTATCTCCTGCCGCTCCTGGCAAAACTCACGCCTGGTGAAAGCGGCAACAAGCTGCTCATCGTCGCGCCAACGCAAGAGCTCGCCGTGCAGATCGGCCACGTCGTGCGCGATTTGAACGCCGCGCTCGACACGCCCTACAGCCTCGCCCTCATCGGCGGCGGCGCCAATATCAACCACCAGCTCGAAAAGCTGAAAAAACATCCGCAGATCCTCGTCGGCACACCAGGCCGCATTCTCGAGCTTTTCGACCGCCGCAAGATCAACGGTCAGACCATCGAGGCCGTGGTTTTTGACGAAGTCGACGCCCTGCTCGCGCAGGAGGGCGGCCGCCAGCTCGCTGCCATCCAGAAAGCCCTGCGCAAAAGCACCCAAACCATCGCCTGCTCTGCGTCCATCGACGAAAACGCGCGCCAGTGGCTCGCTGCGCATATCGCTGACGCAGAATTTCTCATCAGTGACAGCGAAGCCGCGCTCAATCCAAACATCGGTCATTTTTTCCTGCGCTGTGAGCAGCGTAAACGCTTCGATTTTCTGCGCAAGGCCCTCGCCGCCATGGACGGCAAAACGCTGATCTTTTTGAACGGCGACGACGAGATCACCCAGCTGCAGGATCGTCTCGCTTATCACCACATCGAAGCGGGTGTACTCAGCGCGGATATGAAAAAGCTCGATCGCCAGAAATCCCTGGAAACCTTCCGCCACGGCTTCGACGGCATTCTCATTTCCAGCGACCTCGCCGCGCGCGGGCTGGACATTCCCGATATCGACCAGGTCATCAACCTCGATTTTCCGCACGATCCCCTGACCTATGTGCATCGCGCCGGACGCACAGGGCGCGGCAACGCCGACGGCGCAACGCTTTCTTTCGTGAGCGACAGCGACGAAGCAGCGATCCGCATCTACGCCCGCGATCTCGGCATCCAGTTTGAAGAAGTCCACTTCGCCAGCGGCGCCATCGTTCTCGGACCAGCGCCGGAGAAACCAAAGAAGCACAGCGAAAAATCCACTGCGCCGCACAAACCAAAGCAAAAAGACCGCGCCTGCAAAGCGAAAGCCAAGGGCGCGCCAAAACGATTGAAACGAGGCGAAAAATAATGGAGCGCTGGGACCTTCTCGACGACGACCGCCGCCCCACCGGCGAAACCCTGCGCCGCGGCGAACCGCTGCCACCCGGGCGTTTTCACACCATCATCGGCGTCTGGACGATCCACGACCGTCTCCGCCGCATCCTGCTCACAAAGCGCCATCCGCAGAAACTCATCTGCCCCAACCAATGGGAAAACACCGGCGGTTCCATTCTTGCCGGCGAGGAAAGCTGCGTCGGCGCTGCCCGCGAGGTGCGCGAAGAAACCGGCATGGACTGCCACTGTGAGGATCTTCTCCACATCAAAACCATCCGCATCCCCACCGCCTTCGTCGACTGCTACATCTATCACACAGAAATCGAACCCGACGGCATCATTCTCCAGGAAGGCGAAACCGTCGACTGGCGCTGGGTGACCATCGACGAGCTGGAAGCCACCATCGCCGACGGCACCTTCTCCGAACCGGAGATCGAGCAGTACACCGCCTGCAAAGCAGCGCTCGTGGACGCGCTAAACACAGTTAGGAGTTAGCTCTGCGGGGTGAGCGGGCGCCGGTGGCGCCTTGGTTGCGAACCGACCGAGGCGGCAGCCGAGAAGCGCATCGTTTCACTTGCGCACAGTTAGGAGTGAGGAGTTTCCTCTCGCCCACGGAATTTGTGAAAAAGCACGCACAAGACAGATCGTCTGTTTTGTGCGTGCTTTTCGTCTTTGAGCAGCTCTTAAACTCCTCACTGCTCACGAGCCTAAGCGAATGAGCCCCGCAGGGCTCACTCCTAACTCCTAATTCAATGTTGCCAATCTCTTTCCCATCTCGAACGCGCGCTCGCATTCCTTTGGAAATTCTGTCTCGAGATAGGCTTTTTTCTTCACGGGATCGAAGCCGCTGGAGGCGTATTTCGCGTAGTCGTCGAACTGCCAGGCGTTGAACGCATTGAGCGTTTCGGTGTCGCCGAGGAAACGCTGGAAACGTGCGGCGTCGCGGGCGGTGGTGTCGTAGTTCGTTTTCTCATGCGCTGCCTGATCGGGCACGCCCATGGTGTAGATGAGCCCGCAACGGATGCGGCGACCGTAGCCTTCGTCTGGCGCGCCGCCGGTATAATGGTTCGGTGGGAAGAGCAGACGTTCGTAGAAATTGCGCACAGCGCCAGGCACTTCGCCGTAATAGATCGGCGCAGCGACGACGAGCGCATCTGCGGCGAGGATCTCTTCGAGCACCGGCGTCAGCGCATCGCGCTGGGCGCATTTCGTGTAGCTTGGGCCGCCAAGTCGCTTGCAGGCGAAGCAGCTGATGCAGCCGCGGAAATCGAGATCAAAGAGATCGATGCGTTTTGTTTCGGCACCGGCTGCGCGCGCACCTTCGAGGACATTGTCGAGAAGCTGGGCCGAATGCCAGGTTTTGCGCGGACTGCCGTTGATACCAATCACTTTCATAATGATCCTTCCTCTCGTGTGGATTTCCTTCATTATAACACGCTGCCCATTCAATCGCCAGTGACATCACGCTGCGCCAAAAGCCGCACGCTGAGCGCCGCAAAGAGCACAGTGTACACGAGGGTCGACAGCGCAAGCTGCGCGAGATCGATCTCCATGTTCGGATTGTTGGCGCGCATGCCGACAGAGAGCAGCGAGTATGGAAAATACAGCGCCCAGCCCTGGGCCGTCGCCATGAGTCCGGCGATGCCGCCCAAGAGCCCGATCGCCACCGGGATCGCGAAGGATTTGATCAACAGGCTGAGAAAAAGCTGCACAGCGCAGACGGCGATGCTTCCGAGCGCGCCGCAGCAGAGCCATTCGAGAAGCTCCGGCGGCAGCGGGTCGCGGATGCCAGCGAGAAAACCGCTGGCGATGAAAAGCAGACCGACGACCAGCTGCGCCAGCACGCTCACGCCGATTGCCGGAATGAGCTTGCCGAGATAGAGCGCCGTGGTAGAAATTGGCGCCGTGAGAAAGCTGTTGAAATTATGATCGGTGTTTTCCAGCCGCCATTCCCAGGCGCAGTAGACGGCGAGCAGCGCTGGCAGGAAAAAGTACGACGCGAACAGCGTGTGCTGCGTCCAGAGGCTGTACCAGCCGCTCTTTAAGAGCGCAAGATTGCCGAGATAGTTAAACGTGCCGAGAAATGCCGGGATCAGCGGCAGCACGACAAAGGCGATCCACACCGGCGCGTGGCGGCCTTTGATGAGCTCGGCGCGTAGAGCACGGATGATCATTTGTCAAACCTCCTTTCGCACGAAGAGCGTGCGGCCAACGATGAAGAACACAAGGAACCAGCAGACAAAAAGCGCGATGTCCAGCGGTTCCGGCGCGCGCCAGAAATATTCTGTGTAACGCGTGGCTTTGTCCCACTGCATCGTCACGAGCGAAAACAATCCATAATAGCTCCAGGGCAGGAGCCGCTGCACAGCGCTTGGGAAGAAGAGTCCCATCAGCCCGAAAAAGCTGCCGGCAATGCCGATCACCAGCGGCACGGCCTGGTTCGCGAAGCGCAAGCTCAGTCCCTGCTGCAGCGTGTAGAGCATGAGCGAGACGATCCAGCTGACAAACGTGAACACCGCAAACGTGCGGTACGGCATCGTGCCCGGAAAGGCTTCGTAATAGCCGACGCCGAGAAAAAGCGCGCTGCGGATGAGCATGAGAATCGCCAGCACGATCGCGCCCCAGAGGAGCTTCGCGTTGTAGATTTTGCCTGGCGTCGTCAGCGTCTCGAGGATTTTCAGCGTGCTGCCCTTGTGCTCTAACTCGCAGCTGCGGCTGGCGATCACCGCCGTCGCCAGCGGCAACATAAAGCTGTCGAGCATCGCCAAACTGTAGAGCATCCACATCCATCCCTGACGAAAATCCTCAGGCTCCCAGCGTAAGATGGACGTGTACATCCACAGCAGCTGCGCAGCGATCAGCGCCAGCCCGACGAGAAAGATCTTGCGCCGGCGACATTTGAAAAATTCCAGTCTCAGCGTGCTCATAAGCTCGCCCCCTTCCCGGTGAGTTCGAGGAAGATGTCCTCCAGACTTTTCTGCCGTTCCTCCAGGCGCAGCACGCCAATGCTCTGCGTCACGAGCAGCTCGGCGAGCGCCGCCGTGGTGTCGTCGTTGAGCAGTGGCAGCACGAGATAACCATCCTCGCCCTCGCTCACATGCAAGCGTCGCTCACGCAGGACCTGCTGGGCGTGAAGATTGTCCGTTGTGCGCAGCGCCAGATGATGCTTGCTGCGGCTGTGCAGCGCTGTGAGCGAATCCTGAAAGACCAGCTCGCCCTCGCGGATGATGCCAACCTGGTCTGCCATCTGGTCGATCTCCGCCAGCAGATGGCTGGAAACAACCACCGTCATGCCGAAGCGCTGTGGCAATTCCTTGATGAGCTCGCGCATTTCCTGGATCCCTGCCGGATCGAGCCCGTTCGTCGGCTCGTCGAGGATCAGCAGCCGCGGATAACCCAGGAGCGCCGCCGCCAATCCCAGCCGCTGCTTCATGCCCAGGCTGTAATGGGCTGCGCGCTTGTCCTTCGCGTCGGTCAGCCGCACGATCTCCAGCACCTCGCGGATGTTTTTCTCCGGCACGCCGCGCATCGTCTGCACAATGCGCAGATTTTCCTCGCCGGAAAGATGGCCGTAATAGCTCGAGCTTTCGATGAGACTGCCCACCTGTTTCAAGATCGCCAGGCGATTGCGGCGCGTCATCGGCTCGCCGAACACGGCGATGTCGCCGGCGGTCGGCCGCACGAGCCCGAGGATCATTTTCAGCGTCGTCGATTTGCCAGCGCCGTTTGGTCCGAGGAAGCCGTAGATGCAGCCCTCCGGCACGCGCAGATCGAGATCGTTTACGCGCAGCACGCTGCCGTATTTTTTCGAGAGATGGCTGGTGGATATGATAGAAGAATATGCCATGATCGTTCACTCCGTTTCTTTTCAGTTCGTTCATTTCATGCTCTTATCTTACCCGCCCCGCCTTAAACGCCAGTGACGCTTCCCTTACGCTTACCTTACAATGCACGCATATGCTTGGGTGCGCGCGCAAAATATGCTATGATAGAATCACATTATAATGAAGGAAATGATCCACCATGGCTTACAAAATTCTCATCGTCGACGACGAGCGCGCCCTCTGCGAAATGATCCGCGCCTTTCTCGCCCAGGCAGGCTACGCGACAGCGACTGCCGGCAGCTGCGCAGAAGCGCTGACGGTCTTCCGCGCCGAGCAGCCAGACGCTGTGCTTCTCGACGTGATGCTGCCTGACGGCGACGGCTTCAGCCTGTTCGGTCAGCTGCGCGCCCTGCGCGATGTGCCGACGCTCTTTCTCTCTGCCCGCGACGAAGACGCTGCGCGGCTGCAGGGGCTCGGCCTCGGCGCCGACGATTACATCACCAAGCCCTTCCTGCCGGAGGAGCTGCTGCTGCGATTGGCCGCTGTGCTGCGCCGCGTTTATCGCGATGCGCCGGAAAACGACAGCGCCCGTCTCGGCGATGTCGAGATCGACTGGGGCAAGAGCCTTGTGCGCAGGGACGGCGAGGAAATTCCGCTGACCGCCAAGGAATACACCCTGCTGCGCAAGCTCTGGGACAACCGCGGCAACATCGTCACCATCGACGCCCTCTGTGAAGCGCTCTGGGATGGGCCAAACATCGGCTACGAAAACACGCTGATGGTGCACATCCGTCGTCTGCGCGCAAAGATCGAGCGCGATCCTTCGCATCCAGAACATCTGCTGACGGTGCGCGGCCTTGGCTATCGTCTAGCGCGGGAGGATGGACGATGAAACGGCTCACTGGCATCTGGCGCTCGGCGCTGGTGATGACGCTGGCCATGGCGCTGATCGTTGTGCTTTTTCTGTTGGGCATTCTCGGCTACATGATGCTCACGTTCAAGCTCAACGTCGACGCCAATTTTTCCACCAACACCATCGACGAAGCCCTCGTGCAGACCGCCGACGGCTACGAATTCAGCGCCGCCTACGCCCTCGACGGCAAAAACCAATGGGCCATGCTCATCGACGACAGCGGCGACGTCATCTGGAGCTATCACAAGCCTGATGAAATTCCTGATCACTACACCATGCGCGACGTCGCCGCGTTCACACGCTGGTTCATCGACGATTACCCCGTGCGCACGCGCATCCGCGACGACGGTCTGCTCGTCATCGGCGCGCCGGAATTCAGCCTGCAGCGCTACAGCGTCGAGATCCCGACCAACACCATCACGCCGACGCTCTTCTGGTTCAGCGGGCTCTTTCTCGTCATGCTCATTTGCGTGCTCGGCGCTTCGGCGCTGCTGCTGCGCCGCTGGTTCCGCAAGGATCAGTCGCGCGTCGACGCCGCCCGCGCCGAATGGGTGAATGGCGTCAGCCACGACATCCGCACACCGCTGGCCCTCGTCATGGGCAACGCTGCCCAGCTCGAAAACGATCCCGCGCTCTCCGCGGACGCGCGCAAGCAGGCCGCGCTCATCCGCCGCCAGAGCCAAACCATCCGCGATCTCGTCGGCGATCTCAATCTCACCATGCGGCTGGAATCGAGCATGCAGCCGCTGCGCCGCGAAATCGTGCAGCCTGCCGCGCTCCTGCGACAGACGATCGCCGATTTTCTCAACAGCGGCCAGGCCGACGACTATCCGCTGGACATCGATCTGCCTGAAACACCGCTGCCAGCGCTGGGCGCCGATCCGCAGCTTTTGCGCCGCGCCCTCACCAATCTCCTGAACAACTGCGTGCGCCACAATCCACCGGGCTGCACCATCCGCGCCGGCGGATTTGCGCGCGACCACCACGTCGTCCTCTTCGTCGAAAGCGACGCCCCAGCCACAAGCGCCAGCATCGGCCAAAGCCCCGGCGTAGAAAACGACGGCCTCGCTGCCCACGGCACCGGTCTCTCCCTCGTCAAAAAGATCGCCCAGGCCCATGGCGGCGAAGCCCACTTTGACACCGCCAATCATTTCCGCTGCGAGCTCTGGCTGCCGTTGAAATAAAACCGATCGTTTTTGCTCCTTATTTCAAAATCACCCCCTTAATTTGAAATAAGGAGCATTTTTTTGCGCGCTTATTTCAATTTCCTCTTGTGATTTTGAAATAAGCGGCTTAAAATGGCAGTAGTATTTCAAAATGAAAGGAGTGCTCACAATGACAGAACGCGCCGGAACCCTCGTACAAAATCTCACCGGCGATGCGGCGTACTGGTCTTTCCGCCCGTCGCCGCTGCCGCCGGAACCAGCGCTCACCCTTGATAGCGACATGCGCCAGATGCTCGTCACCACCAGCCGTGCGCTGACCAATCTCGAGCGCCTCGCGCTGCTCATTCCCAGCACCGATCTTTTCATCGCCATGTATGTGCGCAAGGAAGCGCTGCTTTCCTCGCAGATTGAAGGCACGCAGTGCACGCTGGAGGATGTCCTTGATCCTGAGCTTGATACCGCCGCCAATCTCGACGCTGGCGAAGTCGTCAATTATGTGCGTGCGGCACAGTTTGCCCTTGAGCGTATGCAGCAGCTCCCGCTCTGCAACCGCCTGCTGCGTGAAACCCACGCCGTGCTCATGGAGGGCGTGCGCGGCGAAGAAAAAAATCCCGGCGAATTTCGCCGCAGTCAAAACTGGATCGGCCCCGCCGGCTGTGGCCTCAAAGATGCACGCTACATTCCGCCAAATGTCGACGACATGACTGCCGCGCTCGACGATCTTGAGCACTACATCAACACCGACACACCGTATCCACCGCTCATCGACGCCGCGCTCATCCATTACCAGTTCGAAACCATTCATCCATTTCTCGATGGTAACGGCCGCATCGGCCGCCTGCTGATTCTGCTCTACTTCATTGAAAAATCGCTGCTGACAAAGCCTGTGATTTATATCTCATATTTTCTCAAGAAAAATCAGCTGGAATATTACGATCGCATCAGCGAAGTACGCCGCACAGGAAATTACGAGCAATGGATACGCTTCTTCCTTGAAGCGGTGAACGCCGCCGCCATCGACGCAACCGAAACGATCTGGGCGCTCTCGGAGCTGCACAACGCCAACCTTGCACAGCTGCCAGTCTCCAAACGCCAGCCGGACAATCTGCGGCGACTTTTCGATTACATTGAAGCACACCCGATCATCACCCTGCGGCAAACTGCCGACGCCCTCGCGCTGAGCTACAACACCGTCGCCGCAGGCGTGAAAAAACTCGTCGCCCTGGGCATTCTCCAAGAAACAACAAACGCCAGCCGCAACCGCGTCTTCGCCTACGAAGATTATCTGGCCATCCTGCGCCAGGATACATAAAATAAAAAACGACCGCCCATCGTGAGCGGTCATTTTTATCGGGCATTATTTCACGCCGAGGATGGCGAAAACTTTGCGGCGGGTGAGGCGATAGACGGCCCAGAGCAGGGCGCTGATGCCGAGGATGACGAGGGCGCAGCGGCCGAGTCCGACGAGCTCGCCTGCTGTGAAGCCACCGTCGTTAAAATACATCATCATGCAGTAGAAGGCGCTGATCACGGTGGTGCCCAGGATGCTCGGCGTGAGAAAAACGCGGCGCACCTGGCTCGTCGCCGAATGGCGCAGATAGACTGGCGGCGCGCCAAGATGGCGCAGATCGTCGTAGACGCGGCGATTCGTCAGCGCGATCGTGAGACAACGCGTGTAAGCGATGACGAAAACGGCAGCGAAGCAGACGATGGCGATGAAGACGAAGATCATCATAAAGACGGCGTAAGTCTGGAGCATGTCGGCGTCGTTGAGGACGCGGAAAGTTGGCATGAATTGCCAGTACGTACGGAAATCGGTGCTGTCGCGGTTGTCGTAGCGGACGCCGGTTTCTTCCGCAAGCTGCGTATCTACCCAGTATTCGCCGGTCTCAGCGATCTCACGCGCCCGCACGACAGGATCCCAGGCGTCCACAAGCTCCACCTCTGGCCCGGAAGCGTCGACAATGGCGTTAAAGAGTGCGTCGGCGAAATCGTAGGTCTCGTCAACATTGGCAACGTTGAAGGCGACGAGATTTTCCAGCCATTCGCTGGTGAGTCCGGCAGTCATGCGCGCGTAGTCACTGTCATCGAGGACATAATGGCCGAGCAGGCTGTCGTTCGTGAAGGACTCGGCGACGGTGACCGGGAATTCCTCGCCAGTGACAAAATTCGTCACCAACGTCACGTCTTCTGTGAGCTCGTAGTTGTCAAAGCCGTTGCTGTCATAAACCGGCGCGATCGTTCCTGGCTCGACATCCACGTCCACGCCAGTGAGGGCGCGATAGCCGCTCTCGGAGAGAAACAGATTCGATTGATTCTGTTCAGCGTAGATCATTTCATACGTCGTGCCGAAGGCGGTCTCTGTCTCCTCCTCGTGCTCGCCGTCGACAGCCAGCCGCGCCATTGGCGCTTCGCTGTAGCTTTCGATGGTGACGCCGTAGTCATCCGCCAGGGCGCGGATGTCGTCCTCGTCAGGAATGGCTGTCTGGTCGCTGCGATAGTGGAAAAGATAATCGATCGGCAGGGAGCGCGCGCTCATTTCGGCGCTGCCGCTCATCATCGGCATGTAGAAGCTGGCGAAATAGGCGCCGGCGATTAAGAGCGTCATCACGAGCATGTTGCGCACAGTCTGGCGCGCCTGGAATTTCATCATCGAGACGGAGATGATGTCCTTGTAGCGCTTGCGTTTGCCGCCCCAGCCATTGCCGACGGTGTGGAGCAGCATCATGTAAAGGCCGATGAGCGCCGGCGCGAAACAGAGCGCGTCGACAACGCCCGGCGGATACCAGCGCAGTACTTTAATGAAGAAAGTTGGCGCAAAATATCCGAGCAGGCCGCCGATCACCACGAGCAAAATCCCCACGCGGCCGTACCAACGCGGTATGGCGCGGATCGGTTCGCTCTTGTGGCTCTCCTGGACGACGTCGATGATGTTCGTTCCCCGCACAGAGCGACGCCCAAGGAAAAAGAGCATCGCCGTCACAAAAAGCGCGAATGCGAGCACATATGCATAGCCGCGCGGATCGAAGGAAAGCGCCATCTCCGCCGTGTCGACAACAACGGCGCGGAAAATCTGCCAGATCGCCGCCGCCACGCCGATACCCAGGAGCCCGCCGCCGACGCAGCTGGCGATGGCGATGAGCGCAAGCTCCTTGTAGAGCGCGTGGGCAAGCTGCGCGCGGCTGGCGCCGAGGGCGAGGAAAATGCCTGTCTCGCGGCTCTTTTCCCGGAAGAAAAGACCGGCGGCGTAGGTCGTGAACACAGCGCAGCCGAGGATCGTCAGCACGAAGACCATCATGATCTGCTTGCGGCTGTCGCCGCCCTCCGGCAGCACGTCCATCACAGTCGGCGAGCGCATCATCAGGCTGTAGGCGGTGACGAGGGTCACCGAGAAAAAGCTGCAAAAGAGCAGTAGCGCGTAGCGGCCACGATTGGCCCGGCGCAGACGCGCCTGCACCTTGTCAAAATTCGTGAGTGTGGTCATGACCGATCACTCCTCTCCCATTTCACGCACTGCATCGAGGAGCGCATCCTGGAAATCGCCGCGGGATTCGCTGCCACGACGCAGCGTGCGCCAGACGACGCCGTCGCGCAGAACGACGACGCGATCGCAGAAGCTTGCCGCGTAGGAATCGTGGGTGACCATGAGGATGGTGGCGTCCATCGCTTGTCTGGCCTGGAGAAAGCTGTCGATGACAGCGCGCGAGGATTTGCTGTCGAGATTGCCCGTCGGTTCGTCGGCGAGGATCATCAGCGGCTGATTGATGAGCGCGCGGGCCACCGCTGTGCGCTGTTTTTCGCCGCCGGAGATCTCCGCCGGATATTTGTCGCGGATGTGCGACAGACCGAACACCTCGCAAAGCTGGTCAGCGCGCGCTTCCACCTGGTCGCTCACGGTACCTCCAATGATCGACGGCAGGAGAATATTCTCGCGCACAGAGAGCCCGTCGAGCAGCAGAAAATCCTGGAAAACGAAGCCCAGCTCCTTGTTGCGCACCTCAGCGAGGGCGTCTTCGTCGAGCTTCGCCAGCTCTGTATCGCCGAGCAGAATGCTGCCGGAATCCGACGGGATATAGCAGGAAATGCAGTTGAGCAGCGTCGTTTTGCCAGAGCCGGACGGCCCCATGATGGCGACAAATTCGCCATCGTCGACGGTGAGATCGATGCCTTTGAGCACTTCATAGGTGGTGTTGCCCACCTGGTAGGATTTGTGTAAGTCGCTAACGGTCAACATGATCGTTTCCTCCTTTGTGATCGTTTTCTTGTGCTCAGTGTACCACGCTCCTGTGGCAGCTGCTGGCGACGCTGTCACGATCGGTCGCAGCGCTGTCATTTTTGGCGCGGAGCCTGCGCGTGATGTCAAATTTGGCGCCTGGGCTGTCAAGTTTGGTTTCGCCACAGGCGGCGACTGTGCTAAAATAAGAGCAGAAATTTTGACAGGGAGGCGATGACCATGCTGCGTATAGGAATCTGCGACGACATTGCAGACGCGCGGCTCTTGCTCCAGGATGCGCTCGAGCGCGTGCTGGAAATGGGCGGCTGGGAAGCGCAATTTTTCCAGTTTTCCTCCGGCGAAGGGCTGGTCGAGTGGTTCGCGAAGCACAGCGGCGAGCTCGATCTGGTTTTTCTCGACATGGAAATGAAAGCCCTGGACGGCATTGCAACGGCCAAGCGGCTGCGCGCCATGGATGAAAATCTGCAGCTGGTGTTCTGCACGAGCTACGCGGACTACGTCTACGACGGCTACGGCACCGGCGCGCTGGGCTATCTGCTGAAACCGCCGACGGAGCAGCAGCTCGCCGACGTTTTGCGCCGCGCCCAGGAAGCGCTGCTGCGCGCGCTGGATCGCACCTACATCTGTCGCAGCGGCGACATCACCTATCGCATTCCGCTGCGCAACATTCTCTATTTCGTCTCGGAGCGGCGCAAGGTGCGCTGTGTGACGACAGAACGCACGCTGGAATTTTACGGCAAGCTCGACGAGGTCGCAGGCGAAGTGGGCGACGCCTTCGTGCGCGTACACCAGCGCTATCTTGTGCGCATCGCCGCGATCGCGCAGATGGAAGCGAGCGAGGTGGTGCTCGCTGGCGGCGAGCGTTTGCCGATGAGCCGCAGCTGTCGTCAAACGGCGCTATTGGCTGTCGCGCGCTCAGCGCTGGAGGGCAGAGAATGATGCTTGCGAGCAAGACTTTTCACGACACCACAAGCTGGCCATATTATCCAGACCTCGATTTTGCCGAGCGCTGGCTGCCCTGGGGAACGCCGGAAACCTTCATGTACAGCATCATCGGCATCAGCGCGGGCATTCTCTGCGGCTGGCTGCTCTATCTGCTCTGCCGACCATTTGTGACGGTGCGTTCGCGCAGGAGCGCGGTGATCCTTGGCGTCACCCTCGGCGGCAGCGCAGTGATGGTGATCTGGATCGGCGATCCAAATCTGCTCTACACCTTCCCGATCTTTACTGCGCTGTTTATGCTGACGACGCGCGGTGACCGCGTCGGACGACTGGCAGTCTGCTTTATCTTTTTCTGCATGTGCATGACCACCGCAGCACTTTTCGACACCTATCTCGGCGCGCGCATCATCAGCTATGTCAGCGATCTCATCGCACGCATCGGGCGCTGTGTGGTTTTTCTCATCATCTATCTCTGCTTCCGTCGTTTTCTGCCGACGGAACCGCCGCAGCTTTCGCGCCGTCTCTGGAGCCTCGTGTTCGCACTCTCGCTGATGCCGCTGGCTGCGCTCGCATCGACGGTGCTGCTCACCTATCCGCGCTACGAATCGGAGGATGTGCTCGACGTTTCGCTGCGCGTCGGCCTCGGCGTGCTGCCCTTTGTGCTTGTGACGTCGATCGTGCTCCTTGCGGCGATCATCGTGCTGGCGCGCCAGCAGGCGCTGGAGGAAGCCGGCTATCTGGCGTCGCTGCGGGAAAATTATTACGAAAACCTGCGCGCTCAGGATCAGCAGCTGCAACAGCTGCGTCACGATCTGCGCAACCACATCACCGCCGCCAGCGGCCTGCTCGAGCTCGGCAAGGTCGACGAAGCGCGCGCCTACCTCGACGATCTCGGCGAAAGCCGTGCGCTCGGCAGACCGCGCCGCTTCTGTGACAACGAGCTCGCCAATGTCGTTCTCGCTGCCAAAGCAGAAGCGCTGGAGCAATCCGCCATCGCCTGCGATTTCGGCGTCGAGCTGCCGACGAGCCTCGCCATCGCCGATACGGATCTCTGCGCCCTTCTCGGCAATGCCCTCGACAACGCCCGCGAAGCGGCGACAGGCGTCGCCGGCGCCATTGTGCGGCTGCGCTGCCGTGCCGACAAGGGGCTTTTCATGCTCGCCGTCGACAATCCGATCCACGGAGAGATCCACGCCGATCTTTCCACCACGAAACCGGACAAGCGCGCCCACGGCCACGGGCTGCCGAGCATGAGGAGCATCTGCAAGCGCTACGGTGGAACGCTGGAAACGCGCGTCGACAACGACGGCTTCCACCTCCTCGTCTGCCTTTCACCAGCAAATATTGGCGAACAATAAAAAATGCCGGCGAAAGCCGACGATCATGTGATTGTTCTTGCAGCGCGTACGAAAAAATGGTATGATAAATATAGAAAAAAGAGTGCTACCGGTAGACGGTAACCTCAGTCTTGAGTTAAATAACCGCCGACTTTGGACGAGGGGCGGTTATTTTTTTCTTCCTATGTCAAAACCAAGTTTTATGCCTACAGCAAACAGGCCGATCAGGCTAATCATGATTTGTATATCCATAGTACCACCTCGCTTCCAACGGAAAGTCGAAATCGAGGAAACCGCCTACCAATCTAGGGTAGCACAACTATTATAACAGAAAACTTTTTCACCGACAACGCGTTGTTGCCGGTGTTTTTTTTTTGCGGACATTCGTCCGCGGTGGTATACTTGTATCATAATATAAAGGGAGGCGACCGCCATGTTGGAATTTTTTGCGCGTCTGCGCGAATGGATCGAGGACCACGTCAGCTGGAAAGTCATCGGCATGGCACTGGTCATCGTTGCGGTGGTCGCCTTCTGCGGCGGCAATCTCTACCAGGAATGGCGCGCCGAGGGCGAAGGACTGACGCTGGTGAAGGAAGAAGCCGTCGCCAGCGAGGAAGCTGCTGCGAGCGCATCAGAGGAAACGCCCGCCAGCGGCGAAGTGGTGGTGCATATTGCTGGCGCTGTTTCCGCGCCTGGCGTCTACACGCTGCCGGCTGATTCTCGCGTGGACGATGCGGTCCGCGCTGCCGGCGCCACGGCTGACGCCGATCTCTCACAGCTGAATCTGGCGCAAAAACTCGCCGACGGCCAGAAGATTACTGTGCCCGCCGCTGGTGAAGCCCCTGCTCCCGCCGACAACGCCGCGCCATCTGACAGCAGCCAGAGCGGCGCCCTCATCAATATCAACACCGCCACCCAGGAAGAGCTGGAAACCCTGCCGAGCATCGGCGAAGTGCGCGCACAGGCGATCATCGCCTATCGCGAAGAGCACGGCGGCTTCCGCACCATCGACGAACTGAAGGAAGTCAGCGGCATCGGCGAAAAGATCTTCGCCGACATCTCGCCGCACATCACCGTCTGATCCAAGGAGAACATCATGCGCATCTATCCAGTGAAACGCCCACTCTGCGCGGCGATCGTCGCGTTCATTGCCGGACTTTGGCTGAGCAGCGCTCAGGCGCTGCCGTGGATGGGATGCGTTTTTTGTTTGCTCGCTGTCGGCATTTTCTGTTTCGCCACGAAACGCACACGGCTGTTTTTCGTCTGTCTGCTCACGTTGGCCGGTGGATTTCTGCTGATGCAGCAGACGACCACCGCCCACCAGGCGCTCGTGCCGTTGCATGGCGAAGAAGCAGAGATCACCGCCACGATCACCCGCGCGCCGGCGGATCGCACCTACGTCGACGCCGAAGTCACAGCGATCAACGACGCCATGCTCGCCGAGCCGGTGCCGTTGCGCATTCAGCGCGCCTGGGAGGATGAAACAGAATACACCGTCCACGCCGGCTACCGTTTCAGCGGCAGCTTCGCCGCGCCGGAACCGCCGCGCAACCCCGGCGGCTACGACGAAGAAAAGCTCCTCGCTCAGCGCGGCATCTACACAATGTTCGACAGCGAATCGCCTGGCGTTCTCTGTCAGGAGCCACCAGGCTGGGCCGCCTGGCTGAATCGCGTCAAAGCGCTCTACACCAACATCCTCGCCCGCTATCTCGATCCCGGCGAGCAGGCGCTCATCGTCGCCACGCTTTTCGGCGATGTGTCGGATCTCAACGAAGATTTCTACAACCTCAGCCAGCAGTTCGGTATCATCCATATTTTTTCTGTGAGCGGGCTGCACGTGAGTTTTATTCTCGCTTTCGTGCTCGTGCTCGCGCGGCTCCTGCACCGACAGCACAGCTGGGGCCTGCTCCTTCTGATGCTGCCGCTGCTCACTCTCTACACTCTGCTCAGCGACGCCTCGGCGCCGGCGGTGCGCGCCAGCATCATGGGCATCGCCACGCTGCTCGCGCTGCGGCTCCTGCGCTACCGCGATCCGCTGACGATCATCGCCCTCGCTGCCGCGATGCTTTTGGCGGCGAATCCCTACAACCTCTGGCAGATCGGTTTCCAGCTCTCCTTTCTGGCGATGCTCGGGCTGATCCTGCTGACGCCACGGCTGGAGCCATTTCTGGTTTTTCTGCCCAAAAGTCTCGCCAGCGCCGTCGCTGTGTCGCTGGCTGCGGAATGCGTGTCGCTGCCGCTGGTCGCGTATTATTTTTACCAGGTCGCGCCCCTTTCAACAGTAATGAATCTGCTCGTCGTGCCGTTTTTCAGTCTGCTCGTGCCGCTGGCGCTGGTGGCGCTGCTCATCGCTGGATTCCTGCCGGCGCTCGGCGCCCTCGTTTTCTTTCCGGTGCGTATGCTCATCCTCGTCATCGTAGCGCTGATGGACATCGTCAACGAATTCACCGGCACGCTCCATGTTTATATCGGTCAGCCCTCCGTCTGGCTGCTCGTGCTCTGCTACGCGCTGCTCATCGGATTCTGTCTCATCCCGCTCGATGCGCGCAGACTTTGCGCGCTGGCGCTCGCTGCCGTCGCGCTCTGTCTCGCTGTGATCATCCTGCGCCCAGCGGCGAGCGACGACCTGCGGTTGTCAGTCGTCGATGTCGGCCAGGGAACCGGCTGCACCTATCAAACAGCCAACGGCCGCTGGCTCGTTTTTGACACCGGCCCCGGCGCAGACACCGTTGCCCAGTATCTGCGCTATTGCGGCACGAACACCATCGCCGCGCTCGTGCTCAGCCACAGCGATCTTGACCACATCGGCGGCGCCGCGCACATTCTGCGCGATTTCAACGTGGAAAAGCTGCTCGCATCGCCTTACGCGCAGACCACCGACGAATGGCAGGCGCTCGTTCCGTATCTCGGCGACACCGAGGTTGTCTCTGTGAATGAGCCGATGACATTTCGCCTCGGCGACGCGCAGCTCGACTGCGATCTGCTCGCTGCGTCCGAAGATGGCGGCGAAAACAGCAACCAGGTTGTCGCGCGTCTCGAAGACGACGGCCTCTCCACGCTTTTCACCGGCGACACCGCTGCGGAATCTCTGGACGAGATTTCCTGGCAGCAAGCGACAGATCTCATCCTCGTGCCGCACCACGGCAGCAAAAACAGCTGGGACGCTGCGTTTTACGACACGCGCCAGCCGTCCCTCGCGCTGATCAGCGCCGGGCGCAACAATCGTTATGGGCATCCCCACGCAGAAACCACCGACGGACTCTCCGCCCTCAACATTCCCACGCTCTGCACCGCCGACACCGGCGCTGTGCGCATCTATGCGCAAGACGGCGCGCTCTATTACAAAACCGGCCCATGAAAAATACCACCGAAAATTTTCTTCGGTGGTGTTTTCTCTATGCCGCATTTTCCAGATAATCGCTGAAACGCACCAGCATCGCAGCCAATTGCGCCCGCGTCGCTTCGCCCTGTGGTGCCAGCGTCGTCGCAGAAATGCCGCTGAGCAGCCCCTCTGCCGTCGCCCAGCTCACGCTCTCGCGCGCCCAAGCACTCACCGACGCTGCGTCCTCAAACGTACTCAGCTCACTGCACGCCGTGGTGTCCACTCCCTGCTGCGCCGCAAAATTGCAGAGCAGCGCCGCCAGCTGTTCACGCGTCACCGCCGCGTTCGGCGAAAATGTTTCTGCGCTCGTCCCGCTCGCGATGCCTTCGTTCGCCGCCCAGGCCACAGCCTGTCCGTACCAGTCATCTACAGCTACATCCTCGAATACCTCTGCGTTCACCGTCGGACTGCCTGCCAGCCGGTGCAAAATGCTCACGACCATCCCGCGCGTCGCCGCAAGCTCCGGCGCGAATGTGTCCTCTGCCGTGCCCGTCATCAGCCCTCGCGCATAGACCGCGGCGACCGCATCACCATACCAGTCCTCCGCCGCTACATCCACAAACGGCAGCGGTTCAACAGGCTTCTTCGCAAACGTCACGTTGATCGTGACCGTTCCCCGCGGCTGTGTGAATTGATACGAGCCATTCTCGAGCGCCATCACAGCGAGCGCTTCACCGTCCGCATCCGTAACCGTCACAGCCTCAACCGCGTAGCCCGGCTCCGGCTGAGGAACGATCGTCACAACCTCGCCATAGTCAGGCTGCGCCGTCGACACCACGACCGCTCCGTGCGCCGTCTCCGCGATCTCCAGCGTCGGTGACTCTGGCTCAGGCCGCGTCACTGGAGGATTCTGCGGCCGTTCCAGCTTCGGGATCACCAGCGCTTCTGCGCTCACCGGCTGCTCCGCCGCTTCGTCCAGAAACAGTTCCCCGCAGACAGCGCACGCATAATGCGCCGCCCGTCCTTCTGCGCCATACGTCGGCGCCACGCGCTCATGGTACGCCAGCGAGTGACCACTGGCTGCGATCGTTACGCTTTCGAGCTCCCGCTCGCCGTCTGCGTCTGCAAAATCTTTTCCGCAAACAGCACAGTGCCAATATTCTACACTTCCGCTCGTTTCACAACCAGCCGCTACTGCGTCGTGATGGACCAACTCGTGCGCGCCAAACGTGCCGTACTCCTCACCGCATGTCTCACAAACCGCTTTCTCGGCGCAAGACGCCGTTCCGCCACTGTGTTCTTCTCGCTCAGTGATTGCGCCGCAAGCGCACGCTCTCCAGTGAAAATCCTCGTCCGATCGCCAGGCGTCATCATAATCATGCTCCGCAAAAACCGCCGTCAGCGTCAAATCTTCGCTGACTTTCATACTATACGTTGCTTCATCAGAAATCAGCGTCTCTCCATTTTCCCAAGCCACAAAATGAAATCCATCCTTCGGCTCAGCCGTCAGCTCAACCTCTTCTCCTGGCAGATATTTCCCTTCGCCGGCCACCGCTCCGCCATCTTCCGGCTCAGCTTGTAGCGTTACCAAAAATTTTCCGTCGTCAATCGAATCGCTCGGCTGATTCTCTTTCACATCACCAAGCAACGTTCCCTCGCCATTAATCTCCCCATAATTCGTCAGCGTCACATCGTCTGACACCACCAGCTTCGTTCCTTTCGGAATTTCCAGCGTCTGTCCTTTGTCGATCGTCAGATTCGTCTGCAAAGAGACCGACTCACCATAAACTTTTCCGTTTGTTCCCAGAAAAATAATTCCGCACCAATCTTCCGTATTCCCCATCAAAGAATTGGCGTATATCAGCGGGCAACCTGTTTCGTCAGTAATGACAACATCCGCATCCGCGCCCTTATAGCCGCCGCCATTGCCAATACCATCACCAGCCGGCGCCCCTTCTCCACCAGTTGCATGCACCTCCGCACCACTGATCGTTATGGATCCGCCAGCTCCCAAATGTCCGCCGCCTATACCAGCAGATCCTTTATCACCAGAAGTGCTTCCATTCGCATATATTTTTCCACCAGAAATAATGATTCTATTCCCATCAGAAGTGCTCCCATATCCAGAACCAATTCCAGCCCCTCCGCTAGAGCCTGTCGCGGTCACTGATCCACCATTGATTTCTATGCATCCTCCTACCCCGCTCATTCCACCGCCAATACCTGCGGCATAACTTCCACCAATCGCTTCCACCACTCCTCCATTGATTGCGATCCTCTCTCCCTCTCCTGTTCCTGCTGCATACATTCCTCCTCCAATACCAGCAGCTTGAAAACCACCTTTCGCATACACATTTCCATTATTGATAGTAATATGTCCACTTAATCCCTTACTCTCTTGGCCGCCGCCAATTCCTGCCGCTTTTTTCCCGCCTACAGCATCAATGACTCCACCATTGATCGTCATAATACCGCCAGGTTCATTAGTATTTCCACCAATAGCTGCCTGTTTTTCATCTGCTTTTACTTCTAACTTACCACCCCCTACTTCTTGTCCATAAATCGTCAGCGAATTTTCGCCCGTCACATGAATTCCCTTTTCTGCTGTCAGCGTCACGCCGTCACACAAAACCAGATTGACTACGCCCGACACTTCCACGCGCTCACCAATCTCAGCATCCTCATTTACCACATACCATGCTTCACTACCTTCACCATTCCACGATGTTGTTTCGTCCTCAACAACAATCATTTCCTGAGGAATATCATAACGTACACCGTTTTCATCACAAAAATAACTTGTATCCGCGCTTTCCGCAAAGCCCGTGCTCGGCAGCATCGCACACAACATAGTACCACAAAGTACAGTGGCACAGCTCTTTTTCCAGATCAATCTTGCCATTCTCATTTTCTCCCTCCTTTAGCCATCATTTCTGACATCTTATTCAAACGCTATCATTAGTATAGCCTGTCATCTCTCTATTCAGCAATATATTTTTTGCAGGAAAACTGAAAATTTCTATTATTCATGCTGTTGCTATTGTTGAAACAAAGCAGTTGACCATTCAGTGACAAAAAATTTCGAATGGCTGCTCATTCAGTTCGTCATTTTTCCCCATCCTATTATATGCTATAATCAGTACAGAAAAACAACAGCGAAAGGAGCGCGCACTATGACAACCATCGGCATCGTGGCGGAATGGAATCCGTTTCATAATGGGCACCAGCGTCTTATTGATCAGATCCGTGCAGATCGTCCAGAGGCGGTCATTGTTTCTGTGATGAGCGGGGCTTTTTGTCAGCGCGGCGAGGTCAGCTACTTTGACAAATGGCTGCGGGCAGAAATGGCTTTGGCGGCTGGGGTGGATGTGGTTTTGGAGTTGCCACAGGTGTACGCGACGGCGAGCCTGGAAGGATTCGCGCGCGGTGGCGTAGCGACTCTGCTGGCTTTTTCGCCGCTGGATGGGCTTTACTGCGGCAGTGAATCAGGAGATCTGGCAGCGCTCACCGCTCAGGCAGATTATCTGCGCGCGCACCAGCGAGAATTTGATCTGGCGATGCGCACTGCTGGCGAAAACGGCATGAACTATGCCCAGGCATCGCAGGAATTTTTGCGTACAGCTGGCTTCTGCTCCGACAAAAACACGCCGAACGACCGTCTCGCGCTGTGGTACCGCATGAGCCTGCCGAGAGAGATTCCGATGCAGCTGGTGCAGCGCAGCGTGGCCCACGATGCCAGCGAAGCTGCTGCGCAAACGATGAGCGCGTCAGCGATCCGCTCACATCTACCAGATCGACTCAACGACATCGCCGACTATCTGCCGCAGACAAGTCTTGCGATCATGCGCCGCGCGCTGGCGAACGACTGGCGACCAGCGAATGAAGAAAAATTGCTCACTGCGCTGCAAGTGCTCTGTGCCGCGCTTGAGCCGGAAGGTCTCGCGAAACGTCTGACCATTCGCGACGGCTGGGCGCCGCGGCTGCTTGCCGCTGTGCGTGCAGCAGAAAGCTACGACGACCTCATCACCCGCGCCCAGACGCGCCACTACAGCCGCAGCCGTGTGCGTCGGCTGCTCCTCGCGCTGCTCTCGCCGCTGCCCCCTGCGCCAGCATCGCCGCCCTTCGTGCGACTGCTCGGCGCCTCACCGCGCGGCCGCGCACTGCTCAAAAATCGTACCAGCGGCGTTCCACTGATCGTCAACGTTGGTCGCGATCAGTACCAGCTCGCACCGCAAGAACGAGCGCTGCTCCTGGCCGATATCCATCGCCAAACCCTCGCCGATCTCCTCTGCGAAAAACGCTCAGCCCGCGATTACTATGAACCTCCGCGCTTTATCCGTTCGTAACGCAACAACGCCTGTGCCGATCAATGGCACAGGCGTTGTTTTCTATTTGTGATCATCCTTCCAGCGCTGTCTTCATCTCGCGCACGAGGCTGGCGGTGTATGGTGCGGCGTCTTTGCCGTGCGCGGCGATGCTACGGACGAACACTGTTTCGACGAGAACGCCGTCGGCCAGCGCTGCTGCCTGGCGGAGGTCATCGCTCTCTGGCGCTGCGAGGGCGAGGATGCACGGCAGCTTGGTATGCGCGCGCGCTGTCGCGATGAGCGCTTCCGGATCATCGCCGGGGATGACGTAGAGAAATCCTTCGGCGTCGCTGGCGATCTTCGCGATGCGTTCGTCGGATGCGGGCGCGATCTGCGAGATCAGCGCGACGCCGTTTTCGCGGCACAGCGGCAGGAATTCTTCCTTTTCCTCGTAAGGCAGGTCGCAAACGATGAGCCCGTCGACGCCGATCGCACTGCAGGTGCGGATGAAGGCTTCTGCGCCAATCCCATCCTTTCCATTATAAGAAAAGATCACGTTGGCGTACGTCATGAAAACAAACGGCACGCTCACATCGCTGCGCAGTTCCCGCACGAGATCAAAAACGCCATCGGTCGATACGCCGGCTGCGAAGGCGCGCAGGTTTGCTTCCTGCACGAGCGGTCCTTCGGCGGTCGGATCGGAGAACGGAATGCCCAGGATCACGGCGCCAGCGCCGGCTGCGCTCATTGCGCGTACGATGGCAGCTGTGGTTTCAAGATCTGGATCGCCACAGGTGATAAATGGCAGCAGGGCTTTGCCGTCTGCAAATGCATATTCAAGCTTATTCATGGATATCCTCTCCTCTGTATCGTGCGATGGCCGCGCAATCTTTGTCGCCGCGACCGGAAACGGTGATAATGATGATCTGCTCCGGAGACATCGTCGGCGCCAGCTTGCGCGCATGGGCAACGGCGTGTGCCGATTCGATAGCTGGGATGATGCCTTCCATGCGCGCCAGATATTCAAAAGCGTCGACGGCTTCGTCGTCGGTGACTGGCACATACTCAGCGCGGCCGCTGTCATAGAGCGCAGCGTGCTCCGGCCCAACGCCTGGATAATCGAGACCGGCAGAGATCGAATAAACTGGCGCGATCTGGCCGTCGTCGTTCTGGCAGAAATAGGATTTCATACCGTGGAAAATGCCGACGCGCCCGGTGTTGACGCTGGCTGCTGTCTCGGAAGTATCAATGCCGCGACCAGCCGCTTCACAGCCGATCAGGCGCACGCCCTCGTCGCCGATGAAATGATAGAATGTGCCGATGGCATTGGAGCCACCGCCCACACAGGCCAGCACAGCATCCGGCAAACGGCCCTCTTTCTCGAGGATCTGCGCGCGGATCTCTTCAGAGATCACAGCCTGAAAATCGCGCACCATTACTGGGAACGGATGCGGACCGACAGCCGAGCCGAGACAATAATGGCTCGCCTCCAGATCTTCGCCCCATGCGCGCATCGCTTCGTTGACGGCATCCTTGAGCGTCGCTGTGCCGCTTTCAACCGCCACAACCTCTGCGCCCAAAAGGCGCATGCGATAAACGTTCAGCGCCTGGCGCTCGGTGTCTTCCTTGCCCATGTAGACAACGCAGTCCATGCCCATGAGCGCTGCAGCGGTCGCTGTCGCCACGCCGTGCTGACCAGCGCCGGTCTCAGCGATGAGCCGCGTTTTGCCCATCTTTTTCGCGAGCAGCGCCTGTCCGAGCACGTTGTTGATCTTGTGCGCGCCAGTGTGGTTGAGATCCTCGCGCTTGAGATAGATCTTCGCGCCGCCGAGATCGCGCGTCATTTTTTCTGCGAAATACAGCCGCGATGGTCGGCCGGCGTAATCATTGAACAGCGCAGCCAGCTCCGCCTTGAATGCTGGATCGTTTTTGTAATGGTCGTAAGCAGCCGAAAGCTCCTCGAGCGCGCCCATCAGCGCCTCTGGTACATACTGGCCGCCGTGGATGCCAAAGCGTCCGTTTGGGTTGGTCATTGTAATCTCTCCTTTGTGGTTCTTCTGCACATCTGCCAACGGCCAATAAAAAAGCCCTCGACAGAAAACAACATCTGTCAAGGACGAATAGTCTTTATCCGCGGTGCCACCTTGAATTCGCGCCACTTGTGCGCGCCCTTAGCGAGATACCATCATATCTCCGGCAACTGACGTATGCCTACACGTTGCAGAATACTCTGCGCGATTCCCTCGCGCATTTGACTGCACCCTCAGCGGTCCATTTGACGACTTGTTTCTCTCCCGACTCTCAGCAACACGGGATCTCTGTACAGGCATCATCGCCGTTATCTCCGCTTCAACGGTTTGGTGTTATTTGATTTTCTGCATGATAGCACAGCCAGCGGACATCTGTCAACCGCAAATAGAAGATTTTTCAAAAAATTGCAACCGCGGCGCGCTCACAAAAATTTTCTGCCAGCGCACAGCGCGCTTGACCACGTTTTTTCGCTATGCTACTATGGATTTATCTGGAAGCACACACGACGATACATCAGAGGGGGACGATCGATGCACACCATTTGCAGTGCTTTCTACACAGAACTCATCCGCCGCCAGCCCGACGAAACCCAGGCTGAGCAGCTGCGACGATTTTACGACGTTTTCGACAGACGCTGTCGGCTGAACCACAGCGACAAGCGCCGTCTCTGGCGGGATTTTGAGCAGGCCCTGGAGCATTACACCAGACAGGGGCTTGCGCTCTCGCAAATGCTCGCACGCCTCGATCCCTGCCGGCTCGGCCATTTTTACGAAAAACCCTCGCTCCGCTGGCTAGCGCTGGACGACGCCGCCAAGCTCTACCCCCTCTCCATGGAGCGCGGGCGCATGTCCGTTTTCCGGCTCTCCGCCACGTTGCAACAACCCATCGTGCCGGCGCTTTTGCAAATGGCGCTGAATTTCACCGTGCAGCGCTTTCCCGCCTACACTGCCACGCTGAAAAAAGGCGTCTTCTGGCATTATCTCGACGCCACCACGCGCCGCTACAGCGCAGGGCCTGAGCGCACCATTCCCTGCCAGCCGATCAAGATCTCCCGTAGCGGCGCGCAATCCTTCCGCGTGCTCTATTATGAAAACCGCATCAGCGTCGAATTTTTCCACGTGCTCTGCGACGCCCTCGGCGGCATGCGCTTTCTCACCGCCCTCGTCAGCGAATATCTGCGCCTCTGCGGTGAGCAGATCGCGCCCGATCCGCGCATTCCCGACATTCTCGAACCGCCGCCAGACGCCGAGCTGGAAAATGCGTTCCTCCGCATCCCCGGAAAACGCTTCGGTCTTCCCGGCGCCGCAAAGCCAGCGCTGCAATTTGGCGGCGTGCTCACGCGCACAAAGCCCTGCCAGATCCTCCATCTGCAGATGAATGCCGCCGCGCTCAAAGCCGTCGCAGAACGCGCAGGCGTCAGCGTCACCGCCTACATGCTCGCGCTTTTCTTCGTCGCCGGCAAAGCCGCCGTGACAGAACCCCAGGGCTATCTCAATTTCCAGGTGCCCGTCGATCTGCGCAAATATTTTCCCTCGCCAACGCTGCGCAATTTCGTTCTTCCCTGCGGCATCGGCCTCCCTCTGAGCGCCATCGACACCCCAGCTGCTCTCTGTTCGCGTATCGACGCCCAGCTGCGCCAGAAAGCCAGCAAATCCGCCATGACCGACGCCGCCAGCGCCATCACCGGCATCATCGAGCTCGTCGCACCGATCCCCCTCGTCATCAAAAAGCCCGTCTTCCAACACAGCTACGGCTTCGTCAGCGATCGTCTTTACAGCGGCATCCTCTCCAATCTCGGCGTCATCCAGCTGCCGCCAGATCTCGCGCGCCATGTGCGCAGCATCGACGCCGTCATCGGCCCAAGCATCCTGCAGCGCGCACGCAGCATGCTCGTCACCTACGGCGGCACCGCCACCCTCACCATCACCAAAACAACCACCGACACCACATTCGAGGACAGCCTCGTCGCGCTGCTTTGCGCCGACGACATCCCGTTTTCGCTGGAAAGGAGCCCGCTTTATGGAGAATAAGCCCCTCTATCCACCGATCACAAAAAAGCAGCGCCGCCGCCAGCATCTCGCCTACGTTCTCAACAGGATCTTCGTCACCTGCGTCATCCTCAGCATCATTGCTAATCTCGCCAGCGGCGGCGCGCCTTGGTGCCTCATCGTCATCATCGGGCTCTTCACCCTCCACACCATGGTCGTTTCGCCAGATCTGCTGGAATACAACCGCATCAGCCAGACCATCAAAGCCATCATCCTCCTGAGCATCCTCTTCATTCTCATCGACCTGCTCTATCCCGGCTGGGCCGGCGTCGCCACATCCGTGCTGCTCTGCTGTGGCATCGTGCTCTCCGCCGCGCTTTTCTTCAGCGATTTTCGCAGACAGCGTGAAAATCTTTTTCCCTTTCTCTGGCTGCTCATCGTCGCGCTGGCGCGCGCACTCACCGGCGTCACGAGCACAAACGGTCCCATCCGCGCCTCTTTTGTGCTCATGGCCGCACTCTCGCTCATCCTCGTGCTGCTCTTCATCCTCTTCCTGCGCAAGGATTGCCTGCGCGAGCTCCGCTGCCGCTTTCATCTGCGATGAATCAGAATACCCGCAAGCTGCTGAAACACGCAAAGGTTTCAGCAACTTGCGGGCGTTTTTACATTCGCGTGTCGCAAGTGGCAATATTTTCCGATTTCATTATTTCTTGGCGGTTTCACCAACCGGTGTGATGTCGTTCACGTCAAGAAAAGCGTAGTCGCTGCTGAATGCGTAGTCAGAAATTTTATCGGTGTTGTAGACGATCATATCCATCTGATGCGTCAGCGGGATGTCGAGCACCTGATCAATGTCGATATTGATGAGCAGTTCGAAGGTATCGCGCAGCAGCTGCTCGTCGTTCGTGGTTTTGAAGGTGTCGAGCGCGGCTGTGAAGGCGTCGGCATTTTCCAAAAGCGGAATCGACACGTCTTCTGGCATACCCTGCGAAAGCATGGCAGAGAACCAGCATTGCGGCATGGCGTAGTTAAAGAAACCGGCGGTCATGGCGGTGATATCCCAGCCATCCGTTTCCATGTAGCTGGCATACCATTCCATTTTTTCCATGCTCTTGATTTCCACGTCGAAGCCAATCTCGGCGAGCTGGCTCTGGATCAGCGTCGCAATGTCGCCGATGGTGCTGTCGTCGGTCGGCACAGTGAAGACAAGGTGCAGCGGCTGACCGTTTTTCTCACGGATACCGGTTTCCCCGTTCAGCGTCCAGCCGGCGGCATCCAGCAGCTCGGTGGAGCGGGTGGTGTCATAGCTGTAGGTTTCGGTGCCTTTGATGTCCGAATACGGCGTGCCTTCCGGAACAATGGTGTCGGCCACCGGCTCGTAGCCATTGGTCAGGCTTTCGCTGATGGCTTCCTTATCGATGGCGCAAGCCAGCGCCTGGCGCACGCTGAGATCAGACAGGTTGCCGTTGAAGTTGAGAATGATGTTGCGCACCGTCGAGCCAGCCGGAGCAAATTTTCCTTCGATGCCGTCTACGGCGAGTGCCTGCTCATAGTCCTCGTAGCTCAGCTCCGCAGAACCATAGATCAGATCGATCTCCCCGGTTTCCAGCGCCTGCAGACGGGAGGCATTATCGGGAATGTATTTCGCGACAATCTTATCATAATACGGCACCTCGCCCCAGTAATCGTCGTTGCGCACGAAGGTGGTGGATTCCCCGGCGGTGTATTCGTCGTAAATGTATGGACCGGTGCCGGCGTAGCCCTTCACCGTCTGATAATCGCCTTCCTCATTCAGGAGCGACGGCGAGATCATCGTACAGACGTCCGGCCAGCAGAAGTCGTTGATGTAGGCGAAATACGGATTGTCGTAAGTGAGCCGCACGGTGTAGTCGTCCACCGCTTCGATATTGGTATAATTCACAACGCCCGGCAACGAGCCCATGGATGGATTGCTGTGCCAGCTTTCGATGTTCGCGATGGCGGCCCCAGCGTCGAACGGTTCCCCGTCGTGGAAGGTGACGCCCTGGCGCAGATGGAAGGTGAGCTGTGTGCCGTCCTCGCTCATTTCCCAGCTTTCTGCGAGCACCGGCTGGATCTCACCGTCGACATATTTTACGAGGGGTTCGTAGATGAGTTTCTGTGTTGGGCGGTTGTCGGCGATCATGTAGAGCGGCGAGAGGGTGGACGTTTCGCCGATTGTCGCGATGTTGAGCACCTTTTCGTCGCTCTCTGCCGTGGTACTGCCGCTTTCTCCACTGCCGCCACAGCCGCTGAAAAGGCCTAGGCTGAGGGCGAGAATGGTCGACAGAGCGATCAATTTCTTATGTTTCTTCATGATTTTCTTCCTTTCTATCTTTCTATAGATTCTGACTGACGCGCCGCTCCGCTACGCCAAGATGGCCCCGGGCGATGGTGTAGCGTGTGTCGCAAAGCCTGGAAGCGACAGCGTCGTCGTGGGTGATCACAAGCAGCGCGCAGGCGTTTGTGCGCCGATAGGCAACAAGCAAATCAAGCACCGCCTCGGTGGCAAGCAGATCGAGCCCGGCTGTAACTTCGTCGAGGATGAGAAACGCCGGTTCCACAGCCAGGGCGCGCACCAGCGCCAGCCGCCGCTGTTCACCGCCGGAAAGGCGACGGACCGGCGCCCTAAGCAGGCGCTCGTCGAGGCCAACACGCGCCATGAGCAGCCGCACACGCTCTCTGCGATCAGCGGGCGAAAGCGGCGTAAGATTGCGCAGCGCTTCTTCCACATTGCGCTGGCAGGACCAGGCCGGATTGAGCGTGCCGCTGGCATCTTGAAACACAGCCTGCAAATATTGCCGCCATTTGCGCCAATGCGAAAAGCGCCAGTGAGTCGTGTCCTCTCCATCGATCAACACCTTGCCGCTCGTTGGTCGTTCCAATCCTAGCGCCAGGCGTGCCAGCGTGCTTTTTCCGCTGCCGCTTTCGCCCATGATCGCAATGGCGTCCCCCTGCCGCCAGGAGAGCGACACGGCATCCAGCGCACGAAACGATGCGCCGTGCGCATCTGTGTAGATGCGGGAAACAGCTCTCAGCTCCAGACTTTCCATGTACTTACTCCTTTCTCCTGCGCCTGCGCAGCCTGAACGAAGCGTTTTGTCCAGTCAGTCTGCGGTGCAGCAAACAACGCCGATGTTTCCTGTCGTTCACTGATTCTGCCCTGTTCCATCACCACGATCTCAGCGCAGAGGCTGCACAAGCAGACGGTGTCGTGGCTGACGAGAAGAATGGCGGCGTGCGCCCGATACGCTTCAAAGAGCGCCAGCAGCTGCTCGCGGTTGGCGGCATCGAGCGCGCTCGTCGGTTCGTCCGCCAGCAGATAGCACGGCTGGACAGCGAGAACGAGCGCCATCGCGACGCGCTGCAGCATGCCGCCGGAAAGTTCGCTCGGCCGCGCGGCGAGCACGCGCGCCGTGTCGGAGAGATGGACGTGCTGCAGGACGTCGGCGCAAATATCCCGCGCCTGGCGTTTGTCGCAGAAATGGTGCAGCATGACCGTTTCCTGCATCTGCCGGGCGATGGTCGCGTGTGGAAAAAAAGCGGTCATGGGATTCTGCGGGATGAAGCCAATCGTTCGTCCGCAGAGCGCGCGTCGCTCCGCCCTAGAGCAGGCGAAAAGGTTTTCGCCATCAAGCAGCAGTCTACCGCTTTTGACAACGAGCCCCTCATCCAACCCGAGGATGCTCCTGATGAGCGTCGTTTTGCCGCTACCTGAGGCGCCAGTGAGCCCCAGGCAAACGCCCGGTGCGAGAGAGAGCGAAACCTCCCGCAGGATCGTCTGACCATTTTTCGCCGCCACCGACAAATTTTCGATCTCAAGCATCAGTCATCGCCCCTTTCTAGCAGTTTGCCCAGCACGTTGAAACACAGCGCACTCACAAAAATGAAGGCCATCGGGTAGAACAATAGCGACGGATGCGCACCTGCCAGCGCACGCGCATCGGAAAGCATCACGCCCCAGTCGATGACATCGTCGCCGAGAGAAAGCCCGATGAAGGAAAAGCCGGAGATGGCGATGATCATTTCCGCGCAGGAAAGGCAGCTGAACTGCACGATATCGCACAGGATATTCGGCAGAATGTGCATCAACAAAATGCGCAGCCGCCCTGCGCCGCAACAGATCGCGCAGAGCACATACGCTTTTTCGCTTTCCACCTCGACGAGGGTTTTCACTAGCCGCGTCATGCGTAAGAGCAGCGAAGCAGTCAGCGCCACAAGCATCGTCGGAATGCTGTTGCCCCAGATGCCGATGAAAATGATCAGATAGGCCACCGGCGGAATCGCCGTTACCGCGTTGAGCAGGCTTTCGGCAAAAAGATTGCGACGGCTGCCGCGTTTTGCCAGGAGCATGCCGAAGCAGAGGCCAAGCACAATCACCAGCGCCGAACCAACGAGCACGATGCCAAGCGTGGTACGTCCACCGGCAAGGATGCGCGAAAATTCGCAGCGGCCAAATTCGTCGGTGCCGAAGGGAAATTGCAGGCTCGGCGGGAGAAACTTGTCCATCGCGTGGGTCTGTGTTGGATCGTTCGGCGCCAGAAGAAACCCCAGCGCGAAAAAGCCCAGCACCACAACTGGCAGCGCATAGCGCCACATTTTCTTACTCACTCTACCTGCTCCCTTCTGCCCTCGCCTTGCTGCAGAAGGCGCCGCAGCAAATCCGAGAGAATGTCAAAAATCACCAGCGAAAAAGCGAGAAAAAGGATCGTTGCGTGGATCACCGGCGAATCTCGATAGAGCACGCTGTCGATGATGAGATAGCCCAGCCCCGGCAACGAGAACACCCGCTCGACAATCGCTGAGCCCGCCATACACAGCCCCAGCATCTGACAAAAACTTGGCAAAATTGCCGCCACCGCATCTGGCAGTGCATAGCGAAACAGGATGATGCGCTCCGAAAGCCCACGCGCCCGCGCGTAAAAAGCGGCGTCCTGCGCCATTTCCTGCCTCAGCCGCCCGGCCAGCATCGGCGAAAAGAGGGCAATGCAGCCAATGGCGATGCAGATCGCCGGCGGCAGATAGCGCACCAGCCCGGTGCTGCCGACGACAGAGGTGAACCCGAATTTCACCGCGAAAAGATCGAGATAGCTGCTCGCAAAGAAAAACGAGGGAATCGACACACCGGCAATGCAGAGAAAATGCAGTAGCCTGCCGCTGAAACGACCGCGCGCCACATAGAGCAGCGGCCCCAATGCGAGGATCCCGACAGCCTGCAGCACACCCGAAAGCAGCACAATGCGCACAGTGATGCCGATGGCCGTCGTGACTTTTTCAAACACAGGCTGACCGCTGACGAAGGATTCGCCGAAGTCAAGATGCAACGCATCCATCACCCAGGTGCCATATTGAACAATGAGTGGCTGATCAAGCCCCATCCGCGCACGCAGCGCCGCCATGTCTGCTTCATCATAGCTGAACGCTGCAAACGAGCGCCGCGCGTAGGCTTCCGCCGGATCGACCGGCGACAGCCGCACGAGCAGAAACGAGAGCACTGTCACAACGAGCAGCGTGAGCAGCATCTCCAGCGTTTTGCTGAGCAGAAATCGTTTTGTGCCTCTGGTCATCGCATCGCCTCCTAAAAATAAAACCGCAAGATCAGGAAATTCCTGACCCTGCGGTCATCGTACTCCAAATTAGCCACCGCTTCCACTCCACGAGGCCCTCATCTATCCGAAAAGCCAATTACCTGCGCGCACGGCGGTAGGCGCTCGGCGTTTCACCGATCACACGCTTAAAGGCGCTGGAGAATTTGTTGGGATTTTCATACCCCAGCCGACCGGCGATCTCCGCCACAGAAAGCTCAGTTTCCACGAGCCAGCGCGCTGCCACTTGCATGCGGTACTCCCGCTGAAAGGTGGCGATCGGTTTGCCATACACGGCCTTGAAACAATCCTTGAGCGCCGTCAGGCTCATGCCATATTGCGCTGCCAGCGCTGCGAGCGGCGGATGCGTGTCGAGGTCGCAAGTGAGCGCCTCTGCCAGCTGCTTCACTTTGACGATCTGGCTCCGCGAATAATACTTCGCCGCCGAAAGCTCCGCCGGGAGCCAGTCGCCCAGCAGGAAGAAACATTCCAGCGCTTTCAGTCTGAGATACCCTGGCTGTGGCTGCGCCCGCACCGCCCAGATCTCTTCGAAAACGTGGCGCAAACCAGCCGGCGCGCGCGCCACGGAGCAGCAGGTATCGCTGCAGAATTTTTCCGCCAACGCCCGCCAGTCGATCGATACGCCTTCGACAATCCCGCAGGAGCACGGCCCTGTCAGCGCCCGATCGACGATCAACGTCACGCCATCATACGTGCCCAGTGGAAAAGACGGCGGCTGCTGCTCCGGCGAAAGCACGCTCACGGCAAAATCACCTTCGCCGAGAAAGGTCACAAACCCATGCTTGTACTCGCATTCAAAACGTCCGGCCTGACAATAGGCGATCTCCAACACATCGCTGAACGCGCGCTCGCGCATCCGGCAGCGCCCTGCGCGAAACTGTGTGTACGCGAGATCGATGCCTGGAAAAAGATGGTAGCACTGCATGACGCCGCCAGCCAGATCGTGCGGCTCGCCGTCCGCTGGCTGGCAATTAATGGCGTAAATCGTACGCTCTGGCGATTGCTCCACAGGCTGGCCGACGCCTGCAAAAATTTCCGGTGACATGTGTATCGCTCCTTCGTTATTAGCACTTGTTTATTTTGAGCATAGCATAAGCACGGCTAAGCTGCCCCGTTCGGCGTTGCGTCCATCATCATAGCCCTCGTGCTACTTCAGCGGATCCGCGTCATCCAGGATGTGCGGCGGCCAGATATCTGGCACAGGTGCTCTGCGTTTAAGCTTGAAATCGCAAACACCATCGCCGCTGGCGCAGGTTTTCTCGCGATAAAGCGGCACCTCAAAGGCAGCAAACATCACATAGTCAAGGTTGCACATATACGGCAGATACTCCATATAGCCATAGCGCCGGCAAAAATCGTTGATCGGACAACGCTTGCTGAGATAGATCAGCGAATACTCGGCCGTTGGCGGCAGCGTTTCCGTGATAAAGCCACCGGGATGCTTTTGGGCGATCCTCGCATTCCTGCGGTCCCTTCGGCGCAGCGCCATATTTACCACCCCCGGCGCCTGCCGGAAGAGAAAACGTGCAGCTCGGATGAGCGATCTCGGCAGCCTTGCAAACCAGCGCTGGTAGATCGTAGTCGCCAGCCGGCCCCATTCATGCGTTGAAAGGCCATGGTTTTTACCGCAGACACCGACCGCGATGAAAAACAGGCAGCCTGTGAGATTTTTCGTGCCGCTGCTCCTGTCGCCGCCAATGTAAGGACAACGCTCGAGCATCTGCGCCCGATAATACCCCCAGATCTCTTCGAACGCTTCGTCATAGGCCTTGCCGAAGATCTGCTCGATCTCCAAACGCACAAGGATGAGATAAGCGTTCATCTGTCTTTTAAGCTTTTCTTCGTTTTGCTGATAGTATGGATGCATGTCGTTCCTCCGTTCGTGCTTGATCGTCCAGCATTGGCCGTCAGTTACCTATTGCTTATTATAATCTTTTCCTGCGCAAAACGCAATAAATCCCGTCACTGCGACGGGATTTTATATGGATCGACAGGACACTCACCTTGCAGCCTGTTTCAACTTTTCAAAGCTTTCCGCACTCAGCGCGTGCTCCAGGCGGCACGCATCCTCTTCCGCCTGAACGGGATCAACACCGCAGGCGATGAGATAATCGCGAAAGAAGCAGTGGCGCTCGTTAATAGCCGCAGCAATGTCGCGGCCTTTTTCGCTGAGCTGAAGCAAATGTTCGACGTCCATCGTAAGATAGCCGCCAGCGATGAGCTTTTTCATGGCATGACAGACGCTCGGCTTACTCACGTCCAGCCAACGCGCCACGTCGATGGATCGCACCGCGCCCAGCTGACGCTCGAGAACAAAGATGGCTTCAAGATAGTCTTCCGCACTGACGCCAAGTGATTCATACGCTTTCATGACGCGATCCACCACTGCGTTTTTGTACAAAATCCTGGTAAATGCCTGGCTGATCGGAAAGCGACGCGTGATCGCCGCGCTGCGCGATGCGCCCGCCAGCGACGACGAGGATCTGATCAGCATCACGAATCGTATGCAGCCGATGCGCAATAACGAGAAGTGTTTTGCCGCGCACGAGCTCAGAAATGGCTTCCTGAATGTAACGCTCGTTGTCGACATCGACGCTGGCTGTGGCTTCGTCAAGGATAACGATCGGCGCATCTTTTAAGATGCAGCGCGCGATGGCGATGCGCTGGCGCTCGCCGCCAGAAAGCGTCGCGCCGCCTTCGCCAACGATGGTTTGAAATCCATCGGGCAAAGCCGTCACAAAATCGTAGCAGCGCGCTTTTTTCGCAGCCTGGATAATCTCTTCTTCCGACGCGTCTGGCCTGCCCATGGCGATGTTGTTATAGATCGTGTCCTGAAAAAGATAGGCGCGCTGGAAAACCATTGAGATCTGGTCCATCATTTCAGCCAAGGGCACATCACGAATATCGACACCACGAATTTTCACGCAGCCTGTGCTCACATCCCAAAAGCGCGCAAGAAGATTGGCAACGGTCGATTTTCCTCCGCCAGACGGACCAACGAGGGCGGTCATCGTGTGCGGCGGCATGGCAAAGGAAATATCGTGGAGCACGTCGTTTTTTCCGTCATAGCTGAACGACACATCCTCGAAAACGATTTCGTCGCCAGCCGTCGTTTCTGGCAGATGCGCTGTGCCAGTGTCAGGGAGTTCCGTTTCCACAAGCACGTCGCAGGTGCGATCGAGCGCGGCATCCATGACAGTGAGACGGGTGGCTTCGCCGTAGAGCGCTTTGAGGGGACCGAAAAGATCGAAGACAAAGAGCAACACGCCGAGCAAATATGCGAGCGAAAGCGCGCCTGTCTGCTCCAAATAAACAGCCAGCCCAAAAATAGCCGCAATGCCTGCGCCGTAGAGAATGGAAAGTCCCGTCGTCCACGGCGTCATGCGACGCTCGAAAGCGGCATTGACATCGCGAGAACGCGCAAAGTTTTCTGTGAGCGCCGCCGACTGTGCGCCGAGCAGATTGTAGCTCTTGATCACACCGATGCCCTCTACAAATGAGAGCACGGCATCGGTCAATCGCTCGCCCTGCTCCTGACGCGCTGCCGCTTCCTTGAGCGAAACAGCGTTCATGCGCCGCGCCACGACGTTCGCCAGAAGCGTCACTGCAAGCGCGATGAGCCCGAGCCGCCAATCCAGCCAAAACATGAAGGCCATCAGGACACCAGCGCTGAGCAGATAGCTCATCATATTGGCGATGGTACTCATGGCAACCTCTTCAACGAAAACCATATCGCTTGAGAGCACCGAGCTAATCTTGCCGATGTTTTCGGCAGTGAAATAGCCCATCGGCAAGCGCCGCAGATGATCCGCAAGCGCAATCCGCTGATCGGCAAAGATCATATAGCCAGCCGCGCTCTGCAGCCGATCGCTGGCATAATGAACAACGGCTTGCAGCACAACCACACAGACAAGTATGGCGCCCACGGCAAGACAGCGTGCACCACTCATCGTGCCAGATGCAAAACCAGCAAGCACGAGAAAAGCAAAAAAGATCGGCATTTTCGAAAGGATCTGCTCCACAAAAGCGCAGACAAAGGCCAGCTGAATACGTTTTTTGTAGCGGCCGGAAAGCCGCAGCATGCGAGATATGAGTGCAAACATCAACCTTCCTCCTCTCCGTCGCGAATCCTCCAGTCACCGCTTTCACTGGCGGCACGCCAGAGCTTTTGATATTCTGCACAGCTGGCGAGCAATTCGTCGTGCGTGCCACGCCCGGCGATCCGCCCGTGATCCATGACAACGATCTGGTCGGCGTCTGCTACCTGCGGTAGCTTGTGGGCGATGACGATCAACGTCTTATCACGCGTCAGTTCAGCGATGGCGGCTTCCATCTTCTCCTCATTCTCAGGATCGGCATAAGCGGTCGCTTCGTCGAGAACGACGATCGGCGCATCCTTGAGAATGGCGCGAGCGAGCGAGATCCGCTGGCGCTGACCGCCGCTGAGCATCTTCCCTGCGTCACCGGCCGGCGTGTGGATGCCCTGCGGCAATCGCGCGAGAAATTCTGTGCACTGTGCTTTATCAGCAGCAGCGAGCACCTCGTCCTCCGTCGCATCCGGACGACCGAGGCGAATATTCTCAAGCAGCGAGGTATTAAAAAGATATTGATCCTGCGCCACGTAGGAAATATGGTTGTTCAACGCCTCCAGGCTCATCTCACGCAGATCCTGCCCGCCGATGATGATCGCACCATCGGCCACATCATAATAATGAACAAGCAGCATCGCCAGCGTTGATTTGCCGCTGCCGCTTTCGCCGACAAGCGCCGTTTTCTCTCCGGTGCGCGCAGTAAAGGAAATATCCTGGAGCACCGGCTCACTCACCGTCTGTGGTTGTCCGTCTGGTCCTGGCGCTGTCTTTTCGCGTGTGCCCTTTTGGGTATACGCAAAAGATACGTGCGCAAAACGCACGCTGTCGTCTGCGCCGTGGAAATCATCCTCTGTCTGCGCAAGCGGCACCGCCTCCAGCACCTGCTCGAGCGCAGCGATCTTGTAATTCAGCTGCGGCAGCGTCGGCAGAAAGCTGAGGGATTTCAACAGCGGCGTACCGATCGAAAGCGCCAGACAGAGCGTGAGGATGAGATCAGCGAGCGTCGACCAACCACGGAGCACAAACCAACTCCCCACAGGTAGCGTGAGAATGATCGTACACGGCAACAAGCTTGAATACATCGCCATCCATGGCCAGGCAGCTTTATACCAGGCCAGCGTATAATCGCGATAAGCAAGCACATCGTCGCGCAGACGCGCATAAGAATCGGCGTCGCGATTAAACACCTTGACAACCTCCATGCCGTTGACGTACTCGATGATCGTATTGTTCATCTTTTGCCCTGCCGCATAATACGGCCCCATTTTCTGCATGCCGACAGCATACATCGTCTTCATTGCCCACAGAGAAAGTGGGATCGATGCCAGCGACAGCAGCGCCAGCTTCCAGTCGACAACAAAGAGCGCAAGGATCACCGCTACCGGGATCATGAGATTCGCCACGCCTTCCGGCAGCGAATGGGCGAGAAGCACCTCGAGGCTGTCGACGTCATCGACGAAGAGCTTCTTCACCGTCCCGGTGCCCTTGTCTTGAATGACGCCGAGAGGCAGATTCTCAAACTTTTTCTGCAGCGACGTGCGCAGGCGCAGCAGCGTGCCATAGGCTGCATTGTGGGAAACATTCAGTCCCCAGCCGTAGAGCAGCGCTTGCGCCACCAGGCAGAGCAGCACGCCCATTGTGCGACTTACCACCAATTCTGTCGTCACAGTGCTCCCGCTCACGAGCGGCTCGATGATCTGATAGGCCAACACGAATGGCAGCACGCCGCAGAGCACGCTCAGAAGCACAATGCCCGTCGCCGCATAGAGGCCGCGCTTATGCGGCCCCGCATAGAGGAATACTTTTTCAAACATGATGGTCACCTTCCAGTGAAAAATATTTTTCTGCGATCGTTGCCAAAAGCGTCGGCGTAAGCGCTTCGTTCGTCACAGCACCAGCGGCATCGAGCTGCACGATCCGGCTGGCAGTGCGCGCGATAAATTCAAAATCATGGCTCACGACAAAAACGATGACCCCCGCACGCGCAAGTTTTTCAATGAGCGCACTCACGCGCACCATCGAATCATAATCCAGCCCGCTCGTCGGTTCGTCGAAAACGATCAGCGGGCTTTCCGCTACGATCGCCGCGCCAATCGTCACGCGCTGTTTCTGACCACCGCTGAGCGCTGCCGGATGCACCGCGCGATAGTCGCTGAGCCCGAGCTCTGCGAGCACACGCTCGATTTTTTCCGAAACATCGTCCCGATGGCCGAGCGACAGCTCTTCTTCGACGCTCGCTGCAAAAAGCTGGTAGTCGGTGTCCTGGAGCACAAGATAAGAGAGCGCGCGGCGCTGGCGCACAGAGAGCGCCTCGCCATCAAAGAGAATACGCCCATGCTGTTCCTTCAAAAGGCCTGTGATAAGCGATAGCAACGTCGTTTTGCCCGCGCCATTGTGACCGATCACGCCGACAACCTCGCCGCTGCGCGCTTCGAAGCTGACACGCGAAAGCACCGGTGGCCCGCCTTTGTAGGCAAAGCCCAGCGATTCTACCGTAAGCGTGTGCTGAACAGCGGTATTGGAATTTTTCTGCGCGCGGACAGTTTCACGCTCAGGATAGACCGTGCGCAAGCCCATCTGCACACGCTCCGCCTCCGAAAGCGCAGAGAATGCTTCGCGCGAAAAAGCGCGAGTAATGCGTCCATCCTGGATCAGATAAGCGCGATCAATGAGATCACGCAGATAATAGAAACGGTGCTCCACGATGATGAGTGTCACACCAGCGCGCTTGAGTTCAGCCATCATCAGCGCCAGCCGATGCGTCGCCGCATGGTCCAGATTGGCCGACGGCTCATCGAAAATGACAACGCGCGGCTGCATCGCGTAAACCGAACCGATCGCGATCTGCTGCTTCTCGCCACTCGAGAGCGAAAAAATGCTGCGCCCGAGAAAATTTTCCAGCGAAAGCGTGCGCACCGCATTTGCCACGCGCGCCACCGTTTTTTCTCGAGCCAGTCCGAGATTCTCGCAACCGAACGCAAGCTCGCGCGTCGTGTCTGTCATAAAAAACTGGGAGCGCGGATCCTGAAACACCGTGCCCACGCGTCCAGCCAACTCCGATGGTGTTTTCTCGAGCAACGATTCGCCATCCAACTCGAGCGTACCGTGGATCTCGCCAGAATAGAAATGTGGAATGAGGCCGTTCAACGAACGGATGAGCGTCGTCTTGCCGCAGCCACTGCGTCCGGTCAGAAGCACGCATTCACCGTCTGCGATCTCAAGATCGATGCTCCGTAGTGTTGGTTGCTCCCGCTCCTCGTAGCGAAACGAAAAATCTTTGAAAACGATCATCTTACACCCTCCAAATCCCCCAGGGGATCTTCTCTGCCAGCTTCGCTGGCATTCACCTTACCACAAGCTCAACCAACGCGCTCCGGTCGCAAAGCACAAGCGCCGCGAAAAACGCCATACCAAACGCGATCGCCAGCCAGTCACCAGCGCCCATTCGCACCTCGTTCAGCGCTTCGCGGCGCGTGTCCAGCTCGAGCCCGCGTGTCGTGCCCGAAACAGCAAGCTCATCGGTCACTTTGAGACAGCGCATGAGAAGCGGCACGAGAATATATTCCACTGTGCGCACCGGATGCGCGATCCGCTTCAGATACGTGTCGCTGATGCCACGGATCGCCATTGCGTTTTTGATCTGTCGGTATTCGATCCCCAGCGTTGGAATATAGCGAAACATCACCACCAGCGGAATCGTCACCGCCTGCGGCAGGTGCATGCGCTGCATCGCCACCGTGAGATCGTCCATCGGCGTCGTGGCGAGGATCCAAAAGCCAAGCCCAGCAATGGGAATGATCTTCAGCACCGTCACGCCAAACACGCTCATGATCACACTGAAGATCGGAATCTGTACCCACGTGAGCAAAGCGCAGAGAATATCCACCGCCACAAAAGCCGCAAGCATCTTCGCCGCCGTGCGCGGCCTGCTTCCGCCAGCGATAAAAATGGCAACGCCCGAAACCAAAGCCAGGCTCGTGAGCTCACCGTTGACGAAATAGCTGACACATCCCAGAAAGATCAGCAGCAAAAATTTCGTGCGCGGATCCAGTCGTGCCGTGCCCTTAAATGGCCGCGCCGTGATGCACGCTTCTACAGAACCATTCATCGTGCGCTCACTTTTTTATCGATACGAGCCCGGCTTTGATGAAATGCTTTTTCAGCACACGCTGACCGATCGTCGCGCCAATAAATCCACAGATTACTCCAACAGCCACGATAAGCACCGGCATCACACCAGCGGTCACGCCAAACAGACTGTCAATAAATTCCTGCGAAATCCCGTTGCCAAGCATGACATCCGTAAAGGCTTCTTTCATGAAAACGAATGGGAAAAGATAGCCCAACTGGAAAAATCCACTGAAAACAGCGAAAGCAATCTTCATTGCTCCCATCGTGATCTTTCCACCACGCAGGACAAGCAAGTCACAGACCACGCCACCGATAATGAAGAGCAGTGAAACCACCCAAAAACAGCCAACGAGCATCAGCAATATCCCCTGGATCACGCTCGAGATCGTAAAAACACCACGCTTTGGCACCTTCGCGAGCAGAAGCATCATCGGGATACCATTCACGATCGCCACGCCAGACGGATAACAAATATTCGTCACTGGACCAGCCACACTCATCACCGTACTGATGATCATACAGATGACCCACATCAACGCCGAGAGCACGCCAATAAGAATGAAATCCTTGGTATTCAGTTTTTGATTCATAAAAAATTCTCCCTTCAATAAATATAAATAGCGGTGAGATAAGGTTACCCTTGTCTCACCGCTAATGTTAGCATATGCTTCTTTTCTACTCGACCCAAATCCCGTCGATTTTGACCCAAAAGCGATCAGGAATCGCGTCCGTTCGGATGACTCGCGCGATACTCCCGCGGCGCCACGCCGAATCGTTTTTTAAACGCCGCTGCAAAATTGCTCGCTTTGCCATAGCCGACGAGCGCCGCGATCTCGCCAACATTTTTCTCATTTTCCAAAAGCAGTCGCGCGCCCGTCTCGAGCCGTTCGGCGATCACATATTGATGCAACGACTGACCATAGATCGCCGAAAATCCACGCGACAATTTCGCCGCGCTGATGTGCACCTGTCTCGCCAGCTCTCCACAACTCGGCGCATAAGCGATGGCTGCATCGATGATGTGTTTTGCTTCACGGATGGCTGCACGTTCTGTGCGCGAGAGCGTCGGCGCGCGAAACGCCGCGCAGTCGTCTGTGATCGCAGCACCCAAGATGACGGCGAAAAGCTCCGACAGCTTGCCGTCAAGGAAGAGCTGCGCCAGCCCGCCAGGATAGTTTTCTGCGTCGCCAAGTTCTGCGAGCACACGCGCCATCTGCGGCGAAAGTGACACGTGGAGTACGTCCTCCGTCACTTTCCGTTCCAGCCGCGCCGCCGTCAGACCGCCCAGATAATCGTCGGTCAGCGCTGTAAATATTTTTCGCGGCACCTTCACTGTGCGAAAATCATACGTCGCATTCTGAGCATAACGAATCGATTCAAAACCGCCATGTCCGGTATAAACGCAAACCTCTTGCTTCTCCATTGTAATGCCCTTGCGTGAGTCAAGGTCTTCCCAGAAGATGCCGTCACCCAAACAAAAAATCATCCACACATAATCGCCACTCGTCACGCCCTGCACGCGCACATCTTCGTCTGTACAAAGCTGTAAATCTGAGACAATAATCCCCTGTCCACTCACAGCCTGCGCAATACGTCCACTGCCAAATGTTTCAGGCACCAACTGCTCAAACGTCTGTACAGCACCACTCGTCATTTCACTGTACCATTCTTCTAAATAAGCCTGCTTATCCGTCATCGGTTCACCGCCTTCCGTTATCCACCGCTAATTCAAGAGTAGCACAATGAGCATATTTTTGCAACGAATATCAGCAGCTTTATTGTCCTGCTTCCAGGCAAAAAAGCACCCCTCGCATTCAGCGAAGGGTGCAGATCGATTAGCCTAAAATCTTCTTCAGATCTTCTTCCGGTGTGGAGATTGGTGAAATGTTGTAGTTTTCTACGAGGAAGTTCAGCACGTTTGGCGAAACGAAAGCTGGGAGCGTTGGCCCGAGGTAGATATTTTTGATGCCGAGATAGAGCAGGGTCAGCAGGATGCAGACAGCTTTCTGCTCGTACCAGGAGAGCACCATCGAGAGCGGCAGATCGTTCACGCCGCAGCCGAATGCTTCTGCGAGCGCGACTGCAACCTGGATGGCGCTGTAGGCGTCGTTGCACTGGCCCATATCCATGAGACGTGGCAAGCCGGCGACGGTGCCGAGATCGAGATCGTTGAAGCGATATTTCCCGCAGGCGAGGGTGAGCACAACGCTGTCGGCAGGCGTTTGTTTGACAAATTCGGTGTAATAGTTGCGTCCAGGTTTTGCGCCGTCGCAGCCGCCGACGAGGAAGAAGTGCTTGATCTCGCCACGCTTCACAGCGTCGACCACCTGTCCGGCGACGGAAAGCACGGTGCCATGACCAAAACCAGTGGTCACGCGGTCACCGCCGTTGATGCCGGTGAAATGCTGATCCTCTGCATAGCCGCCGAGCGCCAGCGCTTTTTCGATGACTGGCGTGAAATCCTTGTCATCGCCGATGTGTACGGCGTCTGGATAGGAGACAACTTCTGTGGTGAAAACGCGGTCGCTGTAGCTGCCGCGCGTTGGCATGAGACAGTTGGTGGTGTAAAGGATCGGCGCTGGGATACCGTCAAATTCCTTCTGCTGATTCTGCCATGCGGTGCCGAAATTGCCCTTGAGATGTGGATATTTTTTAAGCTCTGGATAAGCGTGGGCAGGCAGCATTTCACCGTGGGTGTAGATATTCACACCCTTATCCTTTGTCTGCTCGAGCAGCTGTTTAAGGTCGTAAAGATCGTGACCGGTGACAACGATGAACGGCCCTTTTTCAACGGTAAGCGTAACCTCAGTTGGTTCTGGCGTGCCGTAGGTTTCAGTGTTGGCGCGATCAAGCAGCGCCATGCAGGTGAGGTTGACTTCGCCAACTTCGAGCACGATCGGCAGAAGCTCATCCATGCCAAATTCGTCGTTGCCGATGGCAGCGAGGGCTTTGTAGAAAAATTGCTGCATGCCAGCGTCGGTATAGCCGAGAACATGCGCGTGATAAGCATACGCCGCCATGCCCTTGATGCCGAAGAGGATCAGCGATTTCAACGAGCGAATGTCCTCGTCGCCGTTCCATACCTTCTGCATGTCGTAATCAGGAATCTCTGCGCCGCCGAGCTGCGCTTTCTCGGTCTCGATGCGATCTATGATCACCTGAATGGTGTCGTCGTTGAAGCTGACATTTGTGACGGTGGTGAAAAGCCCGTCGAGAATGAGCTGGTGGGTGGTTTCTGAGACGGCGGACGGATTTTTCTCTGCAGCCTGGGCGAGCGCGATCAGCGCACCGACGAGACCGTCCTGATGATCGGCGGTTTCTGCGCGTTTGCCGCAGACGCCAGCCTTCCCCATGCAACCCTTGCCGCCTGCAGTCTGTTCACATTGAAAACAAAACATGATAAATCTCCTTTCTCTTTGTACAAATCCTTTAAGTTCTATCCAAAATCCGCCCATCGGCGGAGATGGTGACAACCTGCCATGGAATCAGCTTGCCGCTCTTGGCGAGCGCCTGCTTCACAGCGTGCTCGATGCCGCCGCAGCAAGGAACCTCCATGCGCGTAACGGTGATCGATCTGATGTCGTTCTGAGCGATGATCTGCGCAAGTTTTTCGCTGTAATCGACCGCGTCGAGTTTTGGACAGCCGATGAGCGTGACGTGGCCGCGGATAAATTCCTGATGGAAATTTCCATAGGCGTATGCCGTGCAGTCTGCAGCGATGAGCAGCTTTGCGCCGTCAAAAAACGGTGCGTTTACAGGCACGAGTTTGATCTGCACCGGCCACTGACGCAGCTCAGAAGGAGCAGCCATCGTCACCTGCGCAGTGGACGACGGTGGCTCGGCGATCGTCTTCGCCTGCTCGCCCGGGCATCCGCAGGCCTGCAGCTGCTTCGCAGCTTGCGCCGCCTTCACAGCAGCTTCGTTGTACGCCGGCGCTTCGCGTTCTTCAAAGGTGATCGCGCCGGTTGGGCAATTCGGCAGACAATCGCCGAGCCCGTCGCAATAATCCTCGCGCGTGAGCACCGCCTTGCCATTCACCATATCAATGGCGCCTTCGTGGCAGGCCGTCGCGCACGCTCCGCAGCCGTTGCATTTTTCCTGATCGATCTTAATGATGCGTCTGATCATTTTTCATTCTCCTCTGTCATTTTCTGATCCTGTTCTTGATTTCCTGGTCCCAGTATAATACGATGGAGAGAGACTTGCTGTTGTATTTCCAACAAGGAAGGAAATTCCATGAAAAAAGATCATTTGCTTCAACTGCAGCAGACCGCGCTCTTTCGCGGCGTCGACGCCGACAACATCGCCAGCATGCTCGACTGTCTGCAAGCTCAGACCCGCACCTACAAAAAAGGCGAAGCCGTTTTCCGTCAGGGCGAGCAGCTTTCGCAGATTGCCGTCGTGCTTGAAGGAAAGCTGCACATCCAGAGCGACGACTACTGGGGCAACCACACCATCATCGCCGACCTCGCGCCAGGCGATCTATTCGGCGAAGCCTACGTTGCGCCCTCCAGCGGACCAATGCTGGCAGATGTCGTCTGCATTAGCGACAGCGTTGTCGCGCTCTTTCAGGCGCGGCGCATGCTCACCGTCTGCACCAACGCCTGCCCCTTCCACAGCCTCGTCGTGCAAAATCTGTTCTACGTGCTCGCCGACAAAAATCGCACCCTCATGCAAAAACTCAGTCTGCTCGCCACCCGCACCACCCGCGCCAAGCTCACCAGCTATCTCACCGCCGAAAGCGTGCGCGCCGGATCGAATAGCTTTTCCATCCCCTTCAATCGCCAGCAGCTCGCCGACTATCTCTCCGTCGACCGCAGCGCCATGAGCGCCGAGCTCTCGAAAATGCGCGACGAAGGACTGCTCGAATTCGACCGCGACCGCTTCACACTCTATCATTAACAACAGCAGCCAATCCTTTTCATTTTCTAATATTTTCTAATAATCGTTGTCTCTTTTCTAACATTCTATTATAATTGTTAGAAAGAGGTGAGAAAAATGATCGAAAACCAGTATACCGAATTCAAGCGCGAATATAAGGACGATATCAAATATGCCATTCTGGCTTTCGCCAATACCACCGGCGGTACCATCTATATCGGATTGGAAGACGACGGACACGTCCTTGGCATCGCAAACATCGATGACACCATGCTCAGACTCACAAACATGATTCGAGACAGCATCCGTCCTGACGTCACCATGTTCACCCATTGCACCGTCGAAACCATGGAGGGACAATCTATTATCACGCTCACCGTCCAACGTGGCACAGCACGGCCTTATTATTTACAAGGTAAAGGTATTCGGCCAGAGGGGGTCTATGTCCGTCAGGGCGCTTCTTCCGTACCAGCTTCTGAAACAGCAATCCTTGATATGATTCGTGATACCGCCGGCGACTGCTTTGAAGATGCGCGTTCTCTCAATCAACAACTGACCTTTTCTTACACCGAGTATTATTTTAATAATAGAAACGTCGATTTAGGCGAATCACAGATGCGCAGCCTGAAGATGATCGGTGCTGATGGCACCTTTTCAAACCTCGGCATGCTGCTCTCTGATCAATGTGTGCCAACCATCAAACTCGCCGTATTTGAGGGCAGCAAGAAAAGCATCTTCCGCGACCGTCAAGAGCTCTCCGGCTCGCTGCTCGCACAACTAGAAGATGCCTACGCTTATCTGGATCGTTTCAACAAGACCCACGCCGTCATTTCCGGCCTCTATCGCATTGACAAGCGAGATTATCCGCCAGAAGCGCTGCGTGAAGCATTGCTCAACGCCATCATCCACCGCGATTACGCTTTGGCCGCGCCCACACTCATCAGCATTTTTGATGACCGCGTTGAAATGGTGAACGTCGGTGGACTCATGCGCGGCATTTCATACAACGACATCATGCTTGGCGTTTCTGCATTACGCAATCAACATCTGGCGAATATCTTTTACCGACTGCACCTCATCGAGGCGTATGGCACAGGAATGCTAAAGATCAACGAATGCTACGCTGAACATCCAGTAAAACCTACGATCGAAATCTCCGATCATGCGTTCAAGATCATCCTGCCGAACATCAACTTCGCGTCCAGGCAGCCTCATTCCCAGCCAGAACCAAACCCTAACGAAGATCGCACACAGCAACTTCTCGCACTGCTCCAGAACGGACGCACCATTGCCCGTAAAGATGTCGAAGCAGCGCTCGGCATCTCTCAATCCAGCGCTATTAACCTCCTGCGCCAATTAGTCGATCAAGATATTTTGGCGCGCATCGGCAACGGACGCAGCAGCCGCTATAAACGAAGCGACAAAAACAGCTGACCGCTTCACACTCTATCATTAGAAAGGAATTTCACCATGCACAATCATTTTTGCAAACACCCGCTCTGGGAAGTCACCCAAACCCTCGCCGCCGTCGCCCAGGGACACCAGCCCGCTGACACCGTCATCCGCGGCGGCACGCTCGTCAACGTCTGCACCGCCGAGCTCCAGGAAAACATCGACATCGCCATCGCCGAAGGACGCATCGCCCTCGTCGGCGACGCCACAGCCTGCATCGGCCCAGACACCGAGATCATCGACGCCAGCGGCCTCTACATGTCGCCAGGTTTTCTCGACGGCCACATCCACATCGAATCCTCCATGCTCTCCGTCGGCGAATACGCCAAAGCCGTCGTGCCCCACGGCACCGTCGGCATCTATCCCGATCCCCACGAGATCTGCAACGTGCTCGGTCTCGACGGCGTACGCTGCATGATCGACGACGCAAAGCGCACACCGCTCAAATGTATGTTCGTCACCCCGTCCTGCGTGCCAGCCGTGCCTGGATTTGAAGACACCGGCAGCTTCGTCGGACCGGAAGACGTCGCCCGCACCATGCAGTGGGACGAGATCGTGGGCCTCGGCGAAATGATGAACTTCCCAGGCATCCTCGCCAGCGATGACCACGCCCACGGCATCGTCGACGCCACCCTCGCCGCAGACAAAGTCGTCACCGGCCACTACTCCCTGCCAGAAACCGGTGCCGGACTGAACGCCTACGCCGCCAGCGGCATCCGCTGCTGCCACGAATCCACCCGTCCCGAAGACGTCATCGCCAAAATGCGTCTCGGCATGTACGCCCAGCTGCGCATGGGCAGCGCCTGGCAGGATCTGCCAGTGATCGCCAAAGCCCTCACCGAAACCGGCATCGGCGGTCGCTTCGCCTGCCTCGTCAGCGACGACACCCATCCAAACACCCTCGTCAGCCACGGCCACATGGACTACATCCTGCGCGTCGCCGTCGAAAACGGCATCGATCCGATCACCGCCATCCGCATGGCCACCATCAACACCGCCCAGTGCTACCGCATGGATCAGGATCTCGGCGCCATCGCTCCGGGAAAATGCGCCGACATTGTCCTGCTGAAGGATCTCGAACATTTCGACGTCGTTCGCACCATCATCGACGGCGAAACCGTCGCCATCGACGGAAAAATGACCCGCGAACTCGCCCCATACACCTACCCTGACTGGGCACGCGAGAGCGTCCATCTGAAAGACGCCGTCACCGCCGACACATTCAAGATCGCCGCGCCGGAAAACCGCGACCGCGTCACCATCCGCGCCATCGAAGTCATTCCTGCGCGCGTCGGCGACATCGAGCGCTTCGTCGAGCTCGCCGTCGCAAACGGCCATCTCGAAAGCGACACCCAGCAGGACGTGCTCAAAACCGTCGTCCTCGAACGCCACCACGCCACCGGCACAAAAGGCGTCGGCTTCGTCAAAGGCTTCGGCATCAAACGCGGCGCCATGGCCTCCACCGTTGCCCACGATGCCCACAATCTGCTCGTCGTCGGCACAAACGACGACGACATGGCCCTCGCCGCCAACACCCTCATCAATTGCGGCGGCGGCATGGTCGCAGTCGCCGACGGAAAAGTGCTCGGCCTCGCCAAACTCCCGATCGCCGGTCTCATGAACGATGAATCCGCCGAAGAAATGGCAGCAGACGTCGCCACCCTCGAAGAAGCCTGGAAAACCATCGGCTGTAGCATGCCATCGCCATTCATGACCATGGCCCTCATCCCCCTCGCCTGCCTGCCAGACCTGCGCCTCACCAACCGCGGCCTCGTCGACTGCCGCACCTTCCAGTTCGTGCCGCTCGTCGTCGAAGAATGAGCACCCCCGCTATAAAATCCCACAAAAAAACAGCGAGATCGCAAAATCTCGCTGTTTTTCTTTTGTACCAAAACGATCAACGATCGTTCCAATCCTTATCGAGCAGATCCGTCCAGTTTTCTACCTTGTTGCCATCTTCCGTGATCCACTCGTATTCGTGGCCGTTCGTGGCTTCCTGCATATCGGCGTAGAACCATGCACTTTCTGGGTTGTCTGGCCAGGTCTTCATGACATCTTCTGGCAACAGATGATCTGCATCCGGCACTCGGCCAAGCGTGCGGTTCACAATCGCGCAGGCTTCAGCGCGGGTGATGTTGTTATTCGGACGAACGGTGCCGTCTTCATACCCACCGATGAGGCCGAGGTTCACAGCATCCATGATCGCGCCAGCGAACCATTCGCTGCCAGTGACGTCGGTAAACGTTCCTGGTTCGTAGGTTGCACCAGTTTCTTCAAAGAAGCGCGTTGCGATGGCTGCAAATTCTGCACGAGTGATGGAAGCGTTTGGACGGAATGTGCCATCTTCGTAGCCCTTGAGAATGCCCATGCTTGCCAGGGTCGAAACAGTCTGGTTGTACCAGCTGTCGGAGGTCACATCGCTAAAGTTGTTACGGGTGGTGTCGTAATCTTCGCGTACATCGTCTTTCAGCAGACGATAGAAGATCGTCGCAACTTCAGCACGAGTGATCTGTTTCTGAGGCATCACTGTGCCATCTTCATATCCGACCACATAGGAGAAATGATCCACTGTGTTCAGATCATCTGGTAGATCAACGTCCGGCACGTCAGGCGTATCCGGTTCATCTGGATCTGGCGTTGGGTCTGGATCAGGAATGTACGGAGGATTGTCTTTCTCCGTTTCCCAAACGAGAACGTAAGGTGAGAAATCACCAGGTGCTACTTCAAATTTGAGACCATACTCAGTTCTTTCCGGTGTGATCGTCTCGATCGTCGCAGAATTTACATCTTCTACTGCAAAGCCAGATTTTTCTCCATCACGATGCAAGCCCTTAAAATGTAGGATCGTAAATTCGGTATCATCGTTTACATTTTCAGTTGGAATGCCCCAATAGATCGTTACAGAATTGCTTGCTTTGATCCAGGCATTGCCATTGTTTGCATCGACAAGATCGAGATATTTATATTCATAGTTGCGGTTTGTACTTGAACCCAGCTCGTTATCTACAGCAGCTTTCAATGCTTCTGTACGCTTCACGCCATCAGACTCAATGATTTCATCGAAAAGCAGAGATGGTTTCGCATCATCTGGAATCGTCACACCTTTAAGGCCATTCAACGTGTAGGTCGTATTGGCAGGAACGACAGCCGTCGCTGAACCGGCAGCAACAGCACTCGTTGGCGCAGAACCTTCAACCACTTCACTCGTTGGATCATCCGCTTCAACAGCGCGCACTGTTAATGTACCAGTGCCTGTAGCGACAGCATAAGAATTATTATCAAGCGTTGCAGTAACCTGGCTCAAATCAACTTCACCAGTGTAAAGCGCAACGGTGTATGTGTTGAAAACGTCACCAACATCTTTAATCTTAAACTCATCACTCAGCGTCGTTTCATGGGTCTTGTTGTTCGTATATGTCACACGTACAGGGTCTTGTCCAACACCTTCCGCGAAATGATAATAGCCATTTCCGTCCGCAACAACTGCCCACGATTTTTCGCCATAGCTGAATACCATGCCCTCTGCATTGTCCACACCAGTAATCTGGAACAATGGATGTGGCAGAGACGTGCTTACAGTCGTTTCCGACCCGCCAGCAACAACATGATCATAGCCACCGTCGCCGCCCATATACGCCGTCAGATCTACAGGCTTGAGGGTAATGATATTGGCTGGTTGATCGCCTTCTTGTAAGAATACAACAGCAAAACCATTTTCGCTGGATTCAGTTAACGTCAGCGAGAGTGGTTCTCCGTTTTCTGCTTTCATTTCATATAACTGAACCACTGCAGATTCAACTGGATTTCCTGTCGAATCTGTTTCAACAATTGCTGCATATACAGGCTTACCTGCTTTGTAACCATCATTATCCACCAATCCTTCAATATCCAATGAAATGTGGCTCATGTCACTTTGATGCCAGAAAGAGCCTAAAACATTTGTAAGACATTGCGAACTATATGCATTCTTAACCGCATTTTCTGTTTGAGTAGTTGCATTACCGAACTTCACATTATCAACTGAAGATTCAACATAAAAATCATATTTCTCAATATAAATTTTTTGATTATTTACTGTTGCTCCATCTGAAATTTCAAGATATTTTTCAATACTTCCGCTTGCTCCGTTAAGTACCGCCAAATCATTTGCGATACCACCTTCAAAGTTAAAGTCATCTTCATATATGAAATCATCACTGACTACACCTGCAACTGTTGCCTGCTGAATGTTGTCAGAAATCGTTCCACCGTTGATTAAAACAAATGGATACATATTATTATAATCATTGGCTAAAACCCCAATGCCGCCTCCTGCACCAGCCGCAACATTATCAGTGATATTACCCCCATTCATTGTAAACTGACCACCCTGACGAACAAACACACCACCGCCAGCCTGATCAGACTCACTAGCATTGCTCGCACCAGAAATGTTTCCAGAAATGGTACCACCGTTCATAATAAATTCACCAGTACATACCATTACTCCGCCACCGGTTTGAGTGCTGATATTGCCGCAGATTTCTGCACCATCATACATATAGACTACGCTATGATTTGAAGCACTACCATGATTTGCGATCGCGATGCCAGCGCCCCTGTCACCGCTATAGTTCGCATTAACCTTGCCATAAACATTTACGATGTTTCCGGCTTGGATATACAGCGCACCATACAAAACTTTATTGTGATGTATGTTTGCATTTGCACCAATCGTAAGCGTATCCGCTTCACGAATTTGAACAATGTGCGAACCTTTCGTATTGATCTTTGCAATCTCACCATCTAAAGTTACATTACATTCTGTATGAATATAGAAACAGTTACCTAATATGGTCCAATTTTGAATCTTAGCACCATTATTCAACATAAAGGATGTTCCATCATGCATGATATTAAATAAATGTCCACTGCCTACCTGTGGGGTATACCTACCATCTGCCACAAAATGTCCATTCAATTCTGCTGTCGATCCTCCACGCAAATGAAGGATAACGCCATCAGTACCATTCCACATATCTGAATCGGATACCAAGTCATTGATCGCACCATCCAGTACTACTTTTCCACCAACGTCTACATAAAGCGCACGTCCTATTACGTTATGGATCGAAGATCCTTGTTCCATAGTAAACGTGCCACCTTGAATCCATACAGCACCAGCAGGACCAAAATCTTCGACTGTCACCTGATCTACGGTCTCTTTGCCACTCTTTTCACGATCTTCTACAGTTTCATCATAAATCTCACTACCATCTTTCATCGTAATGTGTGCATTACCAGTAGCATAAACAGCAGACATGCCACCATAATCTTTTAATACAGCTCCCGCACCAAGAATAATATTCACCGGACGATTGCTTTTCCCATGAGCTGTTATCATGCTATCCTGAACATACTGTAGGTTATCGTTCACGCCTTCTAAAGAATTTGTTTGTGCAAAATATTTACCATCGTGCTCTCCGTTATCAGTCAGCACAATATTTTCCAGAGTAACGGACGAAGCATTTTCAGTTTCTTCGCTTTCAAAGGTAACAACTTCTATCATCGCAGGGCGATACCAGCTTTGGTTATTATCAGCACCGCTTAGATTATCTCCTCGTTTCAATATGAATTGATTGCCATCTGTACTTTTAATGGTCAGATGTTTATCAACGATACGGGCGAAAGCCGAAATCTCAAGATCGCTCATCACATAGATGATTGCACCATCTTCTGCCACTTTAACAGCTTTCGCCAGCGATGCATAAGGCTCATCCTCACTGCCGTTACCGCTTTCATCGCTGCCAGAAGCGGACACATATACAGCAGCTCCGGCTTTTGGCGTTGCCATGTCATCTGCTACTGTCGCCACATTCGTTTCTTCCTCAGTCACCGGCGCTGCAAAGCTGGCTGCCGGAGCCATTGTCAGAAACATGGTGAGCGTCAGCAGTATGGCTGTGGCTCGTTTCAGTCGTTTCATAATTTTTCCTCCTTAATTTTCAAATCAAAATATACAAAAAACGCCGATCTTAGCGTTATGGCCAAGCTCGGCATTTTTCACTTGATTACTTCACAGCTTGTGCTGCAAATGATATTGCAACTTAGCGATCGTTCCAATCCTTATCAAGGATATCGGTCCATTCTTCGATCTTGTTGCCATCTTCGGTGATCCATTCATATTCATGGCCGTTGGTGGCTTCCTGCATATCGGCGTAGAACCATGCGCTGGATGGGTTATCCGGCCAAGTGGTCATTTCGTCGGCTGGGAGCAGGTGATCGGCATCTGGAACACGACCGAGGGTTGCGAGATTTCCGTCAGCATCGAGCACTTGCAGCGGGATTTCTTCTTCTGGTTTGTATCTTTCACTCTCTTCTTTTGAAAGCTCGATCTTGATGACGTTCCCGCTGTCGTTTTTCACAGGCGCTGCCTGAGAATAAGTGGAATCTTCGCGATAGCGCCAGAGTTCAAAGGTGAGAGCTGGACGATTCACTTCTTCCTTATCCCAGGTTTCATAATCCAGCCATACCTTGCTGGCTTCGAAAGTGGTCTCGCCGGTGAGACGAAGATTCAGCGTGCCGCCTGGATAGATGGCGTCGGTGTCGCTGTTGTGGTTCACAGCGTGGGTGTTGTCGTAGGTAGCGACGAGGTAGTCGTCCTGATCCTCGTCGGTGTACGTGCCTTCCGGAAGAGGGAATTTGATCGCTTCGCCATCTGCCGGTTCTGTTGCAATATCAATGTTGTAATTGATCAGCGCGCTGTTAGTGCTGCTGTACATCGGCCGGTCTTTGATGGTGAAGGTGAACGTTGTCGGCTGATTCGGATCGGTGCTCTCGGTTGCTGTATACTTCAGCAATTCCTTGTTCCACAGATCCTTCAGCGTGACAGGATCGGTGCTCTCGTCACCATCATTGAGAACGAATGCTTCTAACACCATGTCACGCGCTTTTTCGCGTACATCGGCAGCCGCTGCACGTTCGCCCAATGTCCCCCAGTCGAGCTCGACGGTGAAAACGATGTCGGTGAGACGGGTGTAGACCCATTCGACGTTATCATTTTCGCCGTCATCTTTCACCGTTGCTTCGTAGCCATCCATGACTGGTGGCTCAGCTTCGCCGTTCGGGCTGAAGGACCATTCGATGGTGGTCGTGTTGAGCACGGTTGTACCATCCGCGCCAAAGGTCTTGATTTCTGCCGGCAGATCCTTCACGCTCAGTGTGTAAGCGTTCGAGCCGGAATTTCCCACGGTGAGGCTTGGCATTTCTCCCAGGCCAGCTTCTGTCATATTAGCGAAGGTCAGCTGTTTCCAGTCGCCATCGTCCACCTTGAAATAGATCGGCGTATTGTCGAGGGTGAATGCGTCATGGTCAGGGCGCTTGCTGTCTGCGTTGTTGTTGTCGTACCAGAGAACGGTCTGAGTCGGCGTAGTCCGCTCAGTGATCTCAGTATTTTCTGGCAGCTGCGCGGTTTCCGCTGCAATGGCGAGGATTTCAGTTGCAGTGGTTGTGCCCTCGGCTGCACCTGCTGGGACAATGCTGGCGGTGATTGTGCTTTCCCCAACATTATCCGCCAGGGTGAAAACATCCGCATTAAACTTCAGCGCGTATGTCCAGCTTGTGGCGGTTGGTTCGTAGGTGGTTTCTGTGGTGCGTGCGGTTGGGGTGGTGCTATTATCTCCACTGGTTTCGTCGTTGTCATCGACGGAACCGTCACCAGTTGCGCCGCCGTTTTCGTCGGAACCTTCGCTGTTGTTTTCAGGATTTGTCGATGGTTCGGTTGGTTGTTCCTGCTCTGGTGTCACTGCCGTCGCATCCACGTTCTGGGGGATCGGGATGGTGAGGATGCTGTTCTCAGCATCGTAGGAAACCTCACCGATCGTGGCATTCTCATCGGAGAATGCAGCGTCAGCGATGGTGGAAGTTTTGAAAAGCTTCAGGATTTTTGTGCTAATCGCAAAATCATTCGCGCTCAGCGAACCGCTTGGCAGGGTGGTGCCTGCTGGCAGCTGCAGCTGGAGATTAAAGGTGAAGGTGCCGCCACCTGCTGAAAGTTCAGCATTCTCGCCAAGCTCTGCTGTCGCTGTGACGCTGAAGGCCGGCAATTTGCGATCGACTGGCGTCAGATTCTGTTCGTCGCCAGAAATGCTTACGGAATAAATGAGCGCATCCGCTGCGATTTCTGTGCGGTCAAGGTTCCCGTTGTTCTCATCGCCATTCGCGCCAGCATCTGGCTTGTTTTCTTCTGGTTTCTTATTTTCATCCTTTTCATCATCTACTGAAGAATTTTCATCTTCGGAGCCTTCTTCGTCTGGCTTCTGATTATCATCCTCTTCTCGTTCACCAGGATTTTCCGATGGGTTTTCTTCAACCACTGGCGCCTGGAAGGTGATGGTCACACCATCTTTCTCAATCTTAACGCCCTGATCGTCGCTGGTCGTTGTTGCAGCGAGGGCTGCTTCAGCGAAAAGCGGCGTTGGGGTGTCTTCGGTTGTTTCAACTGGTGCTGCTAGCTCCTCTGTAGGAGTAGATTCCGTGGAAGGATCCGTTGGCGTGGTTGGCGTTTCTGTGACGGTGTTGTCTGGTGTGGTTTGTTCCTGAGGAGTGGTTGGTTCTGTCGTATCAACTGTCGTGTCGCTGTCAGAAGGCGTAGTTGATGCACCAGGATCTTGCGAACCTGCTGGATCATTTTCGCTTTCGGTATCAGACGGCGTTTCCTCTACAGACGGATCTTCGCCGTTCTGTTCGTCGTCAACTGGCGGCTCAGTTTCTGCCAGCACACAATTTTCTACTGCAATATCGCTGTCCGTGATATCGAGCGTGCGGTCTTTTTCTGTCATGTTCTCGTCAGCGCTGGATTTTTCCTCAGCGATGGTGTCTTTCTGCTCGTCGTTTTCTTCGTCAGAAGCTGACGCTTCGAACGGCGATTTCAGCGTGGCGGTATAATCTTTGGTTCCTGTCGCTGTAAAGCTGAGCTCGTATTCATCCGTCGCTCCAGCTTTGGCTGTGAGTTTAAAAGAATCGTTCTGATCCTTCAGCGCCTGCATCACATCAGTATCAAAGAGCGCTTGCTCTTCCTCAGTCAATGTGATCTTGACATCGGCGGATGTTATCTCTGTCAGATCGACAGCGATCTTGAACGCTGTGCTATCGCCAGCGGCGACTTCCTCCGGCGTCGCGCTCAGCTTGACGCTGACGGCTGGCTGCGTTGTCGGTTCGGTTTCATTTTCGTTTGCAAATGCGAAGGTGAACAGCTCTGCTGGCATGGATGAAAACAGAATCACGAAAGCCAGAAAAAAGCTGAGAACCTTTTTCTTCATTGATACATGTTTATTCATGTCTCTCACCTTTCTCTCTATTATTGTAAAAACATTTCTCTTTGCGCACGTGCGCTTCCGCGTCTCAGGGAATCATGCGCGCAGCCATAATCGTCCACATTATAACGACATAGTGCTAGAGCGCATTGGCACTCCCTGGCGGTGGGTGTTTTTAACAAAATGATATCCTCCTCTTTGTTTGAGCGCTGTTCACTCTCGTTTTTCCATCTCTTCAAAATTCTGCGCGTAGCGCGCGCGGCGCTTGCCAACGGCATAGCCAGTGCAGACCGGACAGCCGCTGTTCTGCGCGGCTGTGCGGGAATAGACGACGGCTTCCCAGCTGTGGCCGTTCTTACACTGCCACCAAACTCTGCGGCGACTGCCTGGCAAAACCTGATCCGGTGTGAGGTCGCCGTTTTTTGTTGGGTGCCATTCGGCAGCGATCTTTGGATATTTTGTGGCGAGATCGTTGAATCCCGACAGGACTTTGACGTTTTGGCAATATGGGCAACCGCCGTGACGTCGTGTGCGGCTGGCGATGACGGCCTGGTATTCGTGGCCCTTGTCGCAGATCCACCAGACTTTCTTATTGCTGGATGGGGTGACCTGGTCTGGCCGCAGAGAGCCATTCTTCGTCGGGTGCCACTGACGAGCGAGCTCGGGATACTGGCTGGCGAAATCGTTTTCGCCGGAGATGACTTTTTTGCCGGCGCAGACAGGGCAGCCTGTGCCATGGTTGCGGCTGGAAACGTCGGCCTGCCATTCATGGCCGTGCTCGCAGATCCACCACACCTTGCGGCGACTGCCAGCGAGCACATCGCGCGGTGTCAGATCGTCATTTTTCGTCGGATGCCACTGGCGGGCGAGCTCGGGATTGATCGTCGCCAGATCGTTCACGCCAGCGAGCACCATGCGATTGGCGCAAACCGGACAGCCGGAACCGCTGACACGAGATTTTATCTGCGCCTTCCATTCGTGGCCGTGCTCGCAGATCCACCACACTGGGCGGTGGCTGCCAGGCAGCACGTCCGACGGCTGCAGATCGTCATTTTTTGTCGGATGCCAGGTGGCAGCGACGGCTGGGTAGCAGGTAGCGAGATCGTTCACGCCTTTTATGATACGTCGCCCGTTACGATATTTACGCCCACTGGATGGGCAGTCTGAATCCTTGGCTGGCGCTTGATCGCTGTCTTTCCCATGGATCTGAAATTTATTGGCATAGCGGATGTTTTCGGAATCTGCCTGGCGGCTGTGGTCGTTGTCCCACTCTGCAGGCAGGCTGCCGCTTTCTGTGGGTTGGCAGATTTCCTTCACGGTTTCGCTCATGCCGGTCACCCCCTGAATATTAAAATTCGGTGTTGGTTATTTTAGCATTTCATGTTTCACATAAATATGTATACTCATATCCATGCTATCATTTATAACTATATTATATCAGTTTGAGCGAGCGTCTATCCCTCCCTATAAAATGGACGTCATGATTTTGTAAATAGTACAACCATCATTCGCCATCTCTTTTCTTCAGTTTACCATTTGTCGCCAGTCGCCGGAAAAAAAGATCGACGCAAACGCCGTCAAATTTGACAACGCTTGCGTCGTGGGTTTCTTTCATTTATTTTCTGTGCGGTTGTATTCAGCGATGGCGTCCTCGTACTTCAGAGATTCAAGATCGACGGCCTTGCCGCTGCCTTCGATCGCTGTGCCGATGCCGCTCTGATCGTCAACGATGTAGTCGCTGTACTCGTGGAGTCCGTCGTAGGCGCTGCGCGGCAGCTGGCTGTAGGAATAGGTGGTGGTCCATTCTGCCGGATCGTCACTGGCGGCAAGATTGTCGAGCACGGCATCTCCGCCGCCATTGTTATTCACGATGACGTTAACGAGCTGCCAGTCGCGGCCTTCCTGCGTGAAAATATATCCTTCGCGCCACGGCTCCATACCCTTGCGCGGCTCATAATTCACAATGACGCGGGCAGCGCCGTCCTGGATATCGAGCAGCTCGTAGGTGATGGCGTGTGGCAGAAATCCGTCGTGCCGCGTGTCGTCCTGCTGGCCCAGCGCCGTGAGCACAACAGCACGAGAATCACATTCGTGCTCGAGCGCCGACTCTGAATCTGCGATGCGGTCGCCGTCGACGACGCCGCCGTGACCATTGTAGGCGCGAGAAAATAAGAGCACATAGCTTTCGACGGCGTCCATGATCTTTTTCTTGTCGCCATCGATCTTACCCTCGGCTAATACAGCGCTCTTATCCACGGTGTAGCTGCCGTCGTCGGTTTTCACAGTTGTTACGTCGCTTTCTGTCAACGAACCGTCCGCCGCTGCGCTGCCATTTCCGCAACCGGCGGCGAGCATCGCCAGGCAGAGCAGCCCGGCGATGAGAATTTTTCTTTTCATAAACGATCGCTCCTTTCGCTGTGTCGCGTTTTCTTGTACTCAGCGTACCACAGCGAGGGCGTGCTGTCTCGAAAATGAAGGTGAAATTAAGAATTTATTTAGCATTTCTTCATTATTTATGTCTGTGCGTTTTCCGCGTGCGTGCCAATCCGACAAATATCCCTGCGCAGCAGAGCGCTGGCAAAATAATCTCCGGATCTACGTGCAGCGGATCCCTCAGGATTGTCCAAACGATCCACGCTGTCCAAATCAGTGCGCCCACGAAAATCAGGCTGCGAATTATCTTTCCTTCTAACATGAGTAAGACCTCCTTTGTTTTTTTCTGCGTTCAGTATGCCACAACTGCTGCGCACCGTCCATCAAAAGCCTTGGGCAAGCACCGTCCAAACGCTTTGACATGAAAAAAACAGCCCCAGAAGGAGCTGTTGCGATCAGATTTATTTGCTGCGGATGAAGAGCATGTCCTTGCCGACAAAGAGCAGGGCCCAGACGAGGGCACTCAGCGCGAAAAGCGGCTGCCAGGCCCAGTAAATGCCGTAGCGGGTGTAGCACCAGAGCACAAAGCCGCCGATGGCGAAGCTGAGAATGGCCAGCGCCCACCAGCCGAGATGCGAGAGCATACACGGCATTTTGCGGGAAACGTCGATAAACTGCAGGCGCAGGCTGTGCGCACGAAATGCGGCTTCGTCGGGGATCTCTTCAAGCTCGGCTTCGATGCGCTCTGCTTCAGCCAGGCGTCCGCGACGGCTGAGGGTGCTCGCACCGAGGAGTACACAGGCGAGCGTGATGCCGAGGCCGACCATCGACAGCACAACGGCGCTGCCGAGCCATGGCTCGCCGCTGATATCGAAGGCGAAGCCAAGCTGTGGCCAGAAGCCAACGTGCTGCAGCATTTCGACCACGACGAGCAGCACCGACGCGGCAGGCATGATCATGGTGCCGAAGAGGCGAAAATGCAGATAGAGCGCCATGACGGCGAAGGTGAAGGTGAAAATCGTCCAGATATTGTCATCCACGAGCACATTTCCGCTCACGCAAACGACAACGAGTCGCACAAAAAGCGCCAGGGTGCCAACGAGGAAGATCAGGCTCATGATGACGCCTGCCTGCCAGATGTGCAAAAGCTCGCTGGCGGACCAGCAAATGAGCGCGAGGGCAAAACAAACGACGATGACGTCGAAAAGAATGGTCATGAGCATCAGTCTTCACCTCGCTTTCTCACAGAAGGCACCACGCTAAGCCCCAGGCCAATAGCAAAGAGAATCCCGCCGGCCCAGATGATCGGCCGGAAACAGTCGTAACGCACAAGCAGCACAGCCTCAGCACTGCTCGCTGCCATCGGATGCACCTCAATGCCATCATAGATCATCGGCGCAGTCGGCGAAGCCATTTCGTGCACCGTCACCTGATCCGGACGCGTCAACGCAACGCCGAGCATCCCCTCACGGGCGCCGCTTTCCAGTGTCAGCGCATAGCCGTCCATACCGCGGCCCGCGAGCATCGCTGTTTCGCCTTCTTCCAGCTGAATGTAGTAGCTGCCAGCCTGCGCCATGGAACCGATTCCGCCGCCCAACATGAGGACAAGCGACAGCGCCACCAGCGCCTGCACCAATCCACGGAAGCTGTGATCGCGCACGAGCGTCAGCACAAGCACCGCGAGAAGATCCAGCGCGGTGAGTCCGGCAAACGCGAGGCTGGCTGCCATCGGCACAATGCCGCCGGGCAGCACGAATATACAAAGGACCGTCAAAACCAGCAGCGCGGTGCCTGCCAGTCGCAAGGATCGTAAAATCGCCAAAATTGGTCGCTCCTCTCAGTGTAAAGTAAAGCTATAAAAATTATGCTGGATAGACCTGCAGATGTCAAGGGCTATCCAGCACTATCCGTGAATTCTTTAGAAGCAGTCGAACAGCGGCGCCACGCGGTCGTCAGGCAGCGCGCGCAGGATCTCAAGCTGCGTTTTGAGCGCGCTCTCGTCGTAGAACACAGCCTCCATGGTGAGCCCAGCGGCTGGCGCTGTTGGTCCGGCTTTGCTGCGGTCGCGCGTCGTCAGCGCATCGGCGACGCAGCTGAGCGATCTGCGCCCGAGGGCGATGTCTGCCGCTGTGCCGACGAGATTACGCACCATTTTGCGCAGGAATCCGTCGCCGACGAAGTGGATCTGCCACCATTCGGGGTGGCGCGCGTCGATGCAGAGCTTGGCAAGATAGAGGGTGCGGTCGAAGGTTTTGACAGTCGCGCCGCGCCCGCAAAAGCCTTCAAAATTATGCGCGCCAACCATCTGCGCCAGCGCCGCTGCGAAAAGCGTGCGATCCATCGGCTGGGGAATGTGGGTGAAATAGCCGTGGCCGAGCGCCGGCGGCGTTTGCCCGTTGTAGATGCGATAGCTGTACCATTTTCCGATGGCGCTCTTGCGCGCGTGAAAAGCTGCGTCAACAATTTCAGCATCGTTCACCACAAGGCTCGGCGGCAGCGCGCGATTCAGCGCATAGCGCAGACGCTCCGCAGGAATACTGCGGTCAAAGCTGAAATGCGCCACCTGCGCGCGCGCGTGCACGCCGGCGTCTGTGCGTCCGGCGCCGTGAATCTGCACCGGTGCGCCGAAAAGCTCGGCGATGGTCTGCTCGAGCAGCCCCTGCACGGTGACGAGCGCTTCGTCGCTCTGGCGCTGGAAACCTGCAAAACTGGCGCCGTCGTAGCTCATGGTCAGTTTGTAGGTGGTCACAGGATCACCCACCTTGAGGCGACGGCAAGGGCGAGGATCAGCGCAACAAGAATGCCTGCGACACGGTCGTGGTTTTCATAATGCAGCTCGTGCAGACGCGTGCGCCCTTCGCCACCGTGGTAACAGCGCGCTTCCATGGCCATCGCCAGCTCGCTGGCACGATTGATCGCCGAAAGAAAGAGCGGCACGAGGATCGGCAGAAGCGCCCGCGCGCGATCCATGAGCCCACCTTCGTCAAAAGCAGCGCCGCGCGCTTTCTGCGCAGCCATGATCTTTTCCGTCTCATCGGCGAGAAGCGGGATAAATCGCAGCGCGATGGTCATCATCATCGCCAGCTCATGCGCTGGCACGCCGATGCGCTTGAACGGAGAGAGCAGATTTTCCACAGCATCGGTGAGAACGATCGGCGTGGTCGTGAGGGTGAGCACGCTCGTTGTCATCACCAGAAGCACGAGTCGTACACACATAAAGATCGCCAGCCGCACACCTTCGGCGGTGATGTGGAGAATGCCCCACTGCCAGATGATCTCGCCTGGCGTCAGAAAGATCTGGATGGCAGCGGTGAAGAGCAGGATCCAGCGCAGCGGTTTGACACCGCGGATGTAAAATTTCAGCGGCACCTGGCTGGCAAACAGCACGGCGAACACGACGATGGCGGCATAGACGAGGCCGATCCAGTTGTTGACGAAAAACAACGCCACCATGATCGCGAGCATGCCGAAAATTTTCGTGCGCGGATCGAGACGGTGCAGGATGGAATCGCCTTTTACATATTGGCCGATGGTGATATCCTTCAGCATACGTCGCCCTCCTTTCGCTTTGCCAGCGCTGCGTCGAGAATGCGGCAGGCTTCGTCAACGTTGAGCGCGTTCGTCGGCACATCCAGGCCGGCGCGGTTGAGCGCGCGCAGAAGCGCCATCACAGAAGGAATGCCGAGGTGGATGCTTTCGAGCAGATCGGCCTGCGCGAAAACCTCCTCGGTGGCGCCCTCTGTGACCTTTGTGCCTTTGTTCATCACGATCATATAATTGGCAAAACGCGCGACGTCGTCCATGCTGTGGCTGACGAGGATGATGCTCATATCGCTCTTTTCGTAGAGCCGATGGATCGCTTCGAGGATGCGGTCGCGCCCGAGGGGATCGAGTCCGGCTGTCGGCTCATCGAGAATGAGGTAGCGCGGACGCATGGCGACAATGCCGGCGATGGCGACGCGGCGTTTTTGCCCGCCGGAAAGCTCGAAGGGCGAGCGATCCTTCCAGGTATCGTAGTCGAGATCGACGAGCGCCATCGCTTCCTTGACGCGCTCGATCTGTTCATCCTCGCTGAGGCCCTGGTTTTTGGGACCAAACGCGATGTCCTTGGCAATGGTTTCCTCGAAAAGTTGGTACTCGGGATACTGGAACACCAGTCCAACCTGCTTACGACGCTCACGAACCTCCTTGGATTTGTCGGCGAGATCATAGCCATCGACGATAACACGTCCGCGTGAAGGTTTGAGCAGTCCGTTCATCAGCTGTACAAGGGTTGACTTGCCACTGCCTGTGTGACCGACCAGGCCGACAAAACTATGGTCCGGCACCGTCAGTGAGACATCGTGCAGTGCCATTGTTTCTTCCAAGCCGCCTTCACCATATATATAGGTTACATTCTCTAAAACTAATGACATAGTACATCCACCATTTCATCGATTGTCAGCACATCCCGAGGGATGAACGGATATTTTTCATGCAAGCGCACAGCGATCTCTGTCACCTGCGGCACATCCAAATGCAAAGCGCGCAGCGCCTCAACCTGGGTGAAAATCTCGCGCGGCGTACCTTCCATGACAATATCGCCATCGTCCATGACGACGACACGATCCGCCAGCACAGCTTCCTCCATGAAGTGAGTGATATTGACGACGGTCAGCCCTTCTTCCTTGTTCAGGCGCAGCATGGTGCCTGTGACTTCAGCACGGCCGTCGGGATCGAGCATGGCTGTCGGCTCGTCGAAAACGATCGTCTGTGGGCGCATGGCGATGATGCCGGCGATGGCGATGCGCTGCTTTTGCCCGCCGCTCAAGTGGTGTGGCATGGCGTCGCGGAATTCTTCCATCTGCACCAGGCGCAGCGCTTCGTCGACGCGCTCAAAGATCGTCTCGCGCGGAAGGCCGAGATTTTCCGGCCCAAACGCGATCTCCTCGAGCACGGTTGTCGCCACGAGCTGGTTGTCGGGATTCTGGAAAACCATCCCCACACGCTGCAGAATATCCAGCGCGTGGTCTTCGTCGCTGGTGTCCAGCCCGTCGACGAGGACGCTGCCCTCCGTTGGCAGCAGGAGTCCGTTCAGATGCTTGGCCAGCGTCGATTTTCCACAGCCGTTGCGGCCCAGCACGGCGACGTGCTCGCCATCGTTGATGCGCAGGTTGATCTTGTTCAGCGCGCGCACTTCGTAATCCGAACCTGGATGGTAGATGTGTGTCAGGTTGTTGATCTCGATCACGCCCAGACCTTCTTTCTTGATAATTTCTCTAACTATACTATTATAGCGGTTTTCACGCGATAAAAAAACAAAAAACTGCGCCTCCAACGGCCAAAATGCGCAAAAAATCTCCGCCGACATCCAGCATTTTGCTGAACATCGGCGGAGATGTCATTTCACCAGCTTACACCAGCTCAAGAATAGCCATTGGTGCAGCGTCGCCGCGACGGAAGCCAGTCTTCAGTACGCGGGTGTAGCCGCCATTGCGATCCTTGTAAGATGGGGCGATTTCGTGGAAGAGTTTGTAAGCAACGTCTTCGTCCATGAGATAGCCGACTGCCTGACGATAAGCAGCCAGGTCACCCTTCTTGCCTAAGGTGATCATTTTATCCACCATGCGGCGAACTTCCTTCGCCTTTACTTCGGTGGTTTCAACCTTACCGTGCATGAGCACGGAGGTGGTCATATTACGGAGAATCGCACGACGGTGTGCGCTATCAGTCCCGATTTTACGATGATTCATCCCTGAACCTCCTTATTATTCCTCGTTAGATTTTAATGACAAGCCGAGAGCCGCCATCTTTTTCTGAACCTCTTCGAGAGATTTCTTCCCAAGATTGCGGACTTTCATCATGTCGTCCTTGCTCTTCTGCGTCAGCTCAAGAACCGTGTTGATACCGGCACGTTTGAGGCAGTTGTAGGAACGGACAGAAAGATCGAGTTCTTCGATCGTCATATCGAGAACCTTATCCTTCTCTTCCTCCTCCTTCTCGATCATAACCTGCATGTCGCGCATATTGTCATTGAGCCCAATGAAGAGCTGCAGATGATCGACGAGGATGCGCGCTGCCAGGGACAATGCATCGGCAGGCTTGATGTTGCCGTTGCAGGAAATGTCCATGATGAGCTTATCGTACTCAGTATTGTTGCCAACACGGGTATCTTCAATGGAGAAGTTGACCTTATGTACAGGCGTGTAGATCGAATCGACAGGAATGGTGCCGATTGGCAGACCATCCTTCTTATTCTTATCCGCTGACACATAGCCACGTCCAGTTTCAACGACCATTTCGATATACAAACGACTGTTTGTATCCAAAGTGGCGATGTGTAAATCTTTGTTCAACACTTCAACGGCGTCTGTGGTGATGATATCACCAGCAGTGACTTCGCCTTCTTCAGTAGCATCGATGATGATGATCTGTGGTTCATCAGAGCTGCTCTTCAGCGCCAGGGATTTGATGTTGAGAATGATCTCAGCAACGTCTTCCTTGACACCAGGAACGGTAGAAAACTCATGCAAAACACCATCAATTTTAATGGATGTGACTGCTGCCCCTGGAATAGAGGATAAGAGAATACGGCGCAGGGAATTCCCCAGCGTTACGCCATAGCCTCGTTCAAGTGGTTCGACAACGAATTTGCCATAGGTATTGTCATCACTCTGCTCAACACATTCAATGCGTGGCTTTTCTATTTCAATCATTCATAATCCTCCCATATGATAGGCTCTGCAGATTGTTACGATGCTAAAGGATTACTTGTTGTACAATTCGACGATCATCTGTTCGTTGACAGGGATGTCGATTTCTTCGCGCTTAGGAACAGCAACGATCTTTACGCTGTGGTTCGCAGCATCGAGTTCCATCCAGGATGGGATGTGAGCAAGATCCTGGTTAGCCAGGAATTCTTTGAAGTGTGGAGAGTTGGCGCTCTTTTCCTTCATCTGGATCACGTCGCCAACCTTCACCTGCATGGAAGGAATGTTGGCCTTCTTGCCGTTGATGGTGAAGTGGTTGTGAACAACCATCTGACGGCATTCGCGGCGGGTCTTACCAAAGCCGGCGCGGAAAACAACATTGTCAAAACGCTGTTCGAGCATGATGATGAGGTTTTCACCAGCAGGGCCTTCGAGCTTCTTCGCTTTTTCGAAATAGTTTCTGAAAGGCTTTTCCATTACGCCGTAGATGAATTTGGCTTTCTGCTTTTCCTGTAACTGCATGCCGTATTCGCTCTGTTTTTTGCGCATTCTCTTTGGTTCGCGGTTGGATTCTTTGCTGTAACCGAGTTCAGCAGGAGAAATGCCCAATGCACGGCATCTTTTAACGATTGGTTCTCTGTTTCTTGCCATCTGATTGAACCCTCCTTATACTCTTCTGCGTTTTGGTGGACGGCAGCCATTGTGTGGGATTGGCGTAACGTCCTTGATCATGCTGACTTCAAGACCGGCTGCCTGCAAAGCACGAATAGCGGCTTCACGACCAGCGCCTGGGCCCTTAACAAGGCATTCGATCTCTTTGAGACCGTGTTCCATAGCAGCCTTTGCAGCCGTTTCAGCAGCGACCTGCGCAGCGTATGGGGTGCTCTTACGGGAGCCACGGAAGCCCATGCCACCGGCACTTGCCCAGCTGATGGCGTTACCATTCACGTCAGTGATGGTGACCAGAGTATTGTTGAAGCTGCTCTTGATATGAGCAACGCCTTTTTCAATGTTCTTACGTTCTTTACGACGAACGCGAGTCGTTTTTCTTGGTTTTGCCACTTTGTCTCACCCCTATTACTTTTTACGCTTACCAGATGCAGACTTTTTGCCCTTGCGGGTTCTAGCGTTGGTCTTGGTGTTCTGACCACGAACAGGCAGACCTTTTCTGTGACGGATGCCACGATAGCAGCCGATTTCAGTCAGGCGCTTGATGTTGAGGCTTACTTCACGGCGAAGGTCACCTTCAACGGTGTAATCGTCAATAAGACGACGAAGCTTTTCTTCTTCTTCATCCGTCAGATCGCGTACGCGGGTGTCAGGGTTGATCCCTGCTTCTGCAACGAGTTTTTCAGCGGTAGGGCCGCCGATGCCATATATATAGGTAAGACCGATAACGATACGTTTATCTCTTGGCAGGTCGATACCAGCAATTCTTGCCATTTAATGCACCTCCTGGGTTTAGCCTTGTACTTGCTTATGCTTTGGGTTTTCACAGATCACCATGACGCGACCTTTGCGCTTGATGACCTTGCACTTTTCACACATCGGTTTTACGGATGCTCTAACTTTCATATTATGAAGCCTCCTTGTGAGAAACTCGAAATTTTACTTAAATCTATAGGTGATTCTGCCACGTGTCAGATCGTACGGAGAAAGTTCAACCGTGACACGATCCCCCGGCAGGATCTTAATAAAGTTCATACGAATCTTTCCGCTGATATGAGCCAATATGGTATAACCGTTTTCCAGTTCGACCTTAAACATGGCATTCGGTAGAGATTCAACAACTGTGCCTTGAAGCTCAATAACGTCTTTACTCATGTTTTTCTCCTTTTATTATAGAGCGGTTAAAATGACTGGTCCATCCTCAGTGATAGCGATGGTATTTTCATAGTGACAGGAAAGCTTTCCATCCAAAGTCACCGTTGTCCAGTTGTCCTGCAAAACCTCAACCTCGTAGGTACCCAGGTTGATCATTGGTTCTACAGCCAGACACATACCGACTTTCAGGCGAGGACCGTGTCCCGGCTTCCCATAATTTGGTATTTGCGGATCTTCATGCATCTTCGTGCCAATGCCATGACCGCAGAAATCACGGACAACGCCGTATCCGCGATCTTCAGCGTAGACCTGAATCGCATGACCGATATCCGAAAGACGATTACCTTCATGGGCTTCTTCCATACCACAGAAGAAACTCTGACGTGTATCGTCGATCAGCTTTTGCGCTTCGTCGCTGATTTTCCCACAGGCGACCGTTCTCGCTGCGTCACCGTGGTAGCCATCCAGAATGGCACCAACATCGAAGCTGATGATATCCCCTTCGCGAACAATAATGTCCGCAGAAGGGATACCATGTACAACTACTTCATTGATCGAGGCGCAGATCGATCCTGGGAACCCGCAATAGTTCTTGAAGGAAGGGATCGCTCCTCGACTTCGAATATAACGCTCAGCAATCTCATCGAGTTCGAGCGTACTCATACCTGGGCGTAAAGACTCTGCCAATAATTGATGAGTCTCGGCAACGATGCGGCCCGCTTCACGCATTAAATCTATTTCGTGTGAAGATTTAATCGTAATCATGCCTCATGCCCCAACTTCTGCATGATTTCCTTTGTGACGAGAGCCATGTCTTGATCCCCGTTGATAGGGATCAAATCGCCTTTTTCCTTGTAATAAGCAATGAGTGGCGCTGTGTTCTTTTCATAGACGGAAAGTCTATTGTGGGCAGTTTCTTCAGTGTCATCATCACGTTGATACAAGGCGCTGCCATCATTATCGCAAATTCCTTCAACCTTTGGTGGGTTGAACAGCGTATGATAGGATGCTTTGCATGTTGGACAGATACGGCGACCAGTCAGTCTGGCAACGAGCTTGTCGAGCGGTACTTCGATATCGACAGCACCATCGAGCTTGTACCCGAGATCCTTCATGATCTGATCAAGAGCATCTGCCTGAGCGACTGTGCGAGGGAAACCATCAAGGATGCACCCCTTCTTGCAGTCGTCCTCAGCGAGACGTTCACGGACGATGCCAATCGTAACTTCATCCGGAACGAGTTCGCCGCGGTCCATATACCCTTTGGCTTCCAAGCCGAGTGGTGTCTGGTCCGCCTGAGCCTTGCGGAACATATCGCCAGTGGAGATATGTGGGATGTCAAGGATCTTTTTCAATTCGTCAGCCTGGGTGCCTTTACCGGCGCCCGGAGGGCCCATTAGTAAAATATGCATTTTCTCACCCTCTATTTTTATTTCATAAAGCCTTCGTAGTTTCTCATCATCATGTTGGACTCAATCTGCTTCATTGTGTCAATTGCTACACCAACAACAATCAAGAGAGAGGTACCGCCGAAGTACAGATCCATGTTGGCCACGCCCATGAGGACGGCTGGAAGTACAGCGATGCAGGCCAGGAACAGACCGCCAAAGAAGGTGATACGACTCATGACTTTCATGATATATTCGCTGGTTGGGCGGCCTGGACGGATACCAGGGATGAACCCACCGTTTTTGCGGATATTATCAGCCACATCGATTGGGTTGAAGGTAATTGAAGAATAGAAGTAGGTGAAGAAGATGATCAGTACAGCGTAGATCAGGTTGTATGCTACATTATCAAAGCTGAAATTCTGACTGATCCAACTTGCCACAGCATTGTCTGGGAAGAAGCTTGCGATGGTGCCAGGGAAAAACATCAAACTCATTGCGAAGATGACTGGAATAACCCCGGCGGAGTTGACTTTGATAGGGATATGCGTGGACTGACCACCATACATCTTGCGTCCGACGACGCGCTTAGCATATTGGACAGGCACACGACGTTCGCCCTGATTGACGATGATGACGCAGATGATTGCTGCGAGAGCGACAATCAGGAAGATCAGGATAAACACGATATTCATTACGCCTTGCTGCGCATACTCAATCAAATATGCGATCCCACCAGGGATACGGGAAACGATCCCCGCGAAAATGATCAAGCTGATCCCATTGCCAATCCCTTTTTCGGTGATGAGCTCACCGATCCACATCAAGCAAGCAGTACCAGCGGTGAGAGAGAGAATGACGACGATCATGCTCATAACCGAAGCGTCGGCCATCGCGCCACTGTTGCGGAAGTAGAACGCCATCCCAAGTGCCTGGATGAAACCAAGACCAACGGTCAAATATCTCGTATACTCAACAATCTTCTTGCGGTCATCTTTTGCGATCGCTTCCAAACGTGGGAAAATAACGGTCAGAAGCTGAATGATGATCGACGCGTTAATATATGGCGTGATGCTCATCGCAAAGATGGAAACGTTTTTCAGTGCGCTCCCGGAGATCGTATCAAAGAAACCAAGGAGCTTGATCTGTTCAATCAGTGCTGCAATCTGCGTTTTATCAATGCCCGGAACTGGAATGTGACTCCCAATGCGGAAAATCAAGAACATCATTAAAGTAAAGAGGATCTTCTTGCGCATCTCTTGAGTTTTAAGGGCGTCACGCAAGGTCTCTAACATTAGTCAATAACCTCTACGGTGCCACCAGCTGCTTCGATTTTTTCTTTTGCAGAAGCGCTGAAAGCATGTGCTTTAACAGTCAGAGCTTTGGTGATTTCACCATTGCCGAGGACTTTGACACCGCCATTTTTCATCTGTTTTACTTTGCCGCATTCTACGAGGCTTTCTGGAGTAACAACAGTGCCTGCTTCAAATGCATCCAAAGTAGAAACATTGATGGTGGAGAAAGTGGTTTTGAACTTTGCGTTGCTGAAACCACGTTTTGGGAGACGACGCTGGATTGGGGTCTGGCCACCTTCAAATGCTGGGCCCTTACCGCCACCGGAACGTGCTTTCTGACCCTTATGGCCCTTGCCGGCAGTCTTACCGAGGCCGGAACCGATACCGCGGCCTTTACGCTTGAGGCTGTGCTTGGAGCCTTCAGCTGGTTGTAATTCATGCAGTTTCAATGTAACGTCACCTCCTAATTAGTTGATCTCTTCTACAGTGACGAGGTGGTTGATCTTGGTCACCATGCCACGGATAGAAGCATTATCAGGACGTACTACAGTGCTATTGGTCTTACCTAAGCCAAGTGCCTTAACGACTTTTCTTTGAGCTTCACTGGCACCGATCACACTGCGGGTTAAAGTGATTTTCAATTCTGCCATCATAGACCTCCTTAGCCTAAGATCTCTTCAACAGTCTTGCCACGCAATTTGGCAACCTGTTCAGCACTCTTCATGCTCTGAAGACCGGCGATCGTTGCACGAACGATGTTGATCTGGTTGTCGGAACGCAGGGACTTGGTGAGGATATTGGAGATACCTGCCAATTCTGCTACGGCACGGACAGCGCCGCCTGCGATAACCCCGGTACCTTCGGAAGCAGGCTTCAGCATTACGCGAGCTGCACCGAAACGACCGATTGTTTCATGAGGAATGGTGCCACCTTCAACGACTGGTACACGGATGAGGTTTTTCTTAGCGTCCTCAACACCCTTGCGGATGGCTTCAGGAACTTCACCTGCTTTACCCATGCCGACGCCGACAATCCCGTCACCGTTACCAACGACGACGAGCGCGCTGAAGCTAAAACGACGACCACCTTTAACAACCTTAGCAACGCGGTTGATGGTTACTACACGTTCTTCCAAGTCAAGTACACTTGCATCGATAATTTCTCTTGTCACGTTTTTCCCTCCTTCAGCGTTTATTAGAAGTCTAAGCCAGCTTCTCTGGCACCTTCAGCCAAAGCTTTGATGCGGCCATGATAAATGTTACCGCCGCGGTCAAATACGACCTTGGTGATACCGGCATCAAGTGCTTTCTTGGCAACGGCTTCACCGACAGCCTTTGCTGCATCGGTCTTCGTGCCTTCTGCTTCGACATTCAAGGTGGAAGCGCTGACGAGCGTTACACCCTTCACATCATCGATGATCTGCGCATAGATGTGCTTTGCGCTGCGGAAAACCGCGAGGCGAGGACGTTCAGGTGTACCCGTAATGCGGAAACGCATTCTTTTATGCTTATGCGTGCGGATTTTCTTTCTAGGATATTCTTTTTTCAAAACGGTTCACTCCTTTCCCGCCTATTACTTAGAACCAGTCTTACCAGCCTTGATCTTAACAACTTCGCCTTCGTAGCGAATACCTTTACCTTTATAAGGTTCTGGTGGACGCACGTTGCGAACGTCGGCTGCGATCGCGCCAACGAGCTGTTTGTCAATGCCCTTGACAATGATCTTGGTCTGTTCTGGAACTTCAAAAGTAATACCGTCAACAGGTTCCATTTCTACTGGATGAGAGTAGCCGGCGCTGATAACGAGCTTGGTGCCCTGCAGGGCAGCTCTGTAGCCGACACCCTTCATGGTCAGCGTCTTGGAATAGCCTTCGGTGACACCGACGACCATGTTGTTGATCAGGCTGCGGGTCAAGCCCCAAAGTGCATTATATGTTTTAACGTCGCCATTTGGGCAAGCGACAGTAACTTCTCCGTTTTCAGCTTTGATCACCATATCAGGATGGAGCGCCTTGGTGAGTTCGCCCTTAGGACCTTTTACAGTGACAACGTTGTCTTCGGAGATTTCTACAGTAACACCATCTGGAATGGCGACTGGAAGTTTACCAATACGAGACATGTTTTACCCTCCTAAGACAAATTACCAAATGTAGCAGATAACTTCGCCGCCCAAGCCGGCTTTACGTGCTTCCTTATCGGTCATGATCCCCTTAGAGGTGGAGATGATGGCGATACCGAGACCACCAAGAACCTTTGGCACATTGTCGCTCTTGCAATAACGACGGAGACCTGGCTTGGAGATTCTCTTCAGCCCGGTGATGACGCGTTCGCGATTTGGGCCATACTTCAGGGATACAACGATCTTGCCCTGAACATTATCATCAACTACTTCGTAGTCCTTGATGAAACCTTCGTTTTTAAGAATTTCAGCAAGGTGAACTTTGGTCTTAGAAGCAGGAATTTCTACTTTTTCATGCATCTGCATGTTTGCATTGCGGATACGAGTTAAGAAATCCGCGATTGGATCTGACATTACCATTAAATGATGACCTCCTTCCGAATGTGATGCTTACCAGCTAGACTTGGTTACGCCTGGCAGTTCACCTTTGCTAGCCAATTCGCGGAAGCATACACGGCAAAGGCCGAACTTTCTCATGTACCCGTGTGGACGTCCGCAGACTTTGCATCTGTTGTGTTCACGTACTTTATATTTAGGTTTCTTATGGACAATCTTGGATGTCTTGGCCAATTTTCTTACCTCCTGTTAACCTGCGAAAGGCATGCCGAGCATCTTCAGGAGCTCTTTACCTTCTTCGTCCGACTTAGCGGTAGTGGTAAATACGATCTGCATACCTCTGATCTTATCAATTTTATCGTAATCGATTTCTGGGAAAATCAGCTGTTCGGTCAGGCCGAGGCTGTAATTACCGCGACCGTCGAAGCTTTTGCCAGAAACACCATGAAAGTCTCTAACGCGAGGCAATGCGACGTTGAACAAACGGTCAACGAATTCATACATGCGGTCACCACGAAGGGTTACTTTAACGCCGATTGGCATACCTTCACGAATCTTGAACCCTGCGATGGATTTCTTAGCGCGGGTCACGACTGGTTTCTGACCGGCAATGCGAGTAATATCATCAACAGCACCATCGAGCGCCTTAGGGTTGTCTACTGCTTCGCCTAAGCCAATATTGATGGTCACCTTGTCAAGCTTTGGAATAGCCATGACGTTGGTAATGCCGAATTTTTCCTGCAGCGCAGGAGCGATTTCTGCAACGTACTTATCTTTTAATCTAGCCACTTGTAGACCTCCTCCCTATTAATATTCCTTGCCACTCGACTTCAAGATGCGAACTTTCTTACCATCAACAAACTTATAGCCGATGCGGGAGCCTTTCTTTGCAGATGCATCGTATGCCATAACGTTGGATACGTGAATTGGCATTGGCTTGTCAATGATACCACCCTGAGGATTGGCTTGAGAAGGTTTGGTGTGGCGCTTTGCAACAGCTACGCCTTCAACGATGACGCGCTGTTCATCAGGCAGAGCCTTGATAACCTTGCCGACTTTACCTTTATCTTTACCAGAAATGACGATGACTTCGTCACCTTTGCGGATTTTCATTTTAGGCACTGTATTCACCTCCGGGGAATTAAAGTACTTCAGGTGCCAAGCTGACGATCTTCATGAAGTCCTTTTCACGAAGCTCTCTGGCAACAGGCCCAAAGATACGTGTTCCTCTTGGGCTCTTATCTTCTTTGATGATAACAGCTGCATTTTCGCTAAAGCGAATATAAGAGCCGTCTGGACGTTTTACAGGGCGGGTAGTACGAACAACGACCGCCTTCACAACATCACCCTTCTTGACAACGCCACCGGGTGTTGCTTCTTTAACTGCACAAACGATGATGTCACCTACGGAAGCATAGCGACGCTTTGTACCGCCAAGCACGCGGATACAAAGGAGTTCCTTCGCGCCAGTGTTATCACCGACTTTAAGTCTGGTTTCTTGTTGAATCATTGCGAGCTTTCCTCCTTTCGAGCTTACGATGCCTTATACGATCGGTGCCTTTTCAAGGATTTCGACGAGGCGCCATCTTTTGGTCTTAGACAAAGGACGGGTTTCCATGATCTTTACACGGTCCCCAACTTTAGCCTCGTTAAGCTCGTCATGGGCTTTGAAGTGGTTGGTGTTCTTCGCAAGCTTTCCATAGAGAGGATGGCGGCGAGGACTATCAACATCAACTACAATTGTCTTGTCCATTTTGTCGGAACTAACAATGCCAATACGTACTTTTCTATGGTTACGTTCTGCCACTTTATTTCCTCCTTATACTCACGCCTGAGCAGCGATCTCGCGTTCGCGGATCACTGTCTTAGCTCTAGCGATATCTTTTCTAACCTGCTTCAGCTGCATAGGGTTTTCAAGTTGGCCGGTAGCCATCTGAAAACGCAGGTTAAAGAGTTCTTCTTTAAGTTCTACAACCTTCTTGTTCAACTCTTCAGTGGAGAGTTCTCTTAAGGTTTCAGCCTTCATTAGCAACAGCCTCCATTTCTTCCCTTTTCACGATCTTGCACTTGCAAGGCAGTTTGTGCATGGCCAGACGAAGTGCTTCACGTGCAGTTTCTTCTGGCACGCCGCTGACTTCGAACATCACACGACCTGGCTTAACGATTGCTACCCAGTAGTCCGGAGCACCTTTCCCGGAACCCATGCGGACTTCTGCTGGCTTAGCGGTTACAGGCTGGTCTGGGAAAATTTTGATCCAAACCTTACCACCACGTTTGATATAACGGGTCATAGCGATACGGGCAGCTTCGATCTGACGGCTGGTAACCCAGGCACCGGTGGTAGCCTGAAGACCAAATTCACCGTAGGTGACCTTCGTGCCCTTATGAGCTTCCCCACCGAGTTTTCTACGATGTGGGCGACGCCATTTAGTTCTCTTAGGCATTAACATAATTAGCGTCCTCCTTCTTTGCTGTCGTCGAGGATTTCACCATTGTAAATCCATACTTTGATACCAATCTTACCATAGGTGGTATCTGCTTCATAGAAACCGTAATCGATATCTGCGCGAAGGGTGTGCAGAGGAACCTTGCCTTCGGTGACCCATTCGGTGCGCGCGATATCAGCGCCAGCCAGACGGCCTGCGCAGCTAACCTTGATACCCTGAGCGCCGGCTTTGACCGCTCTCTGGATGTGCTGTTTCATAGCACGGCGGTAAGCGACACGGTTTTCAAGTGCCTGAGCAATGGATTCAGCGATGAGCTGAGCATTTGCTTCTGGGTGTTTCACTTCGACAACGCTGATAGAAACAGACTTGCCGGTGAGTTTTTCGAGTTCTCCACGAAGAACTTCGATTGCGGAACCGTTGCGGCCGATAACGATACCAGGTTTTGCGGTATGGATGGTGACTTTGATTTTGGTGTTACCGGTACGTTCAATGACGATTCTTGCGATACCGCTGTCGAAAAGTTTGTCCTTAACGAATTTACGAACTTTGAAATCTTCATGGAGGAGATCGACATAGTTTTTATCGTCAGCATACCATCTAGCATCCCAATCGCGGATGATGCCAACACGAATGCCAATTGGATTTACTTTCTGTCCCACAGTTTTCCTCCTTATCTTTCACTTACCATGATGGTGATATGGCTGGTTCTCTTTTTGATACCGTCGGCACGACCCATTGCGCGTGGTTTGTAGCGCTTGATGCTTGGTCCCTGATCAACATATGCGGTGCTGACGTAGAGGTTTTCAGCGTCCATATCATAGTTGTGCTCTGCGTTTGCAACAGCGGATTTGAGTACCTTCGTTACGATCGCAGAACCTTTATGTGGAGTGAATTTTAAGATACTGTAAGCTTCCTGAACGCTTTTGCCACGGATCAGGTCAACGACCTGGCGGGCTTTGCGTGGGGAAATTCTAATGTGTTTTGCACATGCTTTTGCTTCCACTTATTGTACTCCTTTCTGCTCATCGAGAACGACTGGATTTTTCGTCACCTGCATGACCTTTGTAGGTGCGGGTAGGTGCGAATTCGCCAAGTTTATGACCGACCATATCTTCGGTGACATACACTGGAATGTGCTTTCTGCCATCGTGCACGGCAAAAGTATGACCAATGAATTCAGGGAAGATGGTGGAAGAACGTGACCAGGTCTTGATCACAGATTTTTCATTGCTTTCATTCATTGCTACGACCTTTTTGTAGAGCTTTTCATCGACAAAAGGTCCTTTTTTGAGAGATCTGCTCATGAATGAATTGCCTCCTTTCGATTACGTCCGGCTATTATTTGCCTTTTCTAGGTGTCACGATGAACTTGTTGCTAAGGTTTTTCTTCTTGCGGGTCTTACCGCCATGAGCAACCTTACCCCAAGGGCTGACAGGGGATTTGCGGCCGACTGGTGCGCGACCTTCACCACCACCATGTGGGTGATCGTTAGGGTTCATTACAGAACCACGAACGGTAGGACGAACGCCCATCCAACGGCTGCGGCCTGCCTTACCGATGTTGATGTTGGCGTGTTCGCCGTTACCAACAACACCGATGGTAGCGCGGCAAGTAAGAAGAATCTTGCGAACTTCACCGGAAGGAAGACGGAGCATTGCATATTTGCCTTCCTTAGCCATCAACTGTGCGCTCACACCGGCGCTACGGCAGATCTGGCCGCCGCGGCCTGGATGCAGCTCGATGTTGTGGACCAAGGTACCAACTGGGATGTTGGCCAGTGGCAGTGCATTACCGGTTTTGATATCCGCATCTGGACCGGAGTAGATGACATCCCCAACCTGCAGACCGGCAGGAGCGATGATGTAACGCTTTTCACCGTCTACATAGTGGAGCAGAGCGATGCGGCTGGAGCGGTTTGGATCGTATTCAATGGTAGCTACGCGAGCTGGAATACCATCTTTCAAACGCTTAAAGTCAATGATACGATATTTTCTCTTGTGACCGCCGCCATGATGACGAACAGTGATGCGGCCATAGCTGTTGCGGCCGGCGTGTTTCTTCAGCGGTACAAGCAGGGATTTCTCAGGCTTGTTCGTGGTGATTTCTTCAAAAGAAGAAACAGTCATTTGACGCACACCAGGAGAAGTCGGTTTAAATGATCTCAGTGCCATTTTGTTCCTCCTTTAGTTATTAAAGACCTTCAAATACTTCAATGCTGTCGCCTTCACGCAGAGTAACGACGGCTTTCTTCCAGCTGGCAGTCATGCCCTGGGTGCGGCCCATGCGTTTCATCTTGCCGTGAACGTTAACAGTGTTTACATTAACGACGGTAACTTTGAAGATTTCTTCGATTGCATTTTTGATTTCGATTTTGTTGGCATCCTTTGCAACCTTGAAGCAGTATTTGTTTTCCTGCATCAGGTCAACGCTTTTTTCGGTGACAACTGGTTTGATGATGATTTCTCTTGCCAATTTCATTACGCCAACACCTCCTCAACCTTTGCAACGGCATCCTTGGTGAGAACGAGGGTGTTGTTGTTCAAGATTTCGTAGGTGTTCAGCTCAGCAACAGTCACAGGGGTTACACCAGCGATGTTGCGTGCGCTCTTGATAACAACTTCATCGATCTCAGGAAGAACGAGCAGCGTCTTCTTTTCAGTGCCAAGTGCTTCCAGCACTTTGATCATTTCTTTGGTCTTTGGTGCTTCGAAGCTCAGTGCATCGACAACAACCATTGCTTCTTCGCTCACCTTATCGGAAAGTGCAGAACGCATAGCCAAAGAAACTTTCTTCTTGTTTACGCGGTAGGAATAATCTCTTGGCTTTGGCCCAAAGATGATGGAACCGCCGCGCCACAGTGGAGAACGGGACGTACCGGCACGGGCACGACCAGTACCTTTCTGGCGCCATGGCTTACGGCCACCGCCTCTGACTTCGCCGCGGGACTTGGTGCTGTGAGTACCCTTGCGCAGACCAGCCAAATAGTTAACAACGACTTCATGCATGACTGCTTTGTTTGGTTCGATGCCGAAGATCTCTTCGTTCAGAGTCAGTTCTTCAACTTCAGCGCCCTGCATGTTTTTTACTTTGATTACTGGCATGTATTCTCCTCCTTTCCTTACTTATGGCTCTTAACGCTTTCTTTAACAACCACAAGGCTGTTCTTAGCCCCTGGAACGGAGCCTTTGATCAAGAGCAGATTATTTTCAACGTCGACCTTAACGACTTTAAGGTTCTGAACGGTTACGTTCTTATTCCCAGCACGCCCAGGCATCAAATGGCCTTTGAATACGTGATGAGGACCGGCAGCGCCAACAGACCCGGTTTTTCTCTTGTGCTTGGAACCGTGTGTCATAGGCCCACGATGGCGGCCGTAGCGCTTAATGGTACCAGCAAAACCTTTGCCCTTGCTTACGCCAGAAACGTCGATCGCTTCACCTTCAGCAAAGACATCAGCTTTGATCTCGTCACCATTGTTGTAGCTAGATGGATCGTCTACGCGGATTTCGCGGAGATACTTTCTAGCGGCTACACCGGCCTTGTCGAAATGCCCCTTGATAGGTTTCTTAACCTGTACAGGCTTGATATCGCCAAAGCCGACCTGAACAGCATTATAACCGTCAGTATCAATTGTTTTTACCTGGGTGACTACGCATGGACCTGCAGCAACAACCGTTACAGGAACCAGCACACCTTCTGGAGTGAAGATCTGAGTCATCCCGATTTTCTTACCCAAAATGGCTTTCATTCGAACTGCCACCTCCTTTTTCTATTATAATTTGATTTCGATTTCAACGCCGCTTGGCAGATCCAAACGCATCAAGGCTTCTACAGTCTTGTTGGTGTGTTCGGTGATGTCAATGAGACGTTTGTGGGTTCTGGTTTCGAACTGTTCTCTGCTGTCTTTGTTGACGTGTGGAGAACGGAGAACGGTGTAAACTGCTTTTTCAGTTGGCAGTGGGACTGGGCCGGAAACGGTGGCGCCAGTCTTCTTGGCAGTTTCCACGATCTTGCTTGCGCTCTGATCAAGCACTTTGTGATCAAAAGCTTTCAAGCGGATTCTGATTTTACTTCTTGCCATTATTTTTCCTCCTTGATTTCGCCCGATTGACGGGCTGCTCCGCGGGAGTTCCCTAGAACACGGCCTCAGGTGTGTCCATTCGCCTAGCAATCTCCCGCATCATTGCTTAATTTCAGGCACCGCTCAAGTTTAACACACAGGTCAGGCTTTTGCAAGGGATTTTTGTTTATTTTTCGCGGGTTTCAGCGATTTTTTACTGTAAAATTTTCTGTCAAAAAGTCGTCTGAAAACTCTCAACGCGCAGCCAAAAATTTTCAGAAAAAAGCGCTACATCAATTTCTGACCTTTACTGATCTTCTGCTATCTATTTTTATTTCCAAAGCAAAAATTCGCCGCGTGCCCATCGATTTTGATGAGCGCGCGGCGCGGTTCACGTTCAGCCCTCCTGCTGGCGGCTGAGTTTTTTATTCTTATTATATTTTGCGCGATCGTCGGCTTTGAGGAAGCGCTTGCGGAGGCGCAGTTCTTTCGGTGTGACTTCGAGATATTCATCGTCGTTCAGGAACGCGATGCACTGCTCGAGAGACATGTCGCGGGCGCCTTTGAGCTGGACAGCGTCGTCCTTGCCGGCGGCGCGGGTGTTGGTGAGCTTTTTGCCCTTGCAGACGTTAACGGCGATATCCTGATCGCGGTTGGATTCCCCGATGATCATTCCTTCGTAAACGTTTACGCCTGGTCCGACAAAGAGGGTGCCACGCTCTTCGGCACTGGAAAGGCCATAGGCGGTGGTGGTGCCAGTTTCAAAAACGATGAGCGCACCGCTGCGACGCCCTTCGATGTAGCCACTGTAGCGGCGATAATCTTCGAAGGTGGCATTCATGATGCCGTAGCCGTGGGTGTCGGTGAGGAACTGGGTGCGAAAGCCGACGAGGCCGCGAGATGGGATGATGTATTCGAGGCGCACTTCGCCGTTGCGGTTCTGCATATTGCGCATTTCGCCCTTGCGGGTACTCATTTTTTCCATGACGGTGCCCATATATTCTTCCGGCACATCAAGGGTAACGTATTCGTACGGCTCCATTTTCACGCCGTCTTCCTCATGAATAATGACCTGCGGCATGGAAACCTGGAATTCGAGGCCTTCTCTGCGCATTTTTTCAATGAGGATCGAGAGATGCAGCTCACCGCGGCCAGCCACGCGGAACATATCGGCGCTGTCTGTTTCAGAAACATGCAGCGCGATGTCGCTCTCTGCTTCTTTCTGAAGACGTGCCCAGAGCTTGCGGCTGGTGATCGGATCGCCATCCTTGCCGGCGAACGGAGAATTGTTGATGAGGAACATCATTTCCAAGGTTGGTTCTTCGATCTTGATGAACGGCATTGGGTCAAGCTGGTTCTGGGCGCAGATGGTTTCGCCGACGTTGATCTCGCCGAGGCCGCTGACGGCAACGATCTCACCGACAGCAGCTTCATCGATCGGCGTGTGCTTCAACCCTTTGAAACCGAAGAGCTTAGTGACGCGCACATTGCGCACTTTCCCGTCACGATTCATGATGGAAACCATATCATTGGTGTGAATGGTACCGCGGTTGATGGTGGCAATGGCAATCTTTCCGACAAACTCATTGTAATCCATGAGGGTGATTTGTGCCTGCAACGGACCTGCCGGATCGCCCTTCGGTGATGGGATATATCGAATTATGGCATCGAGGAGTGGCTTCAAATTGTCACCAAGATCGTCCGGATCTTCGCTGGCCACCCCTTTAACGCCACTGGCATAGATCACAGGAAAATCAAGCTGATCCTCTGAGGCATCGAGATCGATAAAGAGGTCGATGACTTCGTCAACAACTTCGCTTGGACGCACGAATGGTTTGTCCATTTTATTGATGACGACGATCGGCGTCAGATTTGCTGCCAGCGCTTTCTTTAATACAAAGCGTGTCTGCGGCATGCAGCCTTCGTAAGCATCGACAACGAGCAGCACGCCGTCGACCATCTTCATGATGCGTTCGACCTCGCCGCCAAAATCGGCGTGCCCTGGGGTGTCGACGATATTGATGCGGCAATCGTCGTAGTCGATGGATGTATTTTTAGCGAGGATGGTGATCCCTTTTTCACGTTCCAGGTCGTTCGAGTCCATGACGCGCTCGACAACGGTCTCGTTGGCGCGGAAGGTTCCGCTTTGGCGCAGCATCTGGTCTACGAGGGTCGTCTTGCCATGGTCGACATGCGCAATGATGGCGATATTGCGAATTTTCGATTGGTTGAGCATCGTTTCCTCCTAATTAAATAGCGAAAGATTGAAAAAAATTCCTGAAAATACAACAACCGGTCAAGAAAATCTTGACCGGTCGCTTGTTGATATTAGTTTTCAGCTGCTACTGGAGCTTCAGCCTTGGTGCCGACTTTACGGCCGTCATAATAGCCGCAAGCAGGGCATACACGGTGTGGAAGCTTTGGTTCGTGGCAGTTAGGGCAGGTCATAGACTGAACGGAGTCGAGCTTGGACCATGCGCTGCGTTTTCTGTGAGTTCTGGATTTGCCTCTCTTACTTTTCTGTAATCCCATCTATTACACCTCCCCAATCATTCATCCTGAAGCTGCGCGAGGATCGCCCAGCGTGGATCTATTTCTGTATTTTCACAATCGCAAGGACCGTCGTTAAGGTTCGCGCCACAGTGTGGACACAGGCCCTTGCAGTCAGGCCGACATAAATGCCGAAGTGGTAACTGTGTCAGTATAGCATTAAGCACGAGATAATTCAAGTCCAAATGTACATCATCGTAGATCCAATTTTCTGTTTCGAGCTGTTCGCGATCGCCGCCGTGTTCTGCGAGCACATCCACGTCGTGGGTGCTCATGAGAATCTCGTCGATCTCGAAATCCAGCGGATAAACCACCGGCGCCAGGCACATATCGCACACTGTTTCGATGGTCGCCTGCACGCGTGCGTGCAGCGTCACCCGCCGCTCGCCACCGACAAGCTCGGCGTCGATTTGCACCGGACCATTCAGCACCAGGCCATTTGTCAGTCCGTCAAGTTTGTCGCTGTCGAGAGAAACCGACATCCGCCTGCCGGGATTTTGCCGCAGGCTGGATAAATCTACGATCAAAGCCATGTTTTATCTCCTTGTGCATGATACACTTCAACCTAAACAATTATAAGCGCGCGTATTTTTCTTGTCAAGGAAGGAGTGCGGATTTTCGGCGAAAATTTTTCGCGAAAAATGGCTGTTATTTTTCTCAAGCTTTACGAGATTTTTTTAGACGCAGCGCCGGAAATATTGTACAATATCTCTGTTACACTGAAAGCCAACGATCATTATATTATATAAGGAAAGGAGGTTCTCATGAATAAAACGTTCAAGCGCGCGCTGTCGGCACTGCTGGTGCTTGGTGTGCTGACGCTGCCCTGCGGCCTCAGCCTCGATCGCGAAGCGCTGGCCGAAAGCATTGTGCAGCCTGTCCACGCGGCGACGCCGGCGCTCACAAGCGAGCACATCGCCTACATCGCCGGCTATCCCGACGGGACGATGGCGCCAAACGACACCGTCACCCGCGCGGAAGCGGTCACCTTTCTCTATCGTTTGCTGGCAGAGCCCGACAGCGGCACAGCGCCCTGCGAATATACTGACGTCACAGACGACGACTGGTTCGCCGAGCCGGTGCGCGCTGTCTGTCGGCTGGGACTGATCGCCAACGGCACGGATTTTCGCCCGGATGACGCCATCACCCGCGCAGAATTTGTGGCCATTCTCGTAAAGCTCGCCGGCGACGTCACCAGCGATGCGCACTTCAGCGATGTGCCGGAGGATCACTGGGCTGCCGATGTGATCGCCAAGGCTGCCACGCTGGGCTGGGTGCTCGGCTACAAGGACGGTACGTTCCAGCCTGACAAAACCCTCACCCGTGCTGAAGCCTGCGCGATCTTTAACCGCGTCACCGCGCGCAGCGGCGACAAAGAGCAGGCGGCTGCGCTGCTCACCCTCGGACTGTACAGCGACGTAACAGCGGATCACTGGGCCGGTACTGACATCGTTGAGGCCTCCATTTCCCACACGCCTGGCCAAACGCTGCTCAGCGAACACTGGGATGCGATCGACACTGGTTCCCACCATTTCACGCCTGGCATCCACGAGGTAAACGGTGCGCGTTACGCCGTCGACCGCGACGGGCTGCTTCTGACAGAGCAAACGATCGGCGCTTACACAGCTGGCGCCAACGGCATCCTCGCGCAAACCTCCCGCAGCTTTGCGTCGGCGGTTCCATACATCAGCCAGCTCGACGGGCTGGATGCAGAAATGGGCTGTGAACCGATCAGCGCGCTCATGGGGCTCAAGGGAAAAGGCTTTGCCGAGGACGTGACGCCACAGGAATTTCTCGACGACCTGCCTTACGCCGAATCTAATCCGGCGGATGGCTTCGTCGGCTCGCCGTACTACAGCGACGGCCGCTACAGCTCCATTGATCCTGCGCCGCTGGCCGACTACTGCAACGCGCTCTGCGGCATCGATCTCTGCGCCGACATCAGCGGCTATTCCGTCGAGGATGTGCGGCGCGAGCTGCTCGCCGGCAATTATATCGTCGCTTATCAGACATTCTGGTGGAAACCGGTGAGCTACGCCGATTTCAGCGTCGATGGCAGTCTCACGCCGATGGTCGCCAACAACCACGTGCGTCTCATCTGCGGCTACGATCCTGAGCGCGGCTATCTCGTGAGCGATCCCTACAATTATTATAACGCCTGGCGCACCGACCAGTATTGGGTCGCCAGCGGATTCTTCGACTACTGCTGGAACCAGCGCCAGATGGGCATGGTCATCCGCTAAGTCTTAATCAATGCACGCTTTTCTTTCATTAAGAGAAGCGTGTTTTTTTATTGTCAGCACAGCACCTTTCCGCTACAATATTATCAAGGAAAAATAACAAAGGAGCGACCAATTATGAAACAATCTCTACGACGTCTCACCGCCGGCGGGCTCGCACTCTGCTTTGCGCTCTCGCTCACGGCGTTGCCGGCGCTGGCCGACGATACAGCAGCGCCGGACGCATCTGTGACGACAGCGGAAGCGACGCCAGCCTCTGGCGATAACACCGAGGTCCTGCCGCCGGAAGATCCTGGCAACGAACCGGAACAGCCAACAGAAGAACCGAGCGAGGAGCCTGACACGCCGCAGACAATCGCCACCACCTGGACCAGCGCCCATGTGCGCTATCTCGGCGGCTACGAGGATCGCAGCGTGCGCCCTGAGCGTCAGGTCACCCGCGCGGAAGCAGCGGCGATCGTTTATCGTCTGCTCGAAGATCCGGAAGCTGGCACAGGCTCCTGCTCCTACGGCGATGTCAACGACAGCGACTGGTTTGCGATCAACGTGCGCGCGCTCTGTCGGCTCGGGCTTTTTGACGACGGCGCTGCGTTCCGTCCAAACGAACCGATTACCCGCGCAGAAATGGTCGATCTCTTGACACGCTTAGCGCCGGAAACTGCTGTGACGGTTTCTTTTAGCGATGTGCCGGCGGATTACTGGGCTGCGGAGCAGATCGGTATCGCTGCATCCCTCGGCTGGGTCGGCGGTTATGAAGACGGCACGTTCCGTCCGGAAAACGGGCTCACGCGCGCCGAAGCCTGCTCGATCATTAACCGTGTCACTGGTCGCTACGGCGACAGTGCACAAGCGCAGAAGCTCATGGGTCTGGGGCTCTACACAGACATGACGGCGTCTCACTGGGCTGCGGTTACTGTTGCTGAAGCGTCGATCGATCACCAGCACAGCGGCAGCGACGCTGCTGAAACCTGGAGCGGTGTCGCGCTCGGAAGCTACACATTCACGCCTGGCGTTCACGAAATCTCTGGCCAGCTTTACAGCGTCGATCGCTACGGAAAGCTGGCACTCAACAAAAATGTCGGTGCTTATTGGGCAGATGCAAACGGCGTGCTCACACAGACGGCGTCCTCTTACCAGCAGAGCTATGTGCCATACATCAGCCAGATCGATAATATCTACGCCTGGGTCGGCTGCGAACCAGTGAGCGCGCTCATGGGCCTCAAAACCTACGGCTATGCACAGGATGTCCACGTCACAACCTTCCTTAATAACCTGCCGTTTTCCTCCTCCAATCCTGAGTGGGGATTTGTCGGCTCGCCGTATGTTGTTGACAATTCCCTGCGCACAACAATCTATCCCGCCGCCCTCGCTGAATACTGCAACAGCTATTGCAACGGCGCAGAAGTTTGCGCAGATTTCCGCGGCGCTTCTGTGGAAGAATTGCGCCAGGAACTGCTCGCTGGGAATATGGTCGTGGCGTACGAGACGCTCTGGTGGGAGCAGCCACGCTATCGCAACTACTGGATCGACGGACAGTTGCAGAGCCTCGTCTACAACAACCACGCCATCCTCGTCTACGGCTACGATCCTGCGCGCGGCTATCTGGTGAGCGATCCGTACAATTATTACAACCGCGGCCAAACCTACCAATACTGGGAAAACGCCGCCACCTTTGACAATATCTGGAACCAGCGCAAGGTCGGCATGGTCATGCGCTGAGCGCCTGCGCACCTTCTTCGGAAGGTGCGTTTTTCTTTGCTGGCGCATTGCTTCGCTGCGCATTCGGCGGTAAAATATAAGTATAAACAAAACAAGGAGGAGATCATTATGGGCCATCATTTGCGACGTTTTATCAGCTGGGCGCTTTTGCTCGCGCTGCCACTGTCGACTGCAGTGACGCCAGCTTTTGCTGAAGAAAACACGTCAACAGAATATGCTGCAGCAACCGACGCGTGTACGCCGGAAATTGCTGCCAACGGTAGCGGCGAAAATGCTGCAGCCATCGGCGAAAACACCGAGCCACCGCTGGAAGAAGATCCTGCTGGCGAACAAACACCGCCCGACCAGGAGCCCGTCACCGAACCTGAACAGCCAGCGGAAGATCCTGGTGAATCATCAGAACCACCAGCAACCGATCCCAGCGTGATCGCCACCACCTGGACCAGCGCCCATGTGCGCTATCTCGGTGGCTACGAGGATCGCAGCGTGCGCCCTGAGCGTCAGGTCACCCGCGCGGAAGCAGCGGCGATCGTTTATCGTCTGCTCGAAGATCCGGAAGCTGGCACAGGCTCCTGCTCCTACGGCGATGTCAACGACAGCGACTGGTTTGCGATCAACGTGCGCGCGCTCTGTCGGCTCGGGCTTTTTGACGACGGCGCTGCGTTCCGTCCAAACGAACCGATCACCCGTGCTGAAATGGTAGATCTCTTGACACGCTTAGCGCCGGAAACTGCTGTGACGGTTTCCTTCAGCGATGTGCCGGCGGATTACTGGGCGGCGGAGCAGATCGGTATTGCTGCATCCCTTGGCTGGGTCGGCGGCTATGAAGACGGCACGTTCCGTCCGGAAAACGGCCTCACGCGCGCCGAAGCCTGCTCGATCATCAACCGCGTTACTGGCCGCTACGGCGACAGTGCCCAGGCACAGAAGCTCATGGGCCTGGGGCTCTACACAGACATGACGGCGTCTCACTGGGCTGCCATCACGGTCGCTGAAGCGTCGGTCGCTCACGAAAATGTTGGTAGCGGCGCTGCAGAAATCTGGAGCGGTGTCGCGCTCGGAAGCTACACATTCACGCCTGGCGTCCACGACATCTCCGGCCAGCTTTACAGCGTCGATCGCTACGGAAAGTTGGCACTCAACAAAAATGTCGGTGCTTATTGGGCAGATGCAAACGGCGTGCTCACACAGACGGCGTCCTCTTACCAGCAGAGCTATGTGCCATACATCAGCCAGATCGACGAGATTTACGCCTGGATGGGCTGCGAGCCGATCAGCGCGCTCATGGGACTCAAAACCTTCGGCTACGCACAAAATGTGACGCCGACTGCATTTCTGAACGCGCTGCCGATCACCAGCTCCGATCCTGCGAAAGGCTTTGTCGGCTCGCCGTATCACAGCGACGGACGCTACAGCTCCATCGATCCAGCGCCGCTCGCCGATTTCTGCAACCGCTACACAAACGGCGCTGACGTTTGCGAAGTGTTCAACGGAAAATCTGTGACCGACGTGCAGCGCGAACTGCTCGCCGGCAACATGATCGTCGCCTGGCAAACGTTTTCCTGGGCGCCGGTGCGTTACGGCAATTTCCTCATCAATGGTACCTACCAAGCGCGCGTCGCCAACAACCACGTGCGTCTGATCTGCGGCTACGATCCTGCGCGCGGCTATTTCGTCAGCGATCCCTACAATCTGCAAAACCGCGGCCAGATCTACCAGTATTGGGTCAGCGCCCAAAGCTTTGAATCCTGCTGGAACGAGCGCAAGATGGGCATGGTCATGCGCTGAGTTTGTGCATTCTTTACCATTTTCCCACGTCAGGATTCACAAAAACGTGGTAAAATAATAGCAATAACAATGTCGCGGCGAATTGCCGCAGGATAATGAACAGGAGGCCTATCTATGAGCAAAAAGATCTTACTGCTTTGCGGTGACTACACCGAAGATTACGAAACCATGGTCCCATTCCAGGCACTTTCGATGCTCGGCTATCAGGTGGACGCTGTCTGCCCGGGAAAGAAAGCTGGTGACACGGTAGCCACCGCCATCCACGATTTTCTCGGGAAACAGACCTACACCGAACTGACTGGCCACAATTTTGCCTTGACTGCTGATTTCGACGCTGTCAACACTGCCGACTACGCCGGACTTTTCATCACCGGTGGCCGCGCACCGGAATACATCCGCCTGAATCCTCGCGTGATCGAGATCGTGCAGGAATTTTTCCAGGCTGAAAAACCTGTCGCTGCCATCTGCCATGGTCCTCAGGTGCTGACTGCTGCTGGCGTGCTGAAAGGCTACAAAGCCACCTGCTACGAAGCTGTCGGTCCAGATATCACCCTCGCTGGTGGCGAATATGTGAACGTTCCTGCCGATCAGGCGGTCGTCGACAAAAACCTCGTCACCTCTCCGGCATGGCCTGGCAACACGGCGATCTGCCGCGAATTTGCCAAACTTCTTGGCGCCAAGATCGAGATCTGAGTTTTCCGCACAGCAAAAGCTGCCGCTCCGCGTGGAGCAGCAGCTTTTTTTCGCGCATATTTTTCGCAGATTTAACGTCTTTGCTATAGCATTTTTTGTGCGATTCCACTACACTGGTAGATGGTATTTTTCCGCAAAGGAGTTCATTATGGCATCATTTAAACTCACAAAACTGGAACGCAACTGGATTTTCTACGACGTGGGCAACTCAGCATTCACACTGCTGATCACGACGATCATGCCGATCTATTTCAACAGCCTGGCAGAGAGCGCTGGACTGTCGAGCGTCGATTATCTGGCTTACTGGGGCTATGCCGCATCGATCGTCACACTGGTGGTGGCGTTCATGGGGCCGACCTTCGGCACGTTGGCAGACCCGCGCGGCTTCAAGCGACCGATCTTTCTGCTGTTTCTGGTGATCGGGCTGGCTGGCTGTGTGCTTTTGGGCGCATCCAGCAACTGGCTGATCTTCCTCGTGATCTTCGTCGTCGCAAAGATCGGCTATCAGGCGAGCCTGATCTTCTACGATTCCATGCTTTCAGACGTCACCACCCACGAGCGCATGGACATGATCTCATCCTGCGGCTACGCCTGGGGCTATATCGGCAGCTGCGCGCCATTCATCCTCTCGCTGGCGCTGGTGCTCGGCGGCGGAGCCATCGGCATCTCGATGACGCTGGCGATGCAGCTGGCATTTTGTATCACGGCTGCGTGGTGGCTGATTTTCACGCTGCCGCTCCTGAAAAGCTACGAGCAGAAGCATTACGTCGAGCGTCCGAAGCACGCCGTGCGCGAAAGCTTTGCACGGCTGGGCCGCACGTTCAAAAACGTCAAAGCTGAGAAAAAGGTTTTCTTTTTCCTCCTGGCGTTCTTTTTCTACATCGACGGGGTCTACACGATCATCGACATGGCCACAGCCTACGGCACCGCGCTTGGGCTCGACACCACCGGCTTGCTCCTGGCGCTGTTGGTGACGCAGATCGTCGCTTTTCCGTTCGCGATCCTTTTCGGCCGGCTGGCAGCGCGCTACGCAACTGCTAAGCTGATCACCATCTGCATCCTCGCGTATTTCGGTATCGCTGTTTTCGCGATCTTTCTCGAGCATCAGTGGCAGTTCTGGCTCCTGGCAGTCATGGTCGGCATGTTCCAGGGCGGCATCCAGGCGCTCTCGCGTTCCTATTTCACACGCATTATCCCGCCGCAGCAGTCCGGCGAATATTTCGGGCTTCTGGATATCTGCGGCAAGGGCGCATCCTTCATGGGCACGACCCTCGTCAGCGCCGTCAGCCAGCTCACCGGCGACATCAACACTGGCGTCGGCATGATCGCTATCCTCTTCATCGTCGGCATGTTCTTCTTCCGCGTGACAGTGCACATCAAAAGCTAAAAAATGCTCAGCCTCTCGCCATGAACCGCCCCCTGTCAAGTAGATAGGGTAAATAACAAAAATATTGTTTCAAACG
>OKRW01000055.1_pt1 | contig 101388 bp, 96 predicted proteins | sample 1601151 | NCBI WGS metagenome assembly OKRW01 (sample SAMEA3541471, study PRJEB24748) | human gut metagenome | biome: human gut; feature: human-associated habitat; material: faeces | place: China | collected 2012 | reverse complement strand
TCCGCCATGGCGTTATCCGTCATGATGGTCGCCGGGTTGGAGTTGACGAGCACGATCTCGATGCCGTCCGCTTTCAGAGCACGGCACGCCTGCGTGCCGGCGTAGTCAAATTCCGCCGCCTGACCGATGACGATCGGGCCGGAGCCGATGACGAGAACCTTTTTAATGTCTTTATTCAATGGCATAGCTGTAAACAATCCTTTCTATACTGCTTTGGGTACTGTTTATTTTCCCATCATCTCAAAGAATTTATCAAAGAGGAACGCGGTGTCGCGCGGGCCGCCGCAGGCTTCCGGGTGGAACTGCACGGAAAAAGCGGGGATTTTTTTATAGCGCACGCCCTCGCACGTTCTGTCGTTTACGTTGTTGAAATATTCGTCGGCAATCTCGGGGTCGATTGTGGAGGACACGACCGCGTAGCCATGGTTCTGGCTGGAGATGTAGACACGGCCGGTCTCAAGGTTCTGCACCGGCTGGTTTGCGCCGCGGTGACCGTACTTAAGCTTTTCGGTCTTAAAGCCGTTTGCAAGCGCCAGCAGCTGGTGACCGAGGCAGATGCCGAAGAGCGGTTTGCCCATGTTCATAATCTTCTTGAGGTTTTCAATGACCTCGGTGTTATCCGCCGGGTCGCCGGGGCCGTTTGAAAGCATCACGCCGTCAATGTTAAGGGCTTTCAATTCGTCTGCCGTCGTGTTGTACGGGCATACAATGACCTCTGCCCCGCGCTTTTCGAGCTCGCGGCGGATGTTCTCCTTGTAGCCGTAATCCATGAGCGCCACGGTGCATGTTTTCTCCGGGTTCTCACGGCGCATCATCTCGGTGACGGAGGTGCTTTCCACCGCGTTTGTCACGCGGTAGCTGTGAATCTTATCCATATCGACATGCGTAAGCTCTGTTGTGATCATACCGTTCATGACGCCGCTTTCGCGGATGACCTTTGTGAGGGCACGTGTATCGATGCCGCAAAGGCCGATGACGCCTCTTTCTTTAAAAAAGGTGTCAAGATCACCCTCCGAGCGGAAATTGGAGGGCGACTGACACCATTCTTTTACGATATAACCACAGGGACCGATGATCTTTCCCTCAAAATCGGAGGGGATCACGCCGTAATTGCCGATGAGCGGAAATGTTTGGACGACAATCTGCCCGAAATAGCTCTTATCGGTGAGCGTTTCGAGATAACCTGTCATGCCGGTCGTGAAAACGACCTCAGCCGTTACTTCGCCCGCCGCGCCGAAGGATTCGCCGCAGAAGACCTTTCCGTTTTCGAGTACCAAATATGCTTTGTTGCCCATAACGTACGTTCCTCTTTCCCTGAAATAATTACTCTTTTCTGCTGTATGCAATCTATGTCAAAGCTGCGGTGCAGCCCTGTACGCATTCATTTACGTATAGGTTTTCAGGATATTTTCCGCAACATCCTTTTTCGATGTGCGCATATCCATCGCCTGTTTTTCAATATAGCGGTGCGCCTGCTGCTCGCTCATGCGCAGGTATTCCACAAGGATACACTTTGCACGCGCCACAATGCGCACTTCTTCCATTTTGGTTCTGAGCTTCTGGTTTTCCCGGTCAAAGCGCTGCCAGCGGTTCTGCGTGGCGATGAGCAGGTGAAGCGCCTGATAAAACAGCGGGCGCGAAAGCGGCTTTTGCACCGTCAATATGCCAAACGGCTCCATTTTGTCGTTCACCTGATCGAAAAGCTCCGCTTTTGCAATGACCATGACACCAGAAACGAATTTTTCTGTGATATACTCTGCCAGCTCGTGCCCGAATTCATCCGGGAGCGGTGTGTTGATGACCACAAGGTCGTAGCTGCGCCGCAAAAGCAGCCGCCGGGCGTCTCCGCCGCTGAGCGCCGTTGTCATGGGCGCAAACTCGCGCGGGGAAAGCAACTCTGTGATATACGCCGCACCTTTTTGCGTGCCGGACACGATGAGGACGCTGTGCTGAATGATCGCATTCATGCCCTGTGCCCCCTTGTTTTACACATCTGTGGGCCCGTTGCCGAACGTGCGGATATACGTCTTTACGAAATACTCTGGGAACACGTTGCGGACAAAGCTGCTCTTTGCGAAAATTTGCAGCGCTTCTTCGGCAGACTTCGGCAGCTTGCCGCAGGTCTCGCGCGCAAGATCGGGCTTTGGCAGCTTCGTCTTTTTGAGGTAGCCGTCAAGCCCCGCATAAATGAGCGCAGCGTATGCAAGGTACGGATTCGCAGTGGAATCGGGCGAGCGCACCTCTATTGTGCTGCTGCCTTCCTTTTTATACGCAAAGCACCAGCGGCTCTTCTCCGACCAAGAGATGAACTCCGGCGCACCGAACGCACCGAGGCGTTTATAGGAATCTGCCGTGGGGTTCAAAATGGCGGTAATTTCTGCAGCATGCTCCAGAATACCTGCAAGGAAATACTCGGAACAGTCGCCCATCTGCATGCGCGGCGTTAGCGTGATGTGGAAGCCGTTGCCGTCCTTACCCGGAATGGGGTTCGGCGCAAACGACGCCGTAAGGCCGTTTCTCGACGCCATGGTCTTCACAACAGACTTATACGTAACGACATCGTCTGCGGACTGAATGGCAGAGCTGTGCTGAAAATCGATGATGTTCTGCCCCGGGCCGCCGCTGTGGTGCGAGCTTTCCGGTGTGACACCCATATCCTCGAGTGTCAGGCAGATCTCGCGGCGTACGTCCTCGCCCTTATCCTCCGGCGCGGCATCCATAAAGCCCGCGTTGTCAAAGGGGATAGCCGTTGCATTGCCGTTTTCATCATTCTTGAAAAGGTAGAATTCATTTCTTGCCCCAAATTCAAATATTATACCATGAAGTTTTGCAATGTCAACCGCTTTTTTCAGGATGCCGCGGCAGTCGATGTCGAAGCCGGTGCCGTCCGAACGGCGAATGTCGCAGAAAAAGCGCACGACGCGCCCGTGTGCGGGCCGCCACGGCAGAAGCGACATGGTGGAGGTATCCGGCACCAAAAAGAGCTCGCTGTCCGCCTCTTTTTCAAAGCCCATGATGCGCGAAGCATCAATGGGAATGCCGCCCTCGAACGCAGAAGCCAAAAGGCTCGGCTGAATGGCAATGATCTTCTGTCTGCCGAAAATATCGCAGAACGCCATTTTGATGAACTTAACGTCGTTATCTGTGATAAACTCTGTGACCTCGGACTCCGTATACTGCATGCCGAACCCTTCCTTTCTTTTTTAAAAGCGCGTTTCAAACATACAAATACGCGTGAAATCCGGTGTTGCCGTCTTTCACGCTGTACCTGTTCTTCTTTTCTGCCGCATTTTGAGATATTCTGCCAAAATACAGCGTATGCTGACCGCTTTTGAATATTATAACACAAGATCGGTGTATTTTGCAATAAGACAGAACGCACAATGTTTATCGCCAAAATACACCGTCGATTTATGCAAGAAAAGAAACCTTAATTTGCAGAGAATTACAGGGGCAAAATCAGTTCGTCACATAGAGCTGCTTATACGGATTCTGTGTGTTCGGGCGCAGCACGTAGTATTCGTCGCGCAGAAGACTTTCTGCATCTGCACCGAACTTTTCCGCGTAGTTTTGAATGAGCGGCGCCGCAATCTGCATGTCTTCTTCGGTCGCCTTATGCGCCACGACCTGCTCCGGCAAATCCTTCGGCAGGTGCGCGGTGCGCAGATAAATGCGTCCGCCGTGCATACCCGTGCCGCAGAAATTGCCGACCGGCTGGCGATCTTCACTGCCGATGCCGAGTACGACGATGATGCCGCCCGCCTGATATTCGCCGAGGAAGCTGCCTGTTCTGCCGCCGATGACGAGCACGGGTACTTTCTCTTTATACTCTTTCATGTGGATACCTGCGCGGTAACCGGCATCGCCCTGCACGTAGATGGCACCGCCGCGCATGGCGTAACCTGCCGCGTCGCCCGTGCTGCCGTGAATGGTGATCTCGCCCGCGTTCATCGTGTCACCGGTCGCGTCCTGTGCGCTGCAATTTACAATAATATTTGCGCCGTCCAGATACGCGCCGAGCGCGTTGCCCGGCACTTCGTTCAATATAATCGTACCCTCACTTTGCCCTGCGCCGATATAGCGCTGGCCGAGTGCATATGTTTTCTGTTCCATGTTTCTCCCCCTTACTGCTGCTTTGAGAGCAGGTCGCGGCGCGTACGGGCCGTGAATGCCATGAGCTGCGGCTTTTCGCAGATCAGCTTAAAATCGATTGAGCTTAACGGCGTGCGATTACGGATAAGCGCCGTGTAGATACCGGCACGCGCCACGTCGCCAATCAGGATATAGCCCTTTAAAACATCATCTTTATAGAAAAGGATCTTGTAGTTTTCACCGTCACGGCGGACGTAGGTCTCGCCGTCATACGTGCCTGCGGTGATGATGTGCAGTCCCATAAAGCCGATGGCATTCATCGGGATCGCCTGGTCAAAGCTCGCTTTGCCACCCGCCATGTTGATGCCGGCGGTATTGCCCTGCATATAGGCGTTCGGCAACAGCGCCAGCACACGGTTCACGCCGGCGGAAATATCGAAGCTCTCCGCACAGTCGCCTGCAGCATAGACATCGGGCAGTGTTGTTTTGCCGGTATCATCCGCCGCAATGCCGCGGCGCACCTCGCCGCCTGCATCTTTGACGAGCGAAGTATTCGGGCGCACGCCGACCGCAATGACGAGCATGTCAAAATCGACCGTAAGACCGCTTTTGAGTGTGGCGGTCGTGCCCGCAAACTTTGCGGCGGTATCGCCGAGGTGGAACTCGATGCCCTGCTTTTCAAGAAAACCCTTGACGATAGCGGAGCCGGTCTCATCGAGGATGCTCGGCAGCACGCGGTCGGCAAGATCGACGACCGTGATGGATTTCACGCGCTCCTTGATGCCCTCTGCGCACTTTAAACCGATGAGGCCCGCGCCGATAATCAAAACACGGCTGTCTTTTGTAAGGACGCTTTCAAGTGCGTGTGCGTCATCGAGCGACATGAACGTGAACTTTTCGGGAACGGTATCAAGCCCCTCCATGGGCGGTACGAACGGCGTGGAGCCTGTTGCGACAAGGAGCTTTTCATAGGATATCTCTTCCCCGCTCTTTAACGTTACGGTTTTCTTTTCCGGGTCGAGCTTTGTGACGGTCTCACCGAGCTTTGCGGTGACATGATTTTCTTCGTAAAAGCTGTCCGGGCGGTATTTCATGCGCTCCTCATCTGTTTTGCCCTGCAATAAATAGGAAATGAGCGGGCGCGCGTAGGTGTGATGGTTTTCGGAAGCAATCAGCACGATCGCTCCGTCTTTATCTTTACTGCGGATGCCTTCCACACAGCCGATGGCCGCAGTGGAGTTGCCGATGATTACATATTTTGCCATGGTGCTCAGTCCCTTTCCTCAAAGATGATGGCTTTGTTCGGACAGCCCTGCACACAGGCGGGCTTGCCGCCGGCGTTTTCGATGCACAGCTCGCACTTCTGCATGACGCCGGATTCCGAGGGCATCAGCGCGCCGTAGGGACATACCAGCACGCAGGTGTGGCAGCCGACGCACTTATTCTGGTCGATACAGACCACGCCGTCCTTTTTGGAAAGTGCGCCCGCAATGCAGCTTTTCACGCACAGCGGGTCTGTGCAGTGGCGGCAGGAAACCGCAAAGCTGACCTGATTGTCCCCCTCAATGCGGATGCGGGGGTGAATGGTTCTGTCCTTCAGCGCCTTGATCATGCTGGATTTTCCGGAGTTTGCAAAGGCGCAGTAATATTCGCAAAGATGGCAGCCGAGGCACCATTTTTCATCAACATATACTCTTTTCATGGTTACGCTCCCTTTTCTGCTTATTCGCCCGCGTGCTTGATGCCGAGAATCTGAAGCTCTTTTTCGTTCAGACCTACGCCGCGCAGCATAAGACGGTTGCCGCGCAGCGCCTCGATGGAATTGATGCCCATGCCGCCCATCATTTCCTTAATCTCGTGCTCCCACGCGGTGACAAGATTCACAAGGCGCTTGTAGCCGATGTCCGGGTTGAGGCGCTTCACAAGATCGGGACGCTGGGTTGCGATGCCCCAGTTGCACTTGCCGGTCTGGCAGCTTCTGCACAGATGGCAGCCGAGCGCCAAAAGTGCCGCCGTGCCGATGTAGCACGCATCTGCACCGAGCGCGATGGCCTTGACAACATCGGCGCTGGAGCGAATGGAACCGCCGACGACGAGCGAAACCTTGTTGCGGATGCCTTCATCGCGCAGGCGCTGATCGACCGCTGCGAGGGCAAGCTCAATCGGGATGCCGACGTTATCGCGGATGCGCGTAGGCGCCGCGCCCGTGCCGCCGCGGAAACCGTCGATGGCGATGATGTCCGCGCCGCTGCGTGCAATGCCGGACGCAATGGCTGCAACGTTGTGCACCGCCGCGATTTTGACGATGACGGGCTTTTTGTAGTTTGAGGCTTCTTTTAAGGAGAAAACAAGCTGACGCAGGTCTTCAATGGAGTAAATATCGTGGTGCGGTGCGGGCGAAATGGCATCCGAGCCCTCCGGGATCATACGCGTGCGGGAAACGTCGCCGACAATTTTTGCACCCGGCAGATGGCCGCCGATGCCCGGCTTTGCGCCCTGCCCCATTTTGATCTCGATGGCGGCGCCGGCGCTGAGGTAATCCTTATGCACGCCGAAACGGCCGGACGCGACCTGCACGATGGTATTTGCGCCGTACTTGTAGAAATCCTGATGCAGACCGCCCTCACCGGTGTTGTAGTAGATGCCGAGCGCTTCTGCGGCGCGGGCAAGGCTTTCGTGCGCATTGTAGCTGATGGAGCCGTAAGACATGGCAGAGAACATGATCGGCACGGAAAGCTCAAGCTGCGGGGTGATATTCGTCTTAATCTTACCGTTCTCGTCGCGCTCGATCTTAGACGGCTTCTGACCTAAAAACGTCTTCGTTTCCATTGGCTCACGGAGCGGGTCGATGGACGGGTTCGTGACCTGCGACGCGTTGATGAGGATTTTATCCCAGTAGACCGGCAGGGGCTTCGGGTTGCCCATGGAAGACAGCAGCACGCCGCCGCTGCTCGCCTGACGGTAGACCTCCATGATGGTCTCGCCGGACCAGTTGGCATTTTCCTTAAAGGTGTGGTCGGTCTTGACGATCTTCAAAGCGCGCGTAGGACAGATGGAAACGCAGCGGTGGCAGTTCACACAGCGGCTTTCGTCGGAGATCATCATTTTCAGCTCATCGTCGTAAGCATGTACTTCGTTGGAGCACTGTCGTTCACAGGCACGGCAGGCAATGCAGCGCGCGGGGTTGCGGACGACCTCGTACTGCGGATATAAAAAATCGATAGCCATTTATAGTAACCTCATTTCTCAGAGAACACAAACTCTTACTTTTTGTCCAGCGTGAAGATGACAGGCTCGCCGCCTGCGGGTGCCCAGACCTTATCGAGCGTGGGCTGAATGACGCGGATGGCGGATTCTTCACTGGCGATGTAGACCATATCGCCCTTTTCGCCGACGACCATAGAACGCAGCTTTAAGCGGTCGTTGAGTGCCATAAGGCCACCCGTAAAGCCGACCAGAATGGAGAACGGACCGGTGACGAGCAGGCCGGAATACACATTGCGCAAATACGTCAAACGCTCGCGCTCCTCCGGGTCTTTGTTCTGAATGGTCGTCCAGAACGGTGCCGCGATGACGTTTGCGACCTCTTGCAGGGTGAGGCCCTGACGGCGTACAAGATAATCGAAAATATAGGTGATGACCTCGGTATCGGTCAAAAGGTTGCAGTTGTAGCCGTACATCTCAATGCAGCGGCGGTTCGCATCGTAGGACGAGATTTCGCCGTTATGGACAACGGAAAGATCGAGCAGCGCAAACGGGTGCGCACCACCCCACCAGCCGGGGGTATTCGTCGGGTAGCGGCCGTGCGCCGTCCAACAGTAGCCGGCGTATTCATCGAGACGATAGAACCGACCGACATCCTCCGGGTAGCCGACGGCCTTAAACACGCCCATGTTTTTGCCGCTGGAGAAAATATACGCGCCATCGATAAAGGTATTGACGCGGTTGACACAGCGGGCGGTGAACTCGTCTTCATCGAGCTGGCTTTCCGCAAGCTTTGTGTGCAGCGGTGTGACGAAGTACCGCCAGATAAGCGGCTCGTCCGTGATCTGCGGAATCTTGCGGATCGGAATTTTGGAAAGGTTCACGACGTCGAAATGCTCGTTGATGAACTTCTCACATTCCTCTTTTGCTTTTACATTATTATAGAAAACGTGGAACGCATACTGTTCCGCATATTCCGGGTAAATGCCGTAGCCGGCGAAGCCGCCGCCAAGGCCGTTTGAACGGTCGTGCATGATCTCAATGGAGCGGATGATATCGGAACCGTCCAGCCGCTTTCCGCTGCGGGAAAAAACGGAGGATACGGCGCACCCCGAAGGAATTCGGAAATCGCCCGCTGTGCTTTTGCCTTCTCTAAGCATGAAGACTGCTCCCTTCTGAAAACAAATAAGATATACGTCTTTTTCCCGGTTTTTCCGAAAAAAAGAGAAAGTCTGACCATACATGCTGCGTGCAATGCACGCGCGCCGTTCCCCCGGCGCAATCTAAAAGCCCCACATTCGGCAGCTTTTAAAAGCAACATGTATGATCAGACTCCATTGTCTGCCTACCATTATATAGCGGCCCTTCTTATATGTCAAGAAAAATTTCTCGATTTTTGAATTTTCAAGTTGTAGTAATTTCATTTTATATTCACTTGACTTTGAAAATTTCATAAAATGAATTTATAAACGCAGGTTTAAATTGTACATCCTGCAAATCTTCAAATTTCCTCAAAAAAGGTGTTGACAAATGGCCCGAGACGTTGTAAAATTCATCACATAGCATAGCAAAGGCGCTGTGGTTGGTTTGTTGCCATCCCCAGCGCTTTTTTGTTTGAATGAATTACGAACAGCTGTGCAGACGGTTTCGTAAAGCGAAGCCGCAGGACGAAACGCACGGGAAGATATACAAATTATATCGCAGCGTTCGCCCCTCCTATTATGCGAATCTTATTGAAGGAAAGAGTGGTTTACATGAGCAGCACGACAAAGATCAATGTGCCGGACATTTTCGCCAGCATGGTGTTTAACGACGACGTCATGCGCGAGAGACTGCCGAAGGACGTTTACAAGTCTTTGAGAAAGACCATCGACAACGGCAAGGACCTCGACATCACGGTTGCCAATGCTGTGGCAAATGCCATGAAGGACTGGGCGATTGAAAAAGGTGCAACGCACTACACGCACTGGTTCCAGCCGATGACCGGCATCACCGCCGAGAAGCACGACAGCTTTATTTCTCCGACGGCAGACGGCCGCATCATCATGGAATTCTCCGGCAAAGAGCTCATCAAGGGCGAACCGGATGCTTCCTCCTTCCCTTCCGGCGGTCTGCGCGCAACGTTTGAAGCCCGCGGCTACACCGCATGGGACCCGACCTCCTACGCATTCATTAAAGATCACTCCCTGTACATTCCTACGGCGTTCTGTTCCTACGGCGGCGAGGTGCTGGATAAAAAGACCCCACTGCTGCGCTCCATGGAAGCGTTGAGCGCACAGGCTGTTCGTATCCTCCGCCTTTTCGGCGACTCCACGACAAAGCGTGTCATCACGACCGTCGGCCCGGAGCAGGAATATTTCCTTGTCGATAAAAAGCTCTACGATGAGCGCCCGGACCTCATTTACACGGGCCGCACGCTGTTCGGTGCACGCGCACCGAAGGGCCAGGAGCTTGAAGATCATTACTTCGGCGCAATCAAGCCGAGAATTGCCGCGTTCATGCAGGAGCTCGACGAAGAGCTGTGGAAGCTCGGCGTGCTTGCTAAGACAAAGCACAACGAGGTCGCCCCGGCACAGCACGAGTTGGCGCCGATCTTCTCCACTACAAACGTTGCGACCGACCACAACCAGCTGACCATGGAGACAATGAAGAACGTTGCGCTCCGCCACGGCCTTGTCTGCCTGCTGCATGAAAAACCGTTTGCAGGCGTGAACGGCTCCGGCAAGCACAACAACTGGTCACTTTCCACCGACACCGGCAAGAATCTGTTTGAGCCGGGCAAGCTGCCGCAGGAAAACGCACAGTTTCTCCTGTTCCTCGCCGCTGTTATCAAGGGTGTTGACGAGTATCAGGATCTGCTGCGTGTCTCCGTCGCTTCCGCAGGCAACGATCATCGCCTCGGCGCAAACGAAGCGCCGCCGGCCATCATCTCCATCTTCCTCGGCGACGAGCTTACGGCTATTCTGCACGCCATTGAGACCGGCACGGTCTACGGCGGTACGCTCCGCGTCAACATGGAGATTGGCGTAAACGTTCTGCCGTCCTTCACAAAGGATACGACGGACAGAAACAGAACTTCCCCGTTTGCCTTCACCGGCAACAAGTTCGAGTTCAGAAGCCTCGGCTCGCAGCTCAACATCGCCTGCCCGAACATCATGCTGAACACGATCATCGCCGATGAGCTCGAGCAGTTCGCAGACGAGCTTGAGGGCAAGAGCGATGATTTCATGTCGGCACTGAACGCACTCATCAAGCGCGTCATCAAAGAGCACAAGCGTATCATCTTTAACGGCGACGGCTATGCGGACGCATGGAAGGCGGAAGCTGAAAAGCGCGGCCTGACGAACCTGCCGACCACGGTAGACGCACTGCCGCACTACACCGACGAAAAGAACGTGAAGCTCTTTACAAAGCATAAGATCTACACCGAGGTCGAGATGCAGTCCAGACAGGACATCATCCTCGAGACGTACGCGAAGACCATCAACATCGAAGCGCTCACCGCAAGTGATATGGTCAAGCGCGACATTCTCCCCGCTGTTTCCTCTTACGTTGCGGAGCTTGCAAGCGGCGTTGCCACGAAGAAGGCCATCAGCGATGACATTCCGTGCGAAGCGGAGCTTGATATCATCAAGCGTCTTTCCGGCCTGCAGGACTGCGCATATAAGAAGCTTGCTGCGCTCGATAACGCCATCATCGGCGTGAAGGAAGTCGGCGAAGATCCGATTGAGGTTGCGACCTATTATAAGGATTCCGTCATCACCGCCATGACCGAGCTGAGAGCCGTTGTGGACGAGATGGAAACGCTGGTCTCTTCCGATTACTGGCCGTACCCGAGCTACGGCGATCTGATGTTCAGAGTATAAGGGGCTTTGAACATACCGTTTCAAACGGATAAGGGATGAAAAATTCAATATAGGCACAAGGGTGTGCACGGGGTTCCGTTTCAGGAACCAAACGTGCACACCCTTTTCTATTTTCAAACAACACTTAGGAGGACGAACATATGACAAGCGAGATCTTCAGCGTCTGGTTTTTGATGGGCGCGGCGCTGGTCTTCTGGATGCAGGCCGGCTTCGCCATGGTAGAAACGGGTTTCACCCGTGCAAAAAATGCCGGCAACATTTTGATGAAGAACCTGATGGACTTCTGCATCGGCACCGGCGTATTCATTCTCATCGGCTTCAGCTTTTTGCTGGGCGAAGACTTACTGGGCTTCATCGGTAAGCCGGGCTTTGATATTTTCACAAACTACGCAAACTTTGACTGGTCGAATTTCGTATTCAACCTTGTGTTCTGCGCCACAACCGCGACCATCGTTTCCGGCGCAATGGCAGAACGCACAAAGTTCCTTTCCTACTGCATTTACTCCGGTGTTATCTCCGCTTTGGTATACCCCATCGAAGCACACTGGATCTGGGGCGGTGGCTGGCTTTCGCAGCTCGGCTTCCATGATTTTGCAGGCTCCTGCGCCATCCACATGGTAGGCGGTCTTTCCGCACTCATCGGCGCAAAGCTGCTCGGCCCGCGCATCGGCAAGTTCGAAAAGGATGCAAGCGGCAAGATCGTAAAGGTCAATGCCTTCCCGGGCCACAACATTCCGCTCGGCTGCCTTGGCGTGTTCATTCTTTGGTTCGGCTGGTACGGCTTCAACGGTGCTGCGGCAACAAGCGTTGAGCAGCTCGGCTCTATCTTCCTCACGACCACCGTCGCACCTGCCATAGCAACCGTCACCTGCATGATCTTCACATGGGTAAAGTACGGCAAGCCGGATGTTTCCATGTGTCTCAACGCTTCTCTCGCCGGTCTGGTCGCCATCACCGCCGGCTGTGACGTAACGGACTGCCTCGGCGCAGCAATCATCGGCATTGTGGCCGGTCTCCTTTGCCCGTTCGGCGTTTGGCTGCTCGACTATAAGCTCCATGTCGATGACCCGGTCGGCGCGGTTGCCGTCCACTTCTGCAACGGCATTTGGGGCACCATTGCAGTCGGTCTTTTTGCAACGACCACAGCCCCCGGCAACGATAGCTTCACCGGCCTGTTCTACGGCGGCGGCATTGCACTGCTTGCGAAACAATTGCTTGGTGTGCTTACGGTCTGCGCTTGGACAGCCGTGACGATTACCATTGTGTTCCTGCTCATCCGCGCGACGGTCGGCCTGCGTGTGACGAGAGAAGAAGAGATTATGGGTCTTGACCTGCCCGAGCATGGCCTTGCAAATGCGTATGCAGACTTCGTTCCGGCCATCAACACCTCGCTCGAAAGCGCAGACCTCAGCGTTGCCCCTGCCCCGTTCGGCCCGGCTGCGGTAGACGAAGCCGTGCCGGTCGTTGTGCATCACGCCCCCGTGAAGACCGTAAAAGCGGAAAGCACCGGCATGAAGATGACGAAGGTCGAGATTGTGTGCAAGCAGGCAGCTTTCGATACCTTGAAGAACGCGCTGATGAGCATCGGCATCACCGGTATGACGGTGACGAACGTACTCGGCTGCGGCATTCAGAAGGGCAAACCGGAATACTACCGCGGCACACTCGTAGAAGCAAACCTGCTGCCTAAGGTACAGGTGGAGGTTGTCATTTCCAAGGTGCCTGTCCGCACGGTCATCGAAACGGCGAAGAAAGCGCTTTACACCGGTCACATCGGTGACGGCAAAATCTTCGTTTACGACGTGGAGAATGTTATCAAAGTCCGTACAGGCGAAGAAGGCTACGACGCCCTGCAGGATGTGGAATAATAAATCTTCCCATTTAAATTGAGTACGACGCGTACTACGCTCCTGAAATAAGAAAAGCCGAGACCTGCCGGTTCCCCCCGGCGGGTCTTGACTTTTTCTGTCATTTTCTCCTGCAACTTATTTTCGGTTTTGCACAAAATGGGAATTGAACTCTTTTTGGATTTGTGTTATACTGTTATAAGAATTTATCCATCCCGATTGTGAGAGGAGACAGCCGTGAAAATTCAGGAATCCGCAGAAAACTATCTTGAGACCATTTTGATCTTATCCGAGCGCAGCACCTATGTGCGTTCTATTGATATTGCCAACGAGCTCAATTTTACAAAACCCAGTGTCAGCGTAGCCATGAAAAAGCTGCGCGAGAACAATTTGATCACCGTAGACGGCGACGGCTACATTCACCTGACGGAGGACGGCCTTGCCATCGCCAACCGCATGTATGAGCGCCACAAGTTGCTTTCCGATTGGCTCACCTATCTCGGCGTGCCGAAGGACATTGCAACAGAGGATGCCTGCCGCATTGAGCACGTCATCAGCCAAGAGAGCTTTGAAAAGATCCGCGCGCATGTCCGCGAAATGAACGAGCATCTTTAATGAACTTAAACAGCACAAAACCCGTTTTCGAAGCTTTTATCGGAAACGGGTTTTTACTTTTACAGCAACGCCATGCTCTGCAAAATAAAGATCATCAAAAATACGGTCGGGATGCAGCACACGGCGCTCAAAACAACAAGCTGACCGGCAAGCTCGCCATCTGCGCCCGCCTGCTGCGCCATGATGTAGCTTGATACCGCGACCGGCGTTTCCCACGCAAGTGCAAGCGCCAGAAGACTCGGCCCTCTGCTGCCCGACAGAACCGCAATCGGCAGAAAAACAAGCGGAATGACGACGAGCTTTATAAACACTGTCACGCCCGCAATACGCATGTTGCCTTTTAGCTTGCGGAAGCTGAAATCGCCGCCGAGCACGATGAGTGCAAGCGGTGTGGCAAGGCGCGAAACATCGCGCAGGCTCGTTTCCAGAAATGCCGGGAAGCGCAATTTAATGATGGACGCAAAAACACCGAGCAATGCCGCGATAATGAGCGGGTTTGTCGCGATGGATTTGAGCGTCTTTTTCAGCGAGACCTTACCTCCGCCCGTAAATACCGTCAGCGCAATGACGGCCAAAACGTTGTACATCGGCACGAGTACGGCGCTCAAGATGGATGCCGCGGCAGCCTCCTCCGCGCCGAACACGTTCGTGACGAGGCTCACGCCGAATATGACGTAGTTGCTGCGGAAAAGTCCCTGAATGATAACGCCGCGCTGTTTCGGCTCGCGCACGACACGCGGCACGACGATGCACAGCACTGCGAACAAGAACAGCAAACTTCCTACCGCGATTGTGAACGTCATGCCGTCGATGGCCTCGGTGATCTCCGTTTTATAGATGTTATTAAACAGCAGAAACGGCAGGAAAAATTTGAATGTCAGCGTATTCGTCTGCTTTAAAAATTCCGACGAAACGAAGTTTTTGTGCTTTAAAAAGTAGCCGAATGCCAAAAGCAAAAACGTCGGCATGATCGCATTCAGCGCGACCAGAAAACTATCGAACACGCTGCACCCCGGCTTTCACACTTTCATGCACCGCCATGATTTTCTGAAAGCCCGCGATGCCGACGGAAAACGCCGTTGCGCCGCCCGCCGCCGTGCCCATGGCGAGCGCCTTTGCAAAATCTCCGGAACGCGTGAATTCCGCCAAAAAGCCGCCGACCATGGAATCGCCCGCGCCGGTGGAGTTTATCAGCGTGCCCTTTGCCGCCGGGGCAAAATACACCTCGCCCGTTTCCGTATACAAAAGCGCACCGTCGCCCGCCATGGAAACGAGCACGTTTTTTGCGCCGCGTTTTTTCAGCTCCTCCGCAAGCGCTGTCACCTGTTCCTCTGTGTCCGCCGGGGCACGGAACATCTCGGAAAGCTCCTCGCGGTTCGGCTTTACGAGGAACGGCTGAAATTCAAGCGTAGACAATAATAAATCGCCTGCGGCATCCACAATGAGCTGTACGCCTTTTGTTTGCGCAAGCTTTGCAATCTGTGCGTAAATGTCTTTTGGCAGTGACTTCGGCACACTGCCGGAAAGCACCAAGGTATCCTGCGGGGTCAAGGCACCGAGCTTTTCAAAGAAATTTTTGAGTTCGTTTTCTGAAATCTCCGGACCGCTGCCGTTCAGTTCCGTTTCTTCCTCGGCATGCAGCTTTAAATTGATGCGCGTAAAGCCGTTTTCGACTTCGATGAAATCGGTTGTGATGCCTTCTTTTTCAACGCCCTCGCGCAGCGCTTTGCCCGTAAAGCCCGCAATAAACCCAAGCGCGATGCTTTTTGTATTCAACGCGTGCAGCAGCAAAGAGACGTTCACGCCCTTGCCGCCGAACACAATGTTTTCCGTTTTCGTGCGGTTCGTTTTGCCCGTGCGGAACGTGTCCGCCGTGACGACGTAATCCACCGCCGGATTAAATGTGATCGTATAGATCATAAAAACCCCTCCAACCAAATCAAGTGGTTTCAGCATAGCATGATTTTGCAAAAAAAGCAAGAAAAAGCGTCTGCACCGCCAAAAGACGTATGCAGACGCTCGATTTTATTTTGATTTAGGCTTCTAAGCGCTCAAATTTTTTCGCGCCCCAACGCACCAAAAGCAGGTGCATCAAGGCAGACAAGAGCAAAAGGAACGCAGTCGTTACCGCATACGCTGCAATGCCCGGAATATGCAGTGCAGATACCGCGAAAAACACGCCGACGATCACCGCCGCAAAGAAGTACGCGCCGAACATTGTGACGCATACGCTGAGGGACTGCTTGCACGGCTGATTTTCGCTCTGCCAGTCAAAGCGCGGCGCAAGCAGGTTCATCACAAGGCCGAGCGTGCCGACGAACCAGCAGAACAAAACGCAAACGCAAACGGTCAGCACCGTGAGTCCGATACCGCACCCGGCGATGAGGCAAAGCGCCAAAACACTGACGGCAACAAGCGGCATTTGCAGGCGGCACACCATAAGGAGCTTGCCCAAAAGCACCGTTTTTCCGCTTATGGGCATCGTGCGCAGCACCCACAGATTTTTGCCCTCCAACGAGACAGACGGCGCGGTCGCGCAGGACGTCGCGATGCAAAACGCCATCACGCCAAAAATGCCTAGCGCAATCCACTCGGGCCGAAAACTCATCAGGCTTATCATCTGCATCAGCTTCCCGCGGAAAATCGCGGCAGCGATGGGCAGAACCGGAATGACCACCAAGCCGAAGCCGAAATTCATCAGGTACGCGGGGCTTGTGAAGAACTTCCGCTGCTCCTTATGCGCAACAGACAGCACCGGCGTGCGCTGCTTTGCGGAAGCTTTGCCCGATTTGTGCTTTGCACCCGCTTTCGCGCCCGATGTACGCACGGAGGAAATGAAAGATGCGGAAAGCCGCCAAAGCGTGAAAAGCGCTATTGCCGCGCTCAATACAGTCACGAGCAGCGTGTGCAAAAGGCTTCCGCCGCACGCCATGCCAATAGCATAAAGCGGCCAAACATATTTCATCGCACCCGCGATCTGCGTGCCCTGCATGACGAGCCCGGACAAAAACGAGTTGACGTTCGCGTAAAAATACCAGTACACCGCCATGAAGATGACCATGTACAAAAGCGAAACAACCGCCTTGTTGCGCAGGCGGCTGAGGAGCTTGTGCAGCACCCAGCCGAGCGCACAGCAGACAGACTGCGAAATCAGGCTCAGAGCCACAAACGTAAACAGCCACCCGATCATCATCGTCGCCGATGCACCGTAGGAAAACGCGTAAATACCGAACGCGGGCAGCAAAACCGCCAGCGTGTACCCTGCCGTCGTTGTGAACAGCATTGCAATGCGCGTCAAGAGAATGTACTTTGGCGGTATCTGCATGGAAAGCAACCGTTCGTTGTCTTTCGCGTCATACAACTGCGCCTGCGTCATAAAAACGCTGCCCAGCATGGAAAGCGCCAGCGCCATTGTGCCCGCCATGGCGAAATACAGCCACGTAAGTCCCATTTCGCACAGCGGAACAAGTGCTGCGAACACCACAAACATCCAAATTTCCATGCACACCACAAGGAACAGCATCAGAAAAACCAGCCATCCGCCGGAGGTCTTTTTGCCGTTGCCTTTTTTCATGCGCGCCGCAAACTGCTTCCATTGCAGCTTCCAGAGGGATCTTAACATGCAGCCTCCCCCTTTCAGTCCTTGTGGTCTTCCAGCTCTAAGAAGACCTGCTCCAAAGAACCGTCGCCGCGCACGCTGTCCATGGTGCCGTGTGCAATGAGCTTGCCGTTTTTAATAATGGCCACATTGTCGCACAGCTTCTCCGCCACCTCCAAAACGTGTGTGGAAAAGAAGATGGCGCCGCCGTTTCGGCAATGCTCCGCCATAATTTCCTTTAATTCGTGCGCCGCAATAGGGTCGAGCCCAACGAACGGTTCGTCCATCAAAATGAGCTTCGGCTCGTGGATAAGCGCGCCGATAACGGCGATTTTCTGCTTCATGCCGTGCGAGCACTCCGAGATGAGGTTCGGCAGCGCGTTTTTAATATCCAGCCGCTCGGCAAGCGCTTCCATGCGCGCCTTGCGGTCCGCTTCCGATACGCCGTACATGTCCGCAACGAAATTCAAATACTCGTAGCCCGTCAGGAATTCATAAAGATCAGGATTATCGGGTATGTAGGCCATGATCTTTTTGCAGGCGATGGGGTCTTTTTGAATATCGATGCCGTTCACCGTAATGGTGCCGCCGTCCGGCTTTAATAAGCCGCAGCAGGCTTTTAGCGTAGTCGTTTTGCCCGCGCCGTTGTGTCCGATAAACGCGCAAATCTCCCCCGCCGCAATGTGCAGCGAAAGGTCGTCTACGGCGATTTTGTCACCGAAGCGCTTTGTGTAGTTTTGAATGTTCAGCATGTGTTTTTCTCCTTTTTCTTTTTTTACGGATGAAAGGCGGCCTTTCCGAATTTCAGCCGTCGAGCCCATTATAGACACACGGCAGAAAAATGTCAATGTTTTCCGGCGCATGAGAATATGTCCTAAAAGAACATAAAAACAGCGCAACTCCTACGAGCTGCGCCGAAACAAGTCGAATTATTCTTTTCCTGCAGAGAGCGCCGCTTCCTGCTTTCTGCGGCAACCAAACACGAGCTGATCGATAACGACGACGAGCGCGCCGAGCAGCACGATGATGTAATATGTGAAGAATCGCCAGACAAGCACGGCGGTGTACAAAATATCGCCGGATGTAAAATACGATTTAAAGAACATGGAGAAGCCGAGCTCCTGTGCACCGGATGCACCGGGCAGCGGGATAAAGCACACGGAGGCCTGCAGCATGGTCTGCATACAAAGCAGTTCGCCGTAAGGCAGGTCGAGTGAAAACGCGCGGAACACCACGTACAGCACGCTCATCTGCAAAATGACCTGCGGGATCGACCACAAAATCGCAAGGAGCACATAGCGCATTTTGCTTCTGAATTTCATTGTGTAGGAGGAGAAATCCGCCTCAAAGCCGTGCACTTTTTCTATGTAATTCTCGCGCTTTTTGAGAAACGTACATTTCAAGAGCAGCTTTGTCACGCCGCCGCACAGCTTTTTTAAGATCTTCGGGCTGAACAGAAGCGGTATCGCGATAATCCACAGCCCGTTGATGGCGATGCCGAGCAGCACAATGGGAATGAGCTGCGGGTCGTCCCGCTTCAAACTCGGGTACATATAAACCAGCGATGCCACCGTGCACAGCACAAACGCAAGCTGATACGCAAAAAACTTTACAAACAGCACCGCAGTGGAGTTGCCGACCGAGACCTTATCGCGCCGCAGGTAGACGACCTGCGCAGGCTGCCCGCCCGTGGAGCTCGGCGTAATGTAAGAATAATAAATGCCGATGAGCCCAATCTTCACCGTTGTCCAAAAACCGACGTGCTCGCCCTGCGCGCGCAGCAGCATATGGATGATGCCGCCCTCTGTTACGAGGAACACGCCGGTCATCAGCACGGCGAGCGCCACAAACCCGAGGGAAAGATTTGCGATGACGGAAAACATGCCCGCAAATTCGGTATTGACGAGCCCGAACACGATCATCACGACCACCGTCAGCCCCACGTATATAAGACCCCACGGGATCTTTTTCTTTTCTTTCATGAAAATGTAGTCTCCTTGCAGAAAAATCGTATTTTATAGTATACCATATAGCGTTTCTATTGGCAAGACAAGACTGACAACCGAAAGAAAACGTTAAGGCAGTGCCCTGAATATTCGGCACTGCCTTATTCGTTTATTTTACTTTTCCCCGTGCGCATCCCAGATAATTTTCAGGCCGTCCAGCAGAAGCGTATCGCTGAAAGTGATCTTGCGGCTGCAATGCGGTACGATAAGACCTGCGAGGCCGCCCGTTGCGACCACCTCGCACGGTGCGCCGAGCTCATCTTCAATGCGGTCGCACAGGCCGTCCAGCATACACGCTGTGCCGAACACCATGCCGGACTGGATGCACTCCATCGTGTTGCGGCCAAGCACCTGCGGCGGCGCGGTCAGACTGACGGAAGAAAGCTGCGCTGCGCGGCTCGTCAATGCGTCAAGGGACGTGCCGACGCCCGGAATGATCACTACGCCGCACACTTCGCCATCGGCGTTTAAACCCGTCAGCGTCGTTGCCGTACCCATATCGATGACGATACACGGGCCGTGGTACATGGCTTTTGCCGCCACAGCACCGACAACGAGGTCGGCGCCGAGTGTATTCGGCACATCGCGCTTCACTTTCAGCTCCGGCACAGACTGCGCGCTGACGATGAACGGTTCCACCTTCCAAACACGGCGCACCGCGCGGGCGAGGTCATCGGTCAGCCGCGGCACAACGGAGCTTAAAACCGCGCCGTTCACCTGCGACGTGTGGATATTGTATAAATGTAAAATGCTGAGCATTGCAGAAGCGTATTCGTCCTCCATACGCGGCGGATTCGTCGCCATGCGCGTGACGAACAGCAGCTTTTCCCCCTCATAAACGCCCAGTGTGATGTTGGTATTTCCGACGTCCAGTGCCAGCAGCATACCTTTCCCCTCCGAAAACAAATTTCTTTGAGAGCAGTATATCACAAAAACACAAAAACGTACAGAAAAAGTTTTACCCAAAAAGCCGCACCGAAAGGAGCGTGAGCAGCACGGCGGCAAGGTCGCCGCAAAGCGCCGCCGGAATCGTGTAGCGCAGCGTTTTATACCCCCGACCCGAAAAATATACCGCGGCCGCGTAAAACGTCGTTTCCGTCGAAGACGATAAAATTGCCGCCAATCGGGATATTACACTGTCCGCACCGTATGCGCTGTAAAGCTCCGTAACATACGACACCGAGCCGCTGCCCGAAAGCGGGCGCAGTAAGATGAGCGGCATAAGCTCCGTGGGGATGTTCAGCACTTCTGTCACGGGCCGCAGCAGCGCGGAAAACAGCTCTAAAAATCCGGACGCGCGCAGCATGGAAATGCCGACAATAAGTCCGAGCAGTGTCGGCAATAATTTTATCGCCGTATGCATGCCCTCCGCCGCGCCTTTTGTGAACAGCTCAAATACCGGCAGTCCTTTTACGTACCCGCACATGACCGTAAGCGCGATCACGCCGCAGACAGCCGCCGCGCCTATGCCCGCCACAATTTTTGAAACACGCGGCACATCAGCACGCAGACGAGCAGGCTGCCGAATGAAACAAGCCAAATATGCGGCATAACATCATACGGGTCCGCGCTGCCGTAGGAAGCCCTAAGCGTGACCGCCGCCGAGGGGATCAGCTGAAACGACGCCGTATTCATCACGACGAATAAGATCATCTCTTGCGTCGGCGCGTCGCCCGTCTGTAATTTCTGCATTTCGTCCATGGCGCTCAATCCAAACGGTGTGGCGGCGTTGCCCATGCCGAGCATGTTTGCGGCAATATTCATCGATATTTTTTCGCGCACGGTTTCATTTTTTCCGTAATTCGGAAACAGTCGCTTGATGACCGGCGACAGAATTTTGGAAAGCCCGTTTGTAAGCCCCGCCTCCCCCGCAATACGCATGATGCCCGTCCAAAGGCACATCGCGCCGAGCAGCAAAAGCACCGTCTCCACCGCCTGCCTTGCGCCATCCGCCGCAGCAGCGGAAAGTGCCGTCCATCTCCCCGTGCACACCGCACCGACGAACGCCAGCACAATCATCGCCATCCAGATGCCGTTCAGCATCCTACCTTCCCCTTTCATTTTATTTCTCTGCGGAAATTTACAGAGTTTTGATTGATTTTAACAGAGATATGGATTATGATAGAGGTATATTCATTTGGAAAGGATGAAATGTATCATGTTCGGTGAAAAAATTCTCGATTACTGGGACGATATAATGAAAGACCTCGGCGATATCATCGCCATTCCCTCAGTCGCACAGCCACAGGACGGCCCATATCCGTTCGGCAAGGACGCAGCAACCGCTGTGGATAAGGCGATAGAAATTGCGGAACGATACGGCATTAAGACGAAGAACAGCGACTATTATGCAATGCACGCAGAGCTCGGCGAGGGCGAAGAAAACGCCGTTGTTATGGCGCACCTTGACGTCGTGCCGGCCGGCGAAGGCTGGGACAGCGACCCGTACACCATGGTCATCCGCGACGGCAAGGCATTCGGCCGCGGCGTTTCCGATAACAAGGGTCCGGCAATTGTTGCGCTGCACTGCCTGCGTGCGCTGAAGGAAGCGGGCGTCGCCGGCAAACGCAAGCTGCGCGTCGTGCTCGGCTCCGCAGAGGAGATCGGCATGCAGGATATGGGTCACTACTTCTCCAAAGAGCAGATGCCCACCATGGGCTTCACCCCGGACGCCTGCTACGGCGTGTGCCACTGCGAAAAAGGCCTGTTCCGCTTTGCCGTAACCGGCAAGGTCGGCAAGAAGATCGTTTCCTTCAAGGCCGGTACTGTTGTCAACGCCGTGCCGTATAAGGCAGAAGCCGACGTGCTCTGTGATGACGACGAATTTGCAAAGCTTGTCGAAGCTGCAAACGCTGCGGAAGTGAAGTTCGACATCACACGCACCGAAAGCGGCGCACACATCGTCGCAAACGGCAAGGCCGCGCACGCCTCCACCCCGGAGATCGGCATCAACGCCGCCGCGCACCTTGCACACCTGCTCGTGAACGTTTTCGGCGCAGACTGCGGTGAATTCCTCACGTTCATGGACGAGAAAGTCGGATTTGCATATGACGGCTCCAATATCGGCGTTAAGATGTCCGATGAGCCGAGCGGTGCGCTGACCTTCAACCTCGGCCTCGTGAACATCGAAAACGGCGAGGGCCGCTTCGATATCGACATTCGCTACCCGGCAACAAAGTCCGGCGCAGAGATTGACAAGATCCTTGCAAAGTCCGTGGAGGGCACAGGCCTCACCTACACGCTCATTTCCGATGAGCCGCCGCTGTACCTGCCGAAGGACGGCCCGCTCGTCAGCCTGCTTTCCGGCGCTTATGAGGACGTCACCGGCAAAAAGTGCGACGTCTTCTCCATGGGCGGCGGCACGTATGCCCGCCAGATGGGCGGCGCAGGCGTTGCGTTCGGCGCATCGTTCGATGAAGAGGAATCGAACGCGCACCAGGCAAACGAGTGCATCAACGTGGAGCAGTTCAAGCTGCACGCACAAATCTGCCTTGAGGCCATGTACCGCATGTTTACAGCGGACTGATTTTGAATTCAGGAGCGCACCGTTATGGAATATGCACATATCATGCCGGAGGACATTTTAAAAAATCCCGAAGTGAAGGTCTACGTGGAGGCGGGCAACAGCTGCCTTGGCGCACTGGGCTTCACGGAGCACGGCCGCCCGCACGCCAAGCGGTGCAGCAACTACGCGCGGAACATTCTGGAAGCGCTTGATTACGATACGCGCACCTGCGAGCTTGCCGCCATCGCCGGTTATCTGCACGATATCGGCAACACGGTAAACCGCGTCGACCACGCGCACAGCGGCGCCATTATGGCGTTCACGCTTTTAACGCGCATGAACATGCCGCCGGAAGAAATCGCTATCATCTGCTCGGCTATCGGTCACCACGATGAGAAAACCGCTTTCCCGGTAAACGCCGTCTCTGCCGCGCTGATCCTCTCCGATAAAAGCGACGTGCGTCGTTCCCGCGTGCGCAAAAACGCGATTATCGCAACGGATATTCACGACCGCGTGAATTACGCCGTCGTGAACGCCTCGCTGAAAATTGACAAAGAGCAGAAGCTTTGCCTTTTCAACATCACGATTGATACGGACATCTGCCCCGTCATGGAGTATTTCGAGATTTTCCTCGATCGTATGGTGCTGTGCAGAAAAGCTGCCGATCTTTTGGGGCTCACGTTCGAGCTTATCATCAACGACACGCGTCTGCTGTAATCCCCCGCAAAACGCAAAACATAAAAATCGAAGGAGCCGCGCCCGCTTTCGGGTACGGCTCCTTCTTCATTTTCACTCCATGAGCGTTTGCTTATAAAATTTACTTTTCCGAAAGCTTACATCGTGCCGAAGATACGGTCACCGGCATCGCCGAGGCCCGGCAGAATGTAACCGTGTTCGTTGAGCTTCTCATCAACGGCTGCACAGTAAATATGCACGTCCGGGTGCGCTTCGCTCAGTGCCTTGAGGCCCTCCGGCGCTGCAATGATGCACAAGAACTTGATACTGCGCGGGCGGCTGCGCTTTACAATGGTGATCGCGTCCATTGCGGAACCGCCGGTCGCGAGCATCGGGTCAAGCACGATGACATCACGCTCTTCAATGTCGGACGGCAGCTTGTTGTAGTATTCGACCGGCTGCAAGGTATCGTGGTCACGGTAAAGACCGATATGGCCGACCTTTGCGCTCGGAACGAGCTGCAGCATGCCGTCTACCATGCCGAGACCGGCGCGCAGAATCGGCACGAATGCCAGCTTTCTGCCGGCGATGACCTTCGTCGTTGCGGTGCACATCGGGGTCTCCGTCTGCACGTCCATCAGCGGCAGGTCACGGGTAGCTTCGTAGCACATCAGCGTTGCGATCTCGCTGACAAGCTCGCGAAATTCCTTTGTGCCGGTGTTCTTATCGCGCAGGAAAGAGAGCTTGTGCTGAATGAGCGGGTGGTTCATGATAAAAATCTGTTCGTTGTTTTCCATATTGATTTCTCCGATTTCTGCCTTACAGGCGTCCGTTTTCAATATCTGCGATCTGGTCGATGCGGCGCTGGTGGCGGCCGCCCTCAAAGTCAAACTTGAGGAACGTGTCCACAATCTCCAGCGCGGTCTTCTCCTCGGTGACAAGGCCGCCGAGACACAGAATGTTTGCGTTGTTGTGGCGACGGGTCATTTCCGCTGCGTGGGTATCGCTGCACAGTGCCGCGCGGATGCCCTTCACTTTGTTTGCGGCCATGGAAATACCGATGCCCGTGGAGCAAACAAGTACGCCGTAATCAGCCTTGCCGTCTGCCACGCAGTGCGCGACCTTTGCGCCGTACACCGCATAGTCCACGCTCTCCGTGGAATAGCAGCCGAAATCTTCGACTTCGATGCCCTTTGCTTCCAAATGCTTCTTGACGGCTTCTTTCAGAGCGAATCCGCCGTGATCCGAACCAACTGCGATCTTCATGCTTTATTCTCCTTCGTATATGGATTACTTATTGTTTTTCTGTGCGTTTTTGGCTTTCAGTTCGCGCTCCGCCTGCGGCAGACGCAGGTAGATTGGCATCAAAGCGTCCGGCGTGACCGTCTGTCCATTTTCAACCATCTCCTGCGCCGCCATGGCAACGCCGGAGGCACGCTGAAAGCGAAGCTGCGGCAGCAAAAGCTCTGCACGGATAGCCGCAAACGTCTTATAGCAAAGCTCCGCACCATCGCCGACAAGATAAATCTTCTCCGTAAACGTTTTGCATTCTTCCAAAAGCTCCGCAATGGGCAGTGCGCGGTCATCACAAAGACGTGTGAGCTTACCGTCCTCCGCACGGAACAGCGCATTATACACCTGCCCGCAGCGTGCGTCCATCACAGCACAGACGATACCCGTCAGCTGCCGTGCGTTCTCCGCCATGGCGCGCAGCGTGGAAACGCCCGCGCACGGGATGTTCCGCGTCATGGAAAGTCCCTTCACGCAGGAGACGCCGATGCGCACCCCCGTGAACGAACCCGGCCCGGCGGAGACCGCCATGCAGGTCACATCGTCAAGCGTTTTATTCGTGAACTTCAAAACAGATTCCACCATCGGCATCAGCGTCTGGCTGTGCGTCTGCTTTGTGTTGATATAAAATTCAGAGAGTATTTTTCCGTCCTCCAAAAGCGCGGCCGAGGCCGGCGCCGCAGAGGAATCGAGTGCTAAAATCAGCATATTCGTCGCTTTCACGCGATTTTTTGCCGCGCAAAAGCCGTCCTTTCTATCAGAAACTTATCACAGGTCTATGCCCTCAATGGTAACGATGCGCTCCGTCTCCGTCTCGCCCTTTTCCATGTGGACATAAATCGTGTTTTCCGGCAAAGCGCCGTCAATGTTTTCGCTCCACTCGATGACGAGCACGTTGTCCGTATCGAGGTAATCGAAAAAGCCCGTGGAGTAGAGATCGTCCCAACCGGAAACGCGGTACATGTCAAAGTGCTGCACCGTCAGCCGCGCATCGTATTCATTCACAAGCGCAAACGTCGGACTGGAGACCACGTCCCCGCCGCCAAGCGCCAGCACAAGTCCGCGCGTAAACGCCGTCTTGCCCATGCCCATCGGTCCCGTGAACGCGATGACCTCGCCGCCCTTGAGCTTTTCCGCCAGCTTCGCTGCGATTTTTTCGGTGTCCTGCACCGAGTGAGAAACAAACCGTTGCATCAGAACAGGCCGTGGATCACGCCGTTACCGTCGACGTCGATCTTTTCGGCAGACGGCACCTTCGGCAGACCGGGCATCGTCATGACATCGCCCGCATACGCAACCACGAAGCCCGCGCCGTTCGAGAGGCGCAAGTCACGGATCGTAATATTGAAGCCGGTCGGACGGCCGAGCAGCGTCGGGTCGTCAGAAAGCGAATACTGCGTCTTTGCGATGCACACCGGCAGCGCGTCGCCGCCGAGCGCCTTGATGTCCTTCAGGGACTTCATCGCCTGGTTCGTGAACGTCACGTCATCCGCGCCGTAGATTTTCTGCGCGATCGTGCGGATCTTCTCCTCCACTGTGAGATCAAGGTCATAGATCGGCGCAAAGTGGCTTTCAGGATTCTCGTCGATGACCTTGCAGACGGTCTTAGCAAGCTCCACGCCGCCTTCGCCGCCCTTTGCGAACACTTCGGAGAGTGCATACTCTACACCGAGGGACTTGCAGCAATCGTCGATGACTTTCAGCTCCGCGTCCGTATCGGTGCCGAAGCGGTTGATAGCGACGACGACCGGCACGTTATATTTATGCATGTTCTCCACGTGTGCGCGCAGGTTCTCAATGCCCTTTTCGAGCGCCGGAACATTCTCCTTTGCAAGCTCTGCCTTCGGCACGCCGCCATTGTATTTCAGCGCACGAACCGTCGCGACAACGACGATGCAGTTCGGCTTGAGGCCCGCCAAACGGCACTTGATGTCGAGGAACTTCTCCGCACCGAGGTCGGAGCCGAAGCCTGCTTCCGTAATGCAGTAATCGCCGAGCTTCAGCGCCAAGCGCGTTGCGCGCACGGAGTTGCAGCCGTGCGCAATGTTTGCAAACGGACCGCCGTGCATGATGGCCGGTGTGCCTTCAATCGTCTGCACAAGGTTCGGGTTGATGGCATCTTTGAGCAAAGCCGTCATAGCGCCATCCGCCTTGATGTCCTTCGCATAGACCGGCTTGCCGTCATACGTATATGCAATGAGGATTTTGCCGAGACGCTCTTTCAGGTCTTTCAAATCCTTTGCAAGACACAAAATCGCCATGACCTCGCTTGCGACGGTGATGATAAAGCCGTCCTCGCGCGGGATGCCGTTCACCTTACTGCCAAGGCCGATGACAATGCTGCGCAGCGCGCGGTCGTTCATATCGACGCAGCGCTTGATGAGCACACGGCGCTGGTCGATGCCCAGCACGTTGCCCTGCTGCATGTGGTTATCGAGCATGGCGCACAGCAGGTTGTTTGCCGAAGTGATGGCGTGCATGTCGCCCGTAAAGTGCAGGTTGATGTCCTCCATCGGCAACACCTGTGCGTAGCCGCCGCCCGCAGCGCCGCCCTTAATGCCGAACACCGGACCCAGAGACGGTTCACGCAGCGCGATGACGGCTTTTTTGCCGATCTTCGCCATAGCCTGACCGAGGCCAGCCGTTGTGGTGGTCTTGCCCTCGCCCGCCGGCGTCGGGTTGATGGCCGTAACAAGGATCAGCTTGCCGTCCGGCTCGTTTTCAAGTCTTTTGAACAGGTCATCATTCAGCTTTGCTTTAAAGCGTCCGTAGGGCTCCAGCTCTTCGGGACATACATGCAGTTCTTCCGCGATCTCCGCAATCGGTCTTAATTTTGTCTGCTGCGCAATTTCAATATCGGTAAGCATTGCAACCAACCTTTCATTTCCGTTCTTTTCCGTTTTGCCGCACGCCGCAGCATGCGGACATCGTTATACCTTATAGATTATAGCGCAAAAAGGCGTTTCCGTAAAGAGGAACGCGCTTTTTTAACGGAAAAAAATCTGGATATTGCCCCTTCCTTTTCTGTGTGATATACTAAAATAGAAATTTTGTTGAAATTTTGCTTTTTATTTCTAACATCTTACAAAGACTTTTACGCTTTGTTTTACTTTGGCTTCTTCCAATTTTTTTGAAAGCAGGTGATCTTACGAAAGACAGCCGCATTTTCCTTGCTGTTTCGTCCTTTTTCCGCCGTACGGACAAGCTTCTTTGGCTTTTGATGCTCACAATATCCACGTTCAGCCTTATTCTTCTGAAAAGCGTTTCCCGCGCGATGAACACGGATTATTTCAAAACGCAGCTCGTCGTGACCGTTGCGGGCCTTCTCGCGGCGCTTGTGCTCTCCTTCATCGATTACGAAAGCATTGCGTCGTTCTGGTATCTCATCGCGGGTTTTTCCGTTTTTATCATGCTCTACACCATGTTTTTCGGCATCAGCGTGCAGGGCAGTGAGGGCGTCAACGCGCGCGCGTGGATCAGCCTTGCGGGCCGCACGTTCCAGACGAGCGAGCTTGTGAAAATCTGCTTTATGCTGACGTATGCAAAGCACATCTCTGTTTTGCGCGTGCAAAATAAAATCAATCACCCTCTGCACGTCGTTCTGCTCGCGCTCCACGCGGCGGTGCCCGTTCTGCTCTGCCATGTTCAGGGTGATGACGGCGCCGCGATCGTTTTTTTCTTCATGTTCCTGTGCATGAGCCTCGGCGGCGGTGTGCAGCTGCGCTATTTCATTTTGCTCGGCGCGCTTGTCGCCGTGTCCGTGCCCGTGCTGTGGAAATTTGTTCTCAGCGAATATCAAATCAAGCGCTTCACATCTGCCTATAATCTGGACGACCCATCTATTCAGCTCAATGAAGGCTACCAGCAGGTGCAGGGACGTATCTCCATCGGTAGCGGCCAGCTGACCGGCAAAGGGCTGTTTAACGGTCCGCGCGTCGAAACAAACCTCGTCACGTTTCAGCACAGTGATTTCATCTTCTCCGTTGCCGGCGAGGAGCTCGGCTTCATCGGCTGCACCGCCATCATCGTATTATTGTTATTGTATCTCCTGCGCGTGCTGTATATCGCGTCAAAGGCGAGGGACGACCTCGGGCGCTGCATGTGCTTCGGCTTTTTCGGGCTCATCGCTTTACAGTCCGTCTCGAATATCGGCATGTGCCTGGCGCTTCTGCCCGTCATGGGCGTCACATTGCCGTTCTTCTCCGCCGGCGGCAGCAGTGCCGTGTGTCTGTACCTCGGCTTCGGCCTGATACAAAGCGTATACATGCATCGCCCCGACGCCAACGTTCCTCACCTGCGCAGTACAAGAACGCTGAAAATGAACTTCCGTAAATTAAACGCCTAAGCTTCCGGCAACCATGGCTAAAAGTCTTTCGTCAAGTTTTCTTCGAGAAAATTTGCGGGTTCTTAGGACAACGCCCAAGGCGGCAAAAACGCCGCCTTCAGAAAAACAACACCCACCAAAAAGCGTATCGCTCCGAGCTTCAAAAGCCGCAAGCGATACGCTTTTATTCTTCCTGTTTTTTCACGTACAAATATGCGTTTTTCTCCTTACCCACACGCTCCAAAACACCCATGGAATACAGCACATTCGCCGCACACTGCGCCTGCGTCTGCGAGCGTCGCATCGCTTTTGCAAGCGTTTTCGTTGTAAACGGCTCCGGCAGGTCTTCGGGCAGCAAATTCAAATAATCCCAACGGCTCTCGCAGATCACTTCGCCGAGCAGTGCTTCCGGGATACGCTCCCCGCGCGTCGCGCGCAGCTTCTTTTGCTTACCATAACCGTCGAGATACTTGTAGTCCGTCACCTCCAAAAGCGGGATGCACAGCCGGAAATTCGGGTGCATAAGCTGATTTTTGATCTTATACAGCTCCGGGAAAACATCATATGCTGCGCCCTTTTTCGGTGATTTTCGCTTTTCGAAGATTTCGCCCGTTTCGGGGTCCACCCAGCACAGCCCGCGCTTTGGCACCACAGGGTATACCACTGTTACGCGCGCCGCTTCCAAAAACGCGTCGAGTTTGCGGCCCAGCCGGTCAAACCCGCGCGTTTGAATTTCGATGATTCCGTTTTCGCCGACAATATCCGCCACAAAGCCGCCCACCTTCACTTCGCGGCTCTCAAAATCGGGTTCGTAGTAGCTTTTCAGCGCCGCGTGCAAAGCTTTTTCCGAAAGCGTACCGATGCCGCCTGCGCCGCCAACGCGCCCCAGCGCCTCTTTTCGCGCCTGTAAAAAACGTTCCGTGTCGATCACCGTGCTCCTCCTCTCCGCCGGTTTATAAAAACAGTATATCGAAAAACACGGTAAAAAGCAACAGAAAAGGGCGGCACAGCCAAAGCCGCACCGCCCTAAGGGAAACATGTGAAGATTCAGAAACGGTTATGCTCTGCGCTCAAACGTGCAGCATTCCGTCTCGCTGACGACCTCCGGGTCTGCGCAGCAGCAGCCCACACAGACGCAGTCCGCGCTGCACTTGTGGTTATCGTTATACGTGCAGTGCTCGGCGCTGCAATGCACATCGGCTGTGGCGCTCGGTGAAGACGAGCATCCGCAGGAGTTTTCGGAGGAAGACGCGCGCTCTGCATAAGAGCCGCAGCAGGTCTCGCGGCTTTCCAGCGCGGCGGGGCCGTCCACCTGAATTTTGCGCAGCTCGCACAGGTCGTTTGCGTTGTGTCGGCAGGTCGTCACGCTACATTTCAGCTTGTTCATATCGGTCCAGATCCTTTCCTTTTGAATTTCTAAGTTCGTGCCGCACTTTGGCGACTTCTTTAGCCTGCCCGCAAAGTAGGGTTTTATGCAAAAGCCACATTTGCACATTGTATGCGCTGTCGAAAATTGATATTTTGCACGGTTGTTTTCCATGCAATTTTTCAACAAAAGCCCTGTAAATGCATATTTTGTACTTGCATTTTGTTAAGGCGGGCGTTATAATTGTATTAGATTACCAAAACACTACTTAAAGGAGTTATTTTACATGATTCGAGTCACTGTCTGGAACGAATATCTTCACGATGACCCAACCTTTGAGCATTGCAGCGAGGAGGCCATCAAGCAGCATCCGAACGGTCTGCACGAAACCATTGCAGACATCGTCCGCGAACTGGGCGACGAAGTTGAGGTGCGCACTGCACAGATGAAACAGCCGGAAAACGGCCTGACCGACGAAGTGCTGGAAAATACCGACGTTATGATCTGGTGGGGCCACATGGGCCATCAGTTCGTCGCCGACGAGGTCGTTGAAAAGGTCTACAAGCGCATCATGAACGGCATGGGTCTCATCGTGCTTCATTCCGGCCACTATTCCAAAATTTTCCGCAAATTAAACGGCACCACATGTTCTCTGAAATGGCGTGACGGCACCTACGAGCGTCTTTTCAACGTAAAGCCGACCCACCCCATCGCAGACGGTATTCCGGAGCATTTCGAGCTCGGCATTGAAGAGTGCTACGGCGAATACTTTGATATTGCCACCCCGGACGACGTTATTTTCGAGGGCTGGTATGACATCGGCGAAGTCTTCCGCAGCGGCTGCACCTTCACCCGCGGCTACGGCAAGATCTTCTATTTCCAGCCGGGCCACGAGACGAACGGTTCCTTCTACAATCCGTACGTCCGCCGCATCATTCAGAACGCCGTGCATTGGTGCTATAATGATAAGAACAGACGCATCACCCTCGGCGCACCGAGCATCGAAGTCACGCTCGAGCAGGCTCGCCTTGAAGGCAACACCGGCGAATACCTCAAGATGTGGGACTAACTCGCTTTTCTAAAACAGAATAATTTTACCGTTCCGCAGTCCACGGCTCTGTGTTTGCAGCGCCGTGGGCTGCTTTTCTTTTATATCCTGCCCCGAAAACCCGCACAGCGCTTGAAAAAACACGGAAGATATGGTATACTAAACCGATATCGCCCGAGCGGCGACGCGTGTGCGCGATCTGTTTCGTGTATTCGCATATTTTATACGGCAAAAGAGTAAAACTACTGGTATATTGTTCTTTTATTCTTTTGAAAATTCTTTTTGAACACTCAAAAAAGTGTTTGCGCAGTGATTTTCTGCGCGGGAAGGAGCCCTTTATCATGAAAAAAACAGTTTGCGTGATCTTCGGCGGCGCGTCTTCGGAATATGAAGTTTCGCTGATGTCCTCCGCTTCGATCATCCGAAATCTCGATACAGAGAAATTTGACATTCTCACCCTCGGCATCACAAAGGACGGTCGCTGGCTGCTCTATTCGGGTGCTGTGGAAAACATTGAAAACAACACGTGGATGAACAGCGAAACCGCGCGCCCCGCGTTCATCTCTCCCGATAAAGCGACGAACGGCCTTGTCGTTCTGAACACAGACGGCAGCTATACCGTTTTGAAGGTCGATGTCCTCTTCCCCGTGCTGCACGGCAAAAACGGCGAAGACGGCACCATTCAGGGCCTCTTTAAGTTCAGCGGCATCCCGTATGTCGGCTGCGGCACACTGGCTTCCGCTGTGTGCATGGATAAAGCCGTCACCCACACACTGCTTTCCGCCGCGAACATCGAGCAGGCGCACTACCTGTGGTTCTACGCCGACCGCTATTTCGCAGACGGCGAGAAGATCCGCAACAAAATCGCCGCACGCCTCAATTTCCCGGTGTTTGTAAAGCCGGCAAATGCAGGCTCCTCCGTCGGTGTCAGCAAGGTGACGGCTCCCGAAAAGCTCGACGCCGCCATCCGCCTTGCCGCCGAAAACGATACGAAGGTCGTCGTTGAAGAAGGCATCGTCGGGCAGGAGGTCGAGTGCGCCGTGCTCGGCAACCGCGGCAAAAGCGTCGCTTCCCCGGTCGGCGAAATCGGCGCGGGTGCAGAATTCTACGATTATGACGACAAATATAAGAACGGCGTCGCACAGCTCTTCATCCCGGCGCGTCTGCCCGAAGACGTTGCGGAGGAAGTGCGCAAGACGGCTGTTCGCGCCTACAACCTGCTCGGCTGCGACGGCCTTTCCCGCGTGGATTTCTTCGTCACCGAAAAGGAGCACAAGGTCATTTTAAACGAGATCAACACGCTGCCGGGCTTCACGTCCATCAGCATGTACCCGAAGCTCTGGGAAAACGCCGGTACCCCGTACAGCGAGCTGCTTGAAAAGCTCATTGACTGCGCTTTCACGCGTGAAGACTAACGCGAGGCGCAATTTATGGATAACAGACCCATCGGCGTATTTGATTCCGGCCTCGGCGGCCTCACCGCCATGCGGGAGCTGATTCGCACCCTGCCGAACGAGAATATCCTCTACTTCGGCGATACCGGCCGCGTGCCCTACGGCTCGCGCGGGCGCGAGATCATCCGCAAATACGCAAAGCAAGATATGAATTTTCTCATCCGGCACGACGTAAAAGCCGTGTTGGCCGCCTGTGGTACGGTCAGCTCTGTTGCCCGTGACATCGGCGATGCGCTGCCCGTCCCCTATTTTGATGTGCTGCGCCCCACGGCGCGCGCCGCGGTGGAGCAAACGAAAAACGGCAAGATCGGCATTATCGGCACCGCCGCCACCATCGCTTCCGGCTCCTACCGCAAGGAGATCGAGCGTCTCGCGCCGAAAACCGAAGTGTTTGAGCAGGCGTGCCCCTTATTCGTGCCGCTCGTAGAAAACGCGTTCGTCTCGCCGGATGATCCCATTCCGCGCCTGACGGCCGAGCGCTACTTAACGCCCATCCGTGAAGCCGGCGTAGACACACTCATTCTGGGCTGTACGCATTACCCCATCATCAGCGAGACCATCCGCCGCGTCATGGGCGAAAACGTCACGCTCATCAGTTCCGGTCGCGAAGCCGCCAAAAGCTGCCGCACCGTGCTGGAGGAAAACGGTCTGCTGTGCGACGGCAAAACCGACGGCACACAGCAGTATTTTGTCAGCGACGACACTGAAAGCTTTTATAAAGTCGCCGAGCTCTTCCTCGGGCAAAGCGTTGAAAGCTGCGTGGAATGTATAGATATTGAAAGGTACTGAGTGATTATGCGCGAAGATTACGAAATCACCATCATCGGTCGCCAAACGATTGACGCACAGACCGATGAAATTCAGGTGGATACGCTCGGCGATTACACCGAGCGCGGCGGCGCAAAGTATATCTCCTACACGGAATATGCCGATGAAGCGCCGTATAACGGTCAGCTCAAAGTGCTCAAAATCGAAAATGAGGATACCGTCACCATGCTGACCCCCGGCACGCCCACCCGTCTGGTGCTGGAAAAAGGCAAGCGCCACAAATGCCTTTTTGATACCGGCGCAGGCGTGCTCTCCCTCGGCGTATATACACAGACGTTAAAGCATGACCTTTCCGCTGCGGGCGGTGAGCTGTGCATCCGCTATACGCTCGACATCGATACCCAGCTTTCTTCCAGCAACGAAATCTGCGTTCGCCTGCGCAAGCGTGATCTATTCAATAAATAAACCGAAAGGAACATCCCCTATGTCTAAAGCAGTAAGCATTGCAAAAGAACAGGTTTCTGCCGTCATTGAAGCGGCGATGAAAAAAGCGATGGCTGCGGGCATGCTGCCCGAAGCAGAGCTGCCCGCTTTCACCGTAGAACGCCCGGCAGACCGCTCTCACGGTGATTTCGCAACGAACGCCGCCATGGCTTCCGCGCGTACATTCCGCATGGCGCCCCCGAAAATCGCCGCGGCTATCATGGAAAATCTCGACCTTAACGGCACCTACTTCGTTAAGGCCGAGACCGCCGGCCCCGGCTTCATGAACTTCTTCCTCGGCTCCGCGTTTTACAGCGATGTGCTGACCGAAGTGCTCACAAAAGACAGCGCATACGGCAGAAGCGACTACGGCAACCACCGCAAGGTCATGGTCGAGTTCGTTTCCGCCAACCCCACGGGTCCCATGCACATGGGCAACGCCCGCGGCGGCGCGCTCGGCGATTGCCTCGCCTCCGTTCTGGATGCCGCAGGCTACGACGTTTGGCGTGAGTTTTACGTCAACGATGCTGGCAACCAGCTCGATAAATTCGGTCTCTCCCTCTCCATTCGCTACCAGCAGCTCTTCGCGGAAAATCCGCCGGAGCTTCCGGAGGACAGCTACCACGGCGAAGACATTCTTGACCTCGCCAAAGAGTACGCCAAAGAGCACGGCGATGAGCTGATGCACGTCACCGAAGAAGAGCGCCGCAAGGCACTCGTCGGCTTTGGCCTGCCGAAGAACATCGCGAAAATGAAGGCCGATATGGAAAAATACCGCGTCCATTACGACCGCTGGTTCCTCGAAAGCGACCTGCACAAGGACGGCGAAGTCATGGCCGTCGTCGATTACCTGCGCGACCGCGGCCTCACTTACGAAAAAGACGGCGCTGTCTGGTACAAGGCAACCGAGTTCGGCGGCGAAAAGGACGAAGTGCTCGTCCGCGCCAACGGCAACCCGACCTACTTTACGGCAGACATCGCCTACCACAAGAATAAGTTCGACCGCGGTTTCGACCTGCTCATCGACATCTGGGGCAGCGACCACCATGGCCACGTCGCCCGCATGAAGGGCGCGATGGACGCCATCGGTCAGAGCGCCGATAAGCTCGACATCATCCTCATGCAGTTTGTCCGTTTGATGCGTGACGGCCAGCCCGTGCGCATGAGCAAGCGTACCGGTAAGGCCATCCAGCTTGGTGACCTGCTCGATGAAGTCCCGGTCGATTCCGCAAGATTCCTCTTTAACATGCGTGAAGCGAACTCCCTGCTCGACTTCGACCTCGACCTCGCCGTGCAGCAGGATTCCCAGAACCCCGTGTACTACGTCCAGTACGCCCACGCGCGTATTTGCAGCATCCTGCGCGCACTGGAAGCCGAGGGCGTCACCCCGCGCGACTGCACCGCAGAGGAGCTCGCATTGCTCACCGCGCCGGAGGAGCTTGAGCTCATCCAGCACATCGCGTCTTACACCGATGAGATCATCGGCGCCGCAAAGGACTACGACCCGGTACGCATCACGCGCTATGTTATCGAGCTTGCAACAAAGTTCCACAAGTTCTACAATGCCTGCCGTGTAAAGGGCGAGGAAGAAAGCCTCATGCAGGCGCGTCTCACCCTCTGCCGCGCCACTGCAACGGTCATTCGCAACGTCCTCACCATGTTCAACATCACCGTTCCGACGTCCATGTAATCATAAACAGCAAAGAAGTCGCTCCCACTTCCGAGAGCGGCTCCTTTTGTATAAGAAAACCGACGGCACAAGTTTCCTCATGCCGTCGGTTTTTTCTATCCTGTTATGCGCAAATGTGTGGTATTACACGTTATACTCTAAAATTTGCCGGTAGATTATTCACCTGCGAGCTTTTTGCCAAGCGCAATGCACGCTGCGTCTGCTTCGTCGTCCGGTGCTTCGTTGCAGATGACGCTCTCGCCTGCGAAGACCGCGCCGTCACCAAGGCAGGTTTCTTCCCAGTTACGCATCCATTCGCCGTCGCCCCAGCCGTAAGAGCCGAACAGCCCGATCACCTTGCCGGAAAGCTTTGCTTCGCACTCGGTAAACACCGGCTCAAACTCCGTGTCTTCCAGCTGCTCGGAGCCCATGGATGGGCAGCCGAACGCCACAGCCTCATAGTTATCCATCAAGTCTGCGGAGAACTCTGTGCAGTTATATACATCTGCTTCTGCGCCCGCTGCGCGAACGCCTTCTGCAACCTTTTCCGCCATCATCTGGGTGTTGCCTGTACCACTCCAATAAACAACTGCTGTTTTACGCATTTTTTGTAACCTCTTTTCAAAAATTTCTTTATATGTCAGGCAGCTACGGTAAGCTGCAAAACACTTCTGCCTTCCTGCCACAAACGCTTGTAGATGTCCCGGCACTTCTTATACCGCGCAAATGTGCGCACTGCCTCGCATTCGTTGCAGTACACCTTCCAACATCCGCAGCACTTGCAGTTTTGCCCGGCGTTTTCAATGAACCCAAGCACGTCCTCCACCGGGTAGCCGAGGAAAAGCCCAATCTCATGCGGGAACCCGTCTCCGCTTGCAAGCCGCATGCGCAGCCGCTCTATCGCGCCGTCCACGCTCGTGTCGGTGTAGCCGTAGCGCTCCAAAAGCTCTTTTGCGCCGGGGCGCTTCAGGTCTTTTGCAAGCTGCGTGCGGCGGCACACATAAATGAGCATCGCATTTTCTTCGCGCTTTAAGATCAGCAGCTCCACGCCTTTATCGCGGAATATGCGATTCAAATGCTTTACATCGTCCTCCGGGTCCTGCGCCGCGTGGTAGGAAAATAAACTCGCCGTTTTAAGCGACGCCAGTGTCGGCGCACAATGCTCGATCAAGTATTTCTCAAGCATTGAAAGCACACTCTCCGCGCACAGCCGCACAGCAATCTGCCAGTACACTGTGCAGCGCCGAGGCACTGCTGCTCGGCACATACGCGATCGGAATGTTATTTCTTTTCGCTTCCTTGGAAGCGCTCAGCATCATTTTGTGCGAGACCGTGCTGGTGAAAAGCAAAAGGTAGTCCGGCGTGCCGAGCTTCTTTTTCAAGGAGCCGTTCTCCTTCACATACACCTTTGCTTTGCAGCCATGGTTCTTGCAGATGTCCATGTACTGACATACCATGCGTTCATTGCCGCCAACGATCACTACGCTCATATTCTATCCTTTCCGCCTGCAAAAGCGTTTCACAGGCTGCCCGCAAAATCGGGCTTTGCATTTGATTTAAGTTAGCTTGCGCTAACTCTTTTGCTTTAAATAAAGCGGATTCGCACCGCTATGTGTTATCTTTAAAGTTAGTATAAACTAACTTGCTCATAGTATACTAAACTCGTGTACATTTGTCAACCCCTATTTTGATTTTTTATTCGGAAGCTTTCACCCCGCCGTTTTTCACAGAACAAAAGCCGCGTTCCATAACCCGGCTTTGTCTTCATTTGCTCTGCTTTTACCTGTATCCCCAATGCCCGCTCTTCTTGCGCAGCTTCACTTTCCCCCGAGACGGCAGCGCCGCAGCCCGCCGCACGCAAGACCGGCACGCAAATTTCCGTAAAAAATAAGCGCAGAGAATTCCTCTGCGCCAAGCTTATTCTTCGTTTTTCAAAAAGGCTTCCTGCACCGATTCCGCGCGGCTTTCGGCCACAAGCACCAACCCGCGGCGTTTGTCTCCCGTCAGCACGGCGCTTTCCCCGGCCTTCAGCCCGATAAGCGCCAAAGCCTCTTTCGGAATATGCACACCGCCGTTTTCGTCGATCTGCACCGTCCACATTTTGCGGCCTTTCGGCACCCGTTTTTCCATACGCCGCTCCTTAATAATACGCCGTCAGCGGCACATTGCCGTTTTCCTTGCCCGCGTCCATCTTCACGCTGTCTATCCACTGCACTGCGCGTCCTGCGCCGAGAATCACGCAGTCCTCCGGCTCTTCCGCAATGCGCACGCGCATTTTCGTCTGCTTCGAGATAAGCGTGTCCAACCCACGCAGCTTCGCACCGCCGCCTGTCAGCACAATGCCCGCGTTGCCGATGTCTGCCGTCAGCTCCGGCGGCGTCTCCTCCAGCACACTCTGAATTTTGTGCACAACCTTCACAACGGATTCCAGCATGGCTTCGCCAATCTCGTCGGAGGTCACTTCCACCTTTGCAGGCAGGCCGTTGCGCTCGTCTCTGCCGTGCAGCTCGTATTTTTCAATGTCCTTCAGCGGGAACGCGCAGCCCACGGCGCACTTTGCCGCCTCTGCCGTCTGCTCGCCGATAATCAGGTCAAACTTTCTGCGCGCGTATTTGATAATATCCTCGTTGAATACCGCGCCGCCCACGGCAATGCTGCCGCTTACGGAAAGGCGATTCATCGAAAGCACGCCGATGTCGCTCACACCCTCGCCGAGCGTGACAACCATGCTGCCGTGCGGGCGGGAAATATCCAGCCCCGCACCAATCGCCGCCGCCACCGGCGCTTCGATCAAGCACACCTTGCGAATGCCGTTCGCTGCCACGGCGTCCACCACCGCACGGCGCTCCACTTCCGTAATACCGCTCGGTACCGCCACAACGGCGCGCGGCATGAAAACGCGGCTGTTCGTCACCTTTTTCAGGTAGTGCTGCAGCGTCGCGTCCATCAGCGTCAAATCGGAAATCACACCGCCCGTCACAGGCTTGACCACGCGCACACGATCGCTCGTTCTGCCAAGCATTTTATACGCGCGGCGGCCCACGGCCACCACACGGTTAGAGTCTTCATCTACGGCGATGACGTTCGGTTCATCCACCACAACGCCCTTGCCGTCTACATATAATCTGAAATTTGCCGAACCCAAATCGATCGCAATATCCGTACCGGCCATGGTACCATCCTCTCGCGTTATACTGTCCTTTATTTTACATGACTTTTTCCCGTTTTGCAAGGTCTAATCGACCGTCGCGCACGAAACACAGCCCACATAATCCGCCCCGTTTCGGTACAACACCTTTGTGCATTCCACGGCCGTCGCGCCGGTCGTCACGATATCGTCCAAAAGCAGAATGCGCAGCCGCGCCGCACCCTCCGCGCGGTACGACCCACGCACATTCGCTTCACGTTCCTTGGCGCTCAAATTGTGCTGCGTGCGGTTGTGCTTCGTCTTCTCCAAAATATCCGTGCGGCACGGAATACCCGCCAGCTTCGATACCTCTTTTGCAAGCAGCACCGATTGATCGTACCCGCGCTGTTTCAGCCTCTCCCGGCTGATGGGCACCGGCACAATACAGTCCCAAACCCGGTTTTTATCGATCGCCGGCAGCATTAACTTTGCAAGCGGTTTCGCAAGGTTCGTCTCGTTTTTGAACTTGAACCGCCACAAGGATGACCGAAACGGCTCCTTGTACCGCTGCGGCGCACGGCATTCCAGTGTGTAATCCCGTCTTCCTGCATGCAACGCGAAAAACCGCACGCGAATATCCGGCTGCAGCTTCGCGCAGTCCGCGCACAACTCGTCCCCGTTCACCGCTCCCGCACGCCCGCACAAAAGGCATCGCTTCGGGTAAAAGAACGCGAGAATCTTCTCTAAAACGCTCATGCTTCCGCTTCCTCATTCTGCTCCTGCCCGTCTTCCTCCGGCTTTTCGAGCAAAAAGTGCTGCAAGCCGGAAAAACGCCGCGTCTTTTTATCGTTCGCCACCATATCGGCGACTACACTGCGCTTGCCAACCAAAATCAGCAGCTTTTTCGCACGTGTAATGCCCGTATACAGCAAATTTCGGTAGCTCAGCTGCGGCGCGCCCGGGAACATCGGCATCACCACCGCCGTAAACTCGTTGCCCTGGCTCTTATGTACCGTCACGGCGTAGGCGAGCTCCAGTTCTGCTGCCGCGTGCTCAAAATCATACAACACCTCTTTGTCGTCGATTTCCACACGCAGACAACCGGCATCTTTGTCCACATCGATGATGATGCCCATGTCGCCGTTATATACGCCTTCGCCCACCGTGCCGTCTTCGCGGCTCCACGGCAGGTTGTAGTCATTCTTGATCTGCATCACCTTGTCGCCCACGCGGAAAACCGTGCCGTTCACCGTCACCTGCGGCTTGTTTTTCGCGGGCGGGTTAATCTGCTCGCGCAGCTTACGGTTCAGCTCCACCGTGCCAAGCTCGCCCTTGCGTCCCGGGCATAATACCTGAATGTCTGTCACCGGCGAATACCCGTAGCTTTTCGGCAAGCGCGTCACCACAAGCGACTGCACCGTCTCCGCAACGGAGCGTGCATCCTCGCGCGGCATAAAAAAGAAATCGTTGCTGCGCACGGAAAGTTCCGGCATCTCGCCCTCCACAATCTTGTGCGCGTTCATCACAATGAGACTCTCCATCGACTGACGGAAAATCTCCTTCAGTTGCACTGTTGGGAATACCTTCGACGCAATAAGGTCTCCGATGACATTGCCCGGCCCAACGCTCGGCAGCTGGTCGCTGTCGCCGACCAAGATCAAACGGCAGCCGATGGGCAGCGCGCGCAGAACGCTTTCAAACACATACGCGTCCACCATGGAAAGCTCATCGATGACCACTGCGTCACACTCCAGCGGATTGCGCTCGTTTCTCTGGAACACCGGGTCATCGTTGTCGTCCCAGTCCACCTGTAACATGCGGTGAATGGTCTTCGCCTCCACGCCCGTCAGTTCGGACATGCGCTTCGCCGCGCGCCCCGTCGGCGCCGCCAGAAATACCGTCTCGCCTTTTTCCATCAAAATGCGGATAATCGCGTTCAGCGTCGTCGTTTTGCCTGTGCCCGGGCCACCCGTCAAAATCAAAAGACCCTTTTCCAGCGCCGCGCGGATCGCATCCTTCTGCAATTCGGCGTACTCGATGCCTTCTGTGCGCTCGATTTCCGCAATCTCCCGGTCGATGCCCGTAATGGATTCCGGCGGGTAGCGCAGCATCATATGGATGCGGTCGGCGCAGTACACCTCGCTGCGGTGCTGCTTCGGCAAAAACACGAAGTCACGCCCGTTAAAACTCTCGTTCACCGCCTCAAACGTCTGGCACAGCTCAAGTAAAGCCTCCTGCGCACTCTCCGGCGGCACGCCCAAAAGCTTCGCGGCCGCCGCGCACAGTTTATCCGCCGGCAGGCACGTGTGCCCGTTATTCAAATTGTGCCGCAGCACATACAGCACGCCCGCCTTCACGCGCTCCTTGTTGTCGCGGTCATACTCCAGCGACTCCGCCAGCTGATCCGCCACCGCAAACGAAATGCCGATCTTATCGCTGCACAGCCGGTACGGGTCTTCCTGAATGCACGTCACAGAGTCCTGCCCGTACACCTTCCACACCTTCACGGTGTCCTCCGGGCGCACGCCAAAGCTGCCGAGGAATGCCATCAAATCGCGGATGCCGTTCACGCGCTGCATCTCCTCGGAGATTTCTTTCGCCTTTTTCAGCGTGATGCCCTTCACGGTTGCAAGCCGCGCCGGATCTTCCTCAATCACCTTAATGGATTCATCGCCGAACGCTTCTATAATTCGCCCCGCCAGCGCGCCGCCGATGCCCTTCACCGCGCCGCTCGAAAGGTATTTCAGCATCGCCGCCGTGTCCGCCGGACGGGAGCGCTCAAACGCCTGTGCGCGGAACTGCTGCCCGAACGTCGCGTGCGATGTCCACGTGCCATACAGGTGCAGCCGCTCCCCCACACTCACATACGGGAACGTCCCCACCACCGTGATGAGCTCTTCGCCGCAATCGACCTCCAACACCGTGTACTGGTTGCTGTCGTTGTGGTAGACGATATTTTCCACGCTGCCTTCCATTTCCAGCAGCCCGTTTTCCTGCGGCATCGGTTGCGCCCCCTTTTACAATCTTTATCTGTTTCTATTATAGAACATTCTTTCGTGTTTGAAAAGCCCCAATCTCCGCAAACGGGTTTTTTTGCACAAGTCTGCGGATAATCGCGTCGATCTCCGGGTCATTTGTCGGGTTTAGGCACACAATGCGGCACATGCCGTATAAATCCAGCCACTTCACGCGCTCCAAAACACTGCGCACAATATACTCTGCGTCGTCCGCGCGGCGAATCGTCGCATACACCGTAAACGGCAGCGCATCCTCCAGCATTTTCGAACGTGTCACGCGCAGGCAAACGCTCCGCACAGCAAATAAAAAGATACACAGCGTAAACGCGCACACCAAAGCAATCCCGATAGGCTCCATAAAAAACACCTCCGCGCCAGTCTATGACGCGAAGGTGCATTCGGTTCTTATTCTGTTTTGCGCAAGTTAAAGCACGGCAGCCTTCAGAGCCTCGACCTTGTCGGTCTTCTCCCACTGCACGCCGAGCTCCTCACGGCCCATGTGGCCGTAAGCGGCGAGCTGACGGTAAATCGGGCGACGCAGGTCGAGGTTGCGGATGATCGCGTTCGGGCGCAGGTCAAAGACCTTCTGCACAGCCTCGGCAAGCTTGGAATCCTCCACCGTGCCGGTGCCGAATGTATCGACCATAACGGAAACCGGGTGTGCAACACCGATGGCGTATGCAAGCTGCACCTCGCACTTCTTTGCAAAGCCCGCAGCTACAATGTTCTTTGCAACATAACGTGCCGCGTATGCAGCGGAACGGTCAACCTTCGTCGGGTCCTTGCCGGAGAATGCACCGCCGCCGTGACGGCCTACGCCGCCGTACGTATCGACAATGATCTTTCTGCCGGTCAGACCGCTGTCACCTACCGGGCCGCCGATGACAAAACGGCCGGTCGGGTTTACATAATACTTTGTATTCTCATCGATGAGCTCCGCCGGAACGATCGGCTTCACAACATATTCGATCATATCCTTGCGAATCTGCTCCAGAGAGACAGCCTCGCTGTGCTGCGTGGAAATAACGATGGTGTCGATGCGCTTCACCGTGTCGCCGTCGTATTCCGCCGTCACCTGCGTCTTGCCGTCCGGGCGGAGGTAGTCAAGCGTGCCGTCCTTGCGGACTTTTGCCAGCTGCTTTGCAAGCTTATGCGCCAAAGAGATGGTCAGCGGCATCAGCTCCGGGGTCTCATCGCAGGCATAGCCGAACATCATGCCCTGGTCGCCCGCGCCAATGAGGTCGTCCTGGTCAGCGGCGCCGTTTTTCGTCTCAAGGGATTCGTTCACGCCCATTGCAATGTCCGGGGACTGCATGTCGATGGAGGTCAGCACCGCACAGGTCGCACCGTTGAAGCCCGCATCCGGAGAATCGTAACCGATCTCTTTGATGACTTTACGCGCAATCGCATCGATGTCCACATAGCACTCGGTGGAAATCTCGCCCATCACGTGCACCATACCGGTCGTTGCCGTCACTTCGCAAGCTACATGCGCGGTCGGGTCTTTCGCCATGATGTCGTCGAGAATTGCATCGGAAATCTGGTCGCAAACCTTGTCCGGGTGGCCTTCGGTCACGGATTCAGATGTAAAAAGATGTTTGTTATTCATGTTTTGCTCCTTTACTCTTTTCACTCACAGCCCCCACAAGGAATTTTCGGAAAAAAAGAACCGCTCAAAAGATGAGCGGTTCAAAATCCTCATCTTTCGGCATTGCCATGCCGCAGGAATTAGCACCTTGCAAAATGCAGGTTGCCGGACATCAAAGGGCCTGTTCCCTCCGTCACTCTTGATAAGGGCATATTCATTTTTGACTGTAAAAAAGTATAACACAGTTTTTCGCAAATAGCAAGGGAAAAAACCGCAGAAAATCCCGGTTTTATACCGCCAAATTCCGGCATATCATACGACTTTGCCGTTGATGACCGGCTCCAGCTTCTTATATACCAGAATCGTGATAACCGCACTGATGAGCCCCTTGCAGAACGTAAACGGCAAGTTAAAGATCAAAAGCGCCTGCCACAACTCCTGCACGGAAGGATTGATTGCCTGATACATGCCCATAATGGCCTCCATCGGCATCACATTCGTGTAGATCGGATAAATGATGAACAGATTCGAGAAGAATCCCAGCACTGCCATCAAAAGCGCGCCAACAACAGAGCCCACAATCGCGCCGCCGTAATTGCGGTGGTGGCGGTAAATCAGCCCCGCCGGCACCACAAACGCAGAACCGATAATGAAGTTCGAGAGCTCACCCACACCGCCGGTGATGGTCTGCGAAAGCAGCACAAGATTTTTCACAAAGCAAACGGCAACACCGCTCACCGGCCCAAGCGTAAACGCCGCGATCAGCGCCGGCAGCTCGGAAAAGTCGAGCGAAATAAAGCTCGGCATAAACGGTAGCTGGAAGTGTAAAAACATCAAAACAGTCGCAATCGCCGCCAGTACGCCGGTCATTGCAATTTTACGAATATTCACATTGGAAGTTTTTGCAGTATTTACGGTCATAAATGTCAGAACCTTTCTGTATGAATATCGGCAGCGCAAGGAAATTCACTCCACGCTTGCATTTTCCCTTTACGGGAAACCGCAAATCCGCGCGGCGCCGCCTTTAGAATGCCGCATAAGCCATGCGCATTCCCAACTTATACTATGTCAATACAGAAACGGGGGTAAGAATCAAAAAAGCACCCCACGAAAACTCGCGGGGTGCCGAAATCCTTTTGATTCACGTTTCTTCTATCATCCGGACTATACCGTCGGCTCCGGAATCACACCGGATCAGCGCAAAACTGCGGTCGCGGGCTTATGCCAAAAGCATTTACCGCCGGTGAGGAATCACACCTCGCCCCGAAGAAAATGATGAGATTTTAATTTGAGCAAAAATTACTCGTTGATACCCGTAACAACGCCGGAACCAACAGTTCTGCCGCCTTCACGGATAGCGAAGCGAAGACCCTCTTCGATAGCGATCGGGGTGATCAGCTCAACATCCATGACAACGTTATCGCCAGGCATGCACATCTCGGTGCCTTCCGGCAGAGAGATAACGCCCGTAACGTCGGTGGTACGGAAATAGAACTGCGGACGATAGTTGTTGAAGAACGGGGTATGACGGCCGCCTTCGTCCTTGGTCAGAACGTAAACCTGGCCCTTGAACTTAGTGTGCGGGTGAATCGTGCCCGGCTTGGACAGAACCTGGCCGCGCTCGATGTCGGTTCTCTGGATACCACGGAGCAGAACGCCGATGTTGTCGCCAGCCTCAGCAAAGTCGAGGAGCTTGCGGAACATTTCGATGCCCGTAACAACGGACTTTCTTCTCTCGTCGGTGAGACCGATGATTTCGACTTCGTCGGACATCTTCAGAATGCCACGCTCAACTCTACCGGTAGCAACAGTGCCACGGCCGGTGATGGTGAAGACGTCCTCAACCGGCATCAGGAACGGCTGGTCAGCCTTACGTTCCGGGGTCGGGATGTAGTCGTCAACAGCATCCATCAGGTCGAGGATGCACTTGTACTCAGGAGCATTGACGTCCTTGGACTCGCTGGTGAGTGCGAGGTAAGCGGAACCCTTGATGATCGGGGTGTCATCGCCCGGGAACTCATACTCGTTCAGCAGGTCACGGATCTCCATCTCAACAAGCTCGAGGAGCTCTTCGTCGTCAACCTGGTCGCACTTGTTCATGAATACAACAATGTACGGAACACCAACCTGACGGGAGAGGAGGATGTGCTCACGGGTCTGCGGCATCGGGCCGTCAGCAGCGGAAACGACGAGGATAGCGCCGTCCATCTGTGCAGCACCGGTGATCATGTTCTTAACATAGTCAGCATGGCCCGGGCAGTCAACGTGAGCGTAGTGACGCTTGTCCGTCTCATACTCAACGTGAGCGGTGTTGATCGTGATACCACGCTCTCTCTCTTCCGGAGCCTTATCGATCATGGAGTAATCCTCGAACTGTGCCTGGCCCTTCAGAGCGAGAACCTTCGTGATAGCAGCAGTAAGAGTAGTCTTACCATGGTCAACGTGACCGATTGTACCGATGTTTACATGGGGCTTATTTCTTTCGAACTTAGCCTTTGCCATTGGAATTGCCTCCTTTTATTCAGTAAAATAACCTTTTGAGTTTATTACCATTGTAGCAACAAACCGCAAAAAAATCAAGTAGTATTTCGCTTTATTCAGCCTTTTTTCTGGAAGCGATGATCGTTTCAGAAACAGACTTCGGAACTTCAGCGTAGTGAGAGGGCTCCATGGTGTACTGACCACGGCCCTGGGTCTTGGAACGCATATCCGTTGCGTAGCCGAACATCTCAGACAGCGGAACTTCGCTGGTGATCTGCATAGCACCCGGAGTAGCCTCCTGATTCTGCATGATGCCGCGACGGGAGTTGAGGTCACCGATAACGTTGCCGAGGTATTCCTCCGGAACGGTAACAACAACCTTCATGATCGGCTCCATGATGACCGGATCAGCCTTGCGCATAGCATCCTTAAATGCCATGGAGCCGGCGATCTTAAAGGCCATTTCAGAGGAGTCAACTTCATGATAGGAACCATCATACAGCGTGACCTTCACGTCAACAACGTTGTAACCAGCAAGCACGCCGGAGAGCATTGCGCCCTGGATACCCTGGTCAACAGCCGGGATATATTCCTTCGGAACCGTACCGCCGACAACTGCGTTGACGAACTCGTAGCCCTTACCCGGGTTCGGCTCAATACGGATCTTAACGTGACCGTACTGGCCCTTACCGCCGGACTGACGAGCGTACTTCATATCGGAATCCGCATTCTTGCGGATCGTCTCTTTGTAAGCAACCTGCGGCTTACCGACGTTAGCCTCAACCTTAAACTCACGCATCAGACGGTCAACGATGATCTCCAGATGGAGCTCACCCATGCCGGCGATGATGGTCTGGCCGGTTTCTTCATCGGTATATGCCTTGAAGGTCGGGTCTTCTTCTGCGAGCTTTGCAAGTGCAATGCCCATCTTTTCCTGACCGGCCTTGGTCTTCGGCTCAATCGCAACACGGATAACCGGCTCCGGGAATTCCATGGACTCAAGGATGATCGGGTGCTTTTCGTCGCAAAGGGTATCACCGGTGGTGGTGTTCTTCAGACCGACTGCAGCAGCGATGTCGCCTGCGTAAACCATTTCCAGATCCTGTCTGTGGTTTGCGTGCATCTGAACAATACGGCCGATACGCTCGGTGTTATCCTTTGTGGAGTTGTAAACGGTGGAACCAGCCGTAAGCGTACCGGAGTACACACGGAAGAAGCACAGCTTACCGACGAACGGGTCCGTAGCAATCTTAAATGCAAGAGCGGAGAACGGCTCCGTATCGGAAGAGTGACGAACGTCCTCTTCTTCGGTTTCCGGGTTTACGCCCTTAATAGACGGAACATCCGTCGGAGCCGGCATGTAATCAACAATCGCGTCCAGAAGCTTCTGAACACCCTTGTTCTTATAGGAAGTACCGCAGGTAACCGGAACCATCGTGTTGTTGATGGTGGACTTGCGGATGCAGGTCTTGATCTCATCGATCGTGAGCTCTTCACCCATGAGATACTTCTCCATGAGTACGTCGTCCTGCTCGGCGACATGCTCGATCATCTCGGTGTGATACTTCTCTGCGAGCTCTTTCATGTCTTCCGGAATCTCTTCGCAACGGATATCCTTGCCGAGATCATCATAGTAGACATAAGCCTTCATTTCCACGAGGTCGATGAGGCCCTTGAAGGTATCTTCAGAGCCGATCGGCAGCTGGATCGGTACAGCGTTGCACTTCAGTCTCTCGCGCATCATGTTGACAACGCGGTAGAAATCAGCGCCCATAATGTCCATCTTGTTGACATACGCCATACGCGGAACCTTGTATTCCTCAGCCTGACGCCAAACGGTCTCAGACTGCGGCTCAACGCCACCCTTTGCGCAGAAAACCGTTACGGAACCATCGAGAACACGCAGGGAACGCTCAACTTCAACGGTGAAGTCAACGTGGCCCGGGGTGTCGATAATGTTGATACGGTTCTGGTGACCGTTTCTGTCCGGCCAGAAGCACGTCGTAGCAGCGGAAGTGATCGTGATGCCTCTCTCCTGCTCCTGTGCCATCCAGTCCATCGTAGCGGAACCGTCGTGGGTCTCGCCGATCTTGTAGTTGACGCCTGTGTAATAAAGGATACGCTCGGTCGTTGTTGTTTTACCGGCATCGATGTGCGCCATGATGCCGATATTTCTTGTAAATTCAAGTGGTACCTGACGGGCCATATAATCCTCCTTAATACGTTTACAGGTAAATTACCATCTGTAATGTGCGAAAGCCTTGTTGGCTTCTGCCATCTTATGCGTATCGTCACGCTTCTTAGCAGCGCCGCCGGCGCCGTTCAGAGCGTCAAGGATCTCTCCGGCCAGTCTCTCCTTCATCGTCTTTTCAGAACGAAGTCTGGAATAGCTCGCCATCCAACGCAGACCCAGGGTCTGACGTCTCTCCGGACGAACCTCGATCGGAACCTGATAGTTCGCACCGCCAACACGGCGTGCCTTAACCTCCAGGCTCGGCATTACGTTCTCCATAGCCTGCTCGAAAACCTCCAGAGCGTTCTTGCCCGTCTTCTCTTCGACGATCTCGAATGCTTCGTAAACGATCTTCTGAGCTACACCCTTCTTACCATCATACATGATGTTGTTAATCAGGCGTGTGACCAGTTTGGAATTATACATAGGATCCGGCAAAACATCGCGTTTTGCTACATTGCCTCTTCTTGGCATAGTCTTCCCTCCTTCACATAATAGTATGAATTCATCGGTACTCGAAAGCACAAGCTCCCGCCGGCTAAGAAAAGGTATTTACGCACGATAATCAGTAGCTTATCTATTATAAATACCCTTAAAGCGAATTTCGCTTTTCCGGTCAAAAGTTCATTGTGTAACGATTAAATTTGGCTCTTTAAAGAAATTACTTCTTTGCAGCGCCGGCCTTCGGTCTCTTAGCGCCGTACTTGGAACGAGCCTGCATACGCTTTGCAACACCCTGCGCGTCAAGCGTGCCGCGGATGATGTGGTAACGTACACCAGGAAGGTCCTTAACACGACCGCCACGGATCATAACAACGCTATGCTCCTGCAGGTTGTGACCAACACCCGGGATGTAAGCGGAGACTTCGATACCGTTGGAAAGACGGACTCTGGCAATCTTACGAAGTGCGGAGTTCGGCTTCTTCGGGGTAGCAGTCTTAACAGCAGTGCAGACACCGCGCTTCTGGGGAGAATCCTGATCGATAGCAATTCTCTTCTTGGAGTTCCAACCCTTCAGCAGTGCCGGCGCCTTTGCCTTCTTCTCGGAAACTGCGCGACCTGTGTGAATCAACTGGTTAAATGTGGGCATATTGCACCTCCTTACACAATTTCTATATATGTCATGCGGGTTTATATTACCCGCAGAACATGCGCCTATACAAAACAGTATCCTGTCCGTACAAAAATCGCGCGGACAGGTCTGTTTTATGCGGTTTCAAAGGCGGTTATGGCAGAAATTCTCAGATTTCATGCCCACAACACACCATTTGACATTATACACCGCTCATTATTCGTTTGTCAAGCCCTCTTCTGCATTCTGTGCGGAAGTTTTTTCCTCAAAGCTGCTCAAAGCGGCTACGGCCTCCTGGCTTAAAGAGCTGCTCGGCGCCGTCGGCGCAATTTCAACATTGGTGTAGCAGTCCATGCCGGTGCCGGCCGGAATCAGCTTACCGATGATGACGTTCTCCTTCAGGCCAAGCAGCGGGTCTACCTTGCCCTTGATGGCGGCGTCGGTCAGCACGCGTGTGGTCTCCTGGAAGGAAGCAGCGGAAAGGAAGGACTCGGTCGCCAGAGATGCCTTCGTGATACCGAGCAGCGTCGGCGTGAATGTCGCCTCGCGCAGGCCGGTCTCGCCGTTTGCAATTCTTGCGGCGATCTTCTCGTTTTCAAGAAGCGTGTCGTTCTTATCGACGAGCGCGCCGACGAGCAGCGGCGTGTCGCCCGCGTCTTCAATGCGCACCTTGCGCATCATCTGACGAACAATAACTTCGATGTGCTTATCATTGATATCAACACCCTGCATACGGTAGGTGCGCTGCACTTCCTCAATGAGGTAATCCTGCACCGCCTCCGGGCCGCTGATGGCAAGCACGTCGTGCGGGTTGACGGAGCCTTCGGTCAAGCGGGTGCCCTTTTCAACCACATCGCCCTCTTTTACGCTGAGGCGTGCACCGAACGGGATGAGGTAGCTGCGCTGATCGCCATCGCCGCGAACGACAATGTGGCGGTTCTTCTTGACCTCTTCAAAACCGATCGTACCGCCGATCTCTGCGATGATTGCGAGATGCTTCGGCTTGCGGCTTTCAAACAGCTCACTGACACGCGGAAGACCCTGCGTGATATCTTCTGCGGATGCAACACCGCCGGTATGGAACGTACGCATCGTCAGCTGGGTACCCGGCTCGCCGATGGACTGTGCGGCGATGATACCAACCGCCTCGCCGACCGTGATCGGCTGGCCGTTTGCAAGGGAGGAACCGTAGCACTTCTTGCACACGCCGTGACGGGTGCGGCAGTTCAAAATAGAGCGGATCTTGATGTGCGTCGTGCCGCGGCCGATGATGAGGTCAGCTTCGGCGTCGCCAATCATCTTATCCTTAGAAACGAGCACGTTGCCATTCTCGTCGCAGTAATCGTCAAGCAGGTAGCGGCCCACAATACGCTCCTTAAGCGGCTCAATGGACTCGTTACCGGATTTGATCTCGAACACTTCCAGGCCCTCGGTCGTACCGCAGTCATCCTGACGAACGATAACATCCTGAGAAACGTCAACCAGACGTCTGGTCAGATAACCGGAGTCAGCCGTTCTCAGAGCCGTATCGGCAAGACCCTTACGAGCACCACGGGAGGAAATGAAGTATTCCAAAATGTTCAGGCCTTCACGGTAGTTCGCCTTGATCGGAATTTCGATCGTCTTACCGGACGTATTCGCGATCAGACCGCGCATGCCGGCCAGCTGACGGATCTGGTTCATAGAACCACGGGCGCCGGAGTCTGCCATCATGAAGATCGGGTTGTAACGGTCAAGGCCGTCCTGCAGAGCTTTCGTAACGTCGTTCGTCGCCTTTTCCCAAGTCTTCAGAACCGCGCTGTAACGCTCGCCGTCGGAGAGGAAGCCGTCGCGGAAATCTGCGGTAATCTCGCTGATCTCTGCCTCTGCCTTTGCAAGAATCTCCTGCTTCTGCGGCGGAATCGTCGCATCGCAGACAGCAACGGTGATTGCGCCGATGGTGGAATACTTGTAGCCCTGTGCCTTAATGGCATCGAGCATTTCGCTTGTGATCGCCGTGCCGTGCTTTTTGATGCACTTGTCGATGATCTTGCCGAGCTGCTTCTTACCGACGAGGAAATCGACCTCAAACTTGAGGATGTTCTCCGGGTCGGTGCGGTCAACAAAGCCGAGATCCTGCGGGATCGGGCGGTTGAAGATCATGCGGCCCATCGTCGTATCGACAAGGCCCGTATATGTCTGGCCGTTGTACTCCACGGTTCTTCTGACCTTGATCTTGGAGTGCAGCGTGATATATTTTGCGTCATACGCCATGAACGCTTCATCCATGTTGCGGAATACCTTGCCTTCACCGATCTCTCCGTCCTTATCGAGCGTAAGGTAATAAGAACCGAGAACCATATCCTGCGACGGGACCGCAACAGGGCTGCCGTCGGAAGGCTTTAAGAGGTTGTTTGCAGCCAGCATGAGGAAGCGTGCCTCTGCCTGTGCTTCTGCGGAAAGCGGCACATGCACAGCCATCTGGTCGCCGTCGAAGTCCGCGTTGAACGCGGTGCAGACGAGCGGATGCAGCTTAATGGCGCGGCCCTCAACGAGGACCGGCTCAAACGCCTGAATGCCCAGGCGGTGCAGCGTAGGTGCACGGTTCAGCATGACCGGGTGGTTCTTGATGACAATCTCCAGTGCGTCCCAAACCTCGCTCTTCGCGCGCTCTACGGCCTTTCTTGCAGCCTTGATGTTGCCGGCGGCACCGGTCTCGACAAGGCGCTTCATAACAAACGGCTTAAAGAGCTCCAGTGCCATTTCCTTCGGCAGGCCGCACTGGTACATTTTCAGCTCCGGGCCAACAACGATAACGGAACGGCCGGAATAGTCAACACGCTTACCGAGCAGGTTCTGACGGAAGCGGCCCTGCTTGCCCTTCAGCATATCGGAAAGGGACTTGAGCGGGCGGTTATTCGGACCGGTGACCGGTCTGCCGCGGCGGCCGTTGTCGATGAGGGCATCGACGGCTTCCTGCAGCATACGCTTCTCGTTGCGCACGATGATGTCCGGCGCGCCAAGCTCGATGAGTCTCTTCAGACGGTTGTTTCTGTTGATAACGCGTCTGTACAGGTCGTTCAGGTCACTCGTTGCAAAGCGGCCGCCGTCCAACTGTACGAGCGGACGGATATCCGGCGGGATAACCGGCACGGCATCGAGGATCATCCACTCCGGGCGGTTGCCGGAGATGCGGAAGGATTCCACAACCTCAAGACGCTTGAGAATGTGCACGCGCTTCTGTCCCTGCGCGGTTTCGAGGTCTTTTTTGAGCTCCTCGCTGAGCTTTTCGCAGTCGATATCCTCGAGCAGCTTCTTCACAGCTTCAGCGCCCATGGACGCCTCGAAGTCGTCCTCATATTTTTCACGCATGTCGCGGTATTCCTTTTCGGTGAGCGTCTGCATCTTAGAGAGCTCACGGACGGAACCCGGATCCGTAACGATGTAAAGTGCGAAATACAGAACCTTTTCCAGTACGCGCGGGGAAAGGTCAAGAATCAGACCCATGCGGGACGGGATGCCCTTAAAGTACCAGATGTGCGAAACCGGCGCTGCAAGCTCAATGTGACCCATGCGCTCACGGCGAACCTTGCTGCGCGTCACTTCAACGCCGCAGCGCTCGCAGACCTTGCCCTTAAAGCGGATGCGCTTATACTTGCCGCAATGGCACTCCCAGTCCTTTGTCGGTCCGAAAATGCGCTCGCAGTAAAGGCCGTCGCGCTCCGGCTTCAATGTACGGTAGTTGATGGTCTCGGGCTTCGTGACCTCACCGTACGACCAGGAGCGAATCTGCTCGGGCGATGCAAGGCCGATCTTTATTGATTCAAAAACGTTAAACTCCATATATGCGATCCTTTCCTTTCACCCGAAATTAGAACTCGTCGTCGATGCCGTCAAACAAATCGTTATCGGAGCCTTCAAACTCATCGTCGCCGGTAGAGAAGAAGTCGTCCTCTTCCCCGTCTTCGTTCTCGATGGAATAGCCGTCGAAATCGCCGTCCGTTGCGACGTTTTCTTCCTCAAAGACCTGATCGCCCGGGGTGAGACCCACATCATCGTCATCGTCGAAGCTCTGGCGCAGGTCAATCTCCTCGTTGTCCTTATCCAGTACCTTGATGTCGAGGCCGAGTGCCTGCAGTTCCTTGATAAGAACGCGGAAGGATTCCGGAATGCCCGGCTTCGGCACGTTCTGGCCCTTAACGATGGCTTCGTAGGTCTTTACACGACCCACAACGTCGTCGGACTTCACCGTCAGAATCTCCTGCAGGGTGTAAGCCGCACCGTAAGCCTCCAATGCCCAAACTTCCATTTCGCCGAAGCGCTGGCCGCCGAACTGCGCCTTGCCGCCCAAAGGTTGCTGGGTAACGAGGGCATACGGACCGGTGGAACGGGCGTGAATCTTATCGTCAACAAGATGATGGAGCTTGAGGTAGTACATGTAGCCAACGGTAACCGGGTTATCGAAATACTCGCCGGTACGGCCGTCACGCAGACGGAACTTGCCGTCCTCACTCATGCCCGCCATGCGGAAGCACTCGCGGATATCCGCTTCGTGTGCGCCGTCGAATACCGGGGTCATAATCTTCCAGCCGAGTGCGTTTGCCGCCATGCCGAGGTGAACCTCGAGAACCTGTCCGATATTCATACGGGACGGAACGCCCAACGGGTTCAGAACGATGTCAAGCGGTGTACCGTCCGGCAGGAACGGCATCTCTTCCATCGGCAAAATACGGGAAACAACACCCTTGTTACCGTGGCGGCCGGCCATCTTATCGCCGACGGAGATCTTTCTCTTCTGTGCGATATAGCAGCGCACGACCTTGTTGACGCCGGGGCTCAGCTCATCGCAGTTGTCTCTCGTGAAGACCTTAACGTCCACAATGGTGCCGTACTCGCCGTGCGGAACACGGAGGGACGTATCGCGGACCTCGCGGGCCTTTTCACCGAAGATGGCGCGCAGCAGGCGCTCTTCGGCGGTCAGCTCGGTTTCGCCCTTCGGCGTGACCTTACCGACCAGAATATCGCCGGCGTGAACCTCCGCACCCACACGAATGATGCCGCGGTCATCAAGGTCGCGCAGCAGATCTTCGTTGACGTTCGGGATGTCGCGGGTAATCTCTTCCGCGCCGAGCTTTGTATCTCTGGCTTCCATCTCATACTCTTCGATATGGATAGAGGTATAAACGTCGTCGCGTACGATTTTCTCGTTCAACAGGACGGCGTCCTCGTAGTTGTAGCCTTCCCAAGTCATGAAGCCGATGAGCGCGTTCTTGCCGAGCGCGATCTCGCCGTTCTTAATGGCCGGGCCGTCCGCCAGAACATCGCCCACTTCAACGCGGTCGCCGCGGTTGACGATCGGGACCTGGTTGATGCAGGTGCTCTGGTTGGAACGCATGAACTTTGTGACGACATAGTCGTCGATATCGCCGTTATCGGTCGTCACGCGAATGAGGTCTGCGCTGACGCTCTTAACGACACCTGCGCGTTCGCACAGGACGCAGACGCCGGAGTCAACGCCTGCTTTATACTCCATGCCGGTACCGACGATCGGAGACTCGGTGCGGAGCAGCGGAACTGCCTGACGCTGCATGTTCGCGCCCATCAGAGCACGGTTCGCGTCATCGTTTTCGAGGAACGGGATCATCGCCGTTGCAACGGAAAAGACCATACGCGGGGAAATATCCATGTAATCGACGCGGGTCGGCTCAACCTGAATGAACTCGCCCTTGAAACGCGCGAGAACGCTGTCGTTTGCAAAGGTGTTGTCTTCATTCAGCTTTTCGTTTGCCTGCGCAACGATGAACTCGTCTTCCACGTCCGCCGTCATGTAAACGACTTCGTCCGTGACCTTGCCCGTCGCCTTATCAATCTTTCTGTACGGCGCCTCAATGAAGCCGTAGTGATTGATTCTTGCGAACGTTGCAAGGTAGGAGATCAGACCGATGTTCTGACCTTCCGGGGATTCGATCGGGCACATGCGGCCGTAGTGTGTGTAGTGAACGTCTCGAACCTCGAAGCTCGCACGGTCACGGGAAAGGCCGCCCGGGCCCAAAGCGGAGAGACGGCGCTTATGCGTCAGCTCGGCCAGCGGGTTCGTCTGGTCCATGAACTGGGACAGCGGAGAAGAACCGAAGAACTCCTTGATCGCTGCAACGACCGGACGGATATTGATAAGAGAATGCGGTGTAAGGGATTCCATATCCTGACCCTGCAGCGTCATGCGCTCGCGGATCACGCGCTCCAAGCGGGAGAAGCCGATGCGGAACTGGTTCTGCAGCAGCTCGCCGACGGAACGGATACGGCGGTTGCCGAGCTGGTCGATATCGTCCGTAAAGCCGAGGCCGACAGCAAGGCAGGTCATGTAGTTGATGGAGGAGAAAATATCATCAATGATGATGTGGTTCGGGATCAACTCATCATGACGTGCGGTGAGCTGCTCTTTGAGCTTCTCTTTGTCGTCGCCGCACTCTTCGAGAATCTCGGAGAGCACTGCGTAGCGCACACGTTCGTTGATGCCGCACTCTGCCTCTGCATCAAAGGAAACGTATTTTGCGATATCGACCATGCCGTTTGAGATGACCTTCGTCTCCTTGTCGTCCTCAAGGGCAACCCAGGCGGTGGTCACACCGGCGTTGTCGATGTCTTCGGCAAGCGTGCGGGACACAACGGTGCCCGCCTCTGCCATCACCTCGCCAGTCGCCGGGTTGACGATCGGGCGGGAAAGCTGACGGCCGGTGATTCTGCCGGCGAGGTTCAGCTTCTTATTGTACTTATAACGGCCGACTCTGGAGAGGTCGTAACGTCTCGGGTCGAAGAACAGGCCGTTCAAATGGAACTGCGCGCTTTCAACCGTGGGCGGCTCGCTCGGACGGAGCTTTCTGTACACCTCAAAGAGGCCTTCCTCCATGGTGTGCGTGGTATCCTTATCAATGGTCGCAAGGATGCGCTCGTCTTCGCCGAAGTATTCCTTGATCTCTTCGTCGGTGCCGAGACCGAGTGCGCGGATGAACGCGGTCATCGGGAGCTTTCTGTTTTTATCGATACGCACGTAGAGCACGTCGTTCACATCGTTTTCGTACTCCAGCCATGCGCCGCGGTTCGGAATGACGGTGGAAGAGAAAAGCTGTTTGCCTGTTTTATCGTACTCCATCTTATAATAGACGCCCGGAGAACGAACAAGCTGGGAAACAATAACACGTTCTGCGCCGTTGATCACAAAGGTGCCGGACGGTGTCATCAGCGGGAAATCGCCCATGAAGACTTCAGATTCCTTGATCTCGCCCGTTTCCTTGTTGAGAAGGCGTGCAGTGACGCGCAGGGCTGCCGCATAGGTAGCATCGCGCTCTTTGCATTCCGTTACCGTGTAATTGGGTTTTTCGTCGAGCTTGTAGTTCACGAAGTCCAGAACCAGATTTCCGTTGAAATCCGTAATGCCGGAGACGTCGTCGAAAACTTCCTTCAGACCTTCCTTCAGGAACCAGTCGTAGGAATTTTTCTGAATCTCGATCAGGTTCGGCATATCGAGAACTTCATTGATGTGCGAGAAGCTCATGCGTGTGTTCTTGCCAAGCTGTACCGGCTTAACATTCACCATTGACTCAACCACTCCATTCTTAGTATTTGACCCGTGTTTTTAAGCAAAATCACTTAAAAACGGCGGAAAGAATATCCGTTCATGTGAATTTTATAGATTATGCTTGATTATTTTTCGGAACTGTGTTATAATGCAGATCAGAGAAAGAAATGGCATATCTATCCATGATGATACATTGTAATATGATACACCGTATCTGTGGATTTGTCAAGCCTTTTCCCGAAATTTTTCGAGTTTTATTCCCTTTTTCTTTTCTCAAATTCCAAAGCAGAATAAATTGAATTTTGACCCGTATACCCGATAGCACATGGACCTTGTAAACTGCAATCGAGCTTTATTTTTATCCGCTGCTAATCATTTTAATTTGAAGAGGAACACTGTATGAAAAAGCATTTCGCAAAGCAGATTTTCGCCGCGGCCCTTGCAATCAGCTTCGTGTGCGGGCTTTCGGCATGCCGTGAACGCGAAGAAGAGCAACTCTCGTTAAAGCCGGTGATTTATCTTTATCCGGAAGAAGAAACGGACGTCTCGGTCACGCTCAAGTATGACGGAACGCTCACCTGCACCTACCCGAATTACAAAACCGGCTGGCATGTTTCGGCGAAACCTGACGGCACCCTGACGGACGAGGACGGCCAAACGTATAACTACCTGTACTGGGAAGGCACGGACAGCGCGGAATACGACCTTTCCCACGGCTTCTGCGTAGCGGGCAGCGACACCGCCGCTTTCCTCGAAAATGCCTTGCGCGACCTCGGACTCACCCGCAAAGAAACGAATGAATTCATCGTGTACTGGCTTCCCCAGATGCAGGAAAACCCCTATAATCTCATCGCGTTTCAGTCCGACTGCTATACGCAGGTGGCGCAGCTGGATATCTCCCCCGCGCCCGACACGCTCCTTCGGGTCTTCATGGCGTGGAAACCGCTTGAAGAGAAAGTCGACATTCCCGCGCAAACGCTCACCGCTCCCGCCCGCGACGGCTTCACAGCGGTGGAATGGGGCGGCAGCCGCATAAACTGAGCCGTAGCTTTTGCCCGTGCAGAGTCTCACGGCGTTCATACCGCTTAAAAACACGCAAAAACCTTCCCGGTTTCCAAACGGAAACGAAACCGGGAAGGTTTTTGTTTTGTTTATGTTGAATTTTGGATGCCAAAGAAATTAAGTTAAAAAGCGAAAGCCACTTTCAAAACGAATTATTGCGCTTTAAGTATGTACTTGCCTGTACTTTTACGCGGATTCGCTTACGTTTCTGTCTCTTTCCCCTCGCCTTTTTCATCCGCCTCGGTATCCTCGCAGGCACAGATGGACGCGAACGTGTAGGACTCCAGCTTATCGCGCACAAGCTGTGAGACTTCACCGTAGATGTGATGCAAACGGCACGAGGTGCGCTGGCAGCTGTACGCATCGCCCTGGCAGCGGGAAATCATATACGGCCCCTCCACCGCCTCGATCACACTGCGCAGCGTGATCTCCTTCGGCGGCTTTGCAAGCTCATAGCCGCCCTTTGCGCCCTTATACGAGCGCACGATGCCGTCCGAAACGAGCGTGCGCAGGATCTTCAGCGTAAAGCGCAGCGTGACGCTTGTGCGCTCCGAGATCGTTTTGGCATCTGCTCGCCCGGGGTTCACGGCCAAAAATTCCACGATGCGGACTGCGTAGTCCGCTTCCAGTGTCATATGCATGGTATGTGCCTATCCTTTCGGGATCAATCCAGAAAATCCTTCAGCTTCTTGCTGCGGCTCGGGTGACGGAGCTTTCTGAGCGCCTTTGCTTCAATCTGGCGGATACGCTCACGGGTGACATTGAATTCCTTGCCCACTTCCTCGAGCGTGCGGCTTCTGCCGTCTTCAAGGCCGAAGCGCAGGCGCAGCACCTTTTCCTCACGCGGGGTGAGGGAATCGAGCACATCGCCGAGCGTTTCGCGCAGCAGCGTATGGGAAGCGGCATCCGCCGGGGCCGGTGCGTCGTCATCCGGGATAAAGTCGCCGAGGTGGCTGTCCTCTTCCTCGCCGATCGGCGTTTCAAGGGAGACAGGCTCCTGTGCGACGCGCATGATCTCGCGCACTTTATCAACCGGCATATCGAGCTCGTCGGAGATTTCCTCCGCGGTCGGCTCGTGGCCGCTCGTGTGGAGCAGCTGGCTGGAGACCTTTTTCACCTTATTGATGGTCTCCACCATGTGCACCGGGATACGGATGGTGCGGGCCTGATCGGCGATGGCGCGCGTGATGGCCTGACGAATCCACCACGTTGCGTAGGTGGAGAACTTGAATCCCTTTGTATAATCGAACTTTTCAACAGCCTTGATGAGGCCGAGATTGCCCTCCTGAATGAGGTCAAGGAACTGCATGCCACGGCCGAGATAGCGCTTCGCGATGCTGACGACAAGACGCAGGTTCGCTTCGGAAAGGCGCTTCTTTGCGGCTTCGTCGCCGTCCTTGATGGCGATGGCAAGGCGCACTTCTTCTTCGGAGGAAAGCAGCGGCACGCGGCCGATCTCTTTCAGGTAAACTTTGACCGGGTCATCGATGGCGACGCCTTCCATGCCCATGCCGGCATCAAAATCGTCCGTATCTGCGCCGGATACTTTGGAAAGGTCGATGTCATCAATCTGGATATCGCTGAAGTCATCGATAATCTCAATGCCGTGCGATTCCAGTGTATCATAGAATTTTTCAATGTGCTCCGGGTCGAAATCCAATTCGCCGATGGCGTCGAGGATCTCCTTTGTGGTGAGCTGGCCTTTGCTTTTGCCGAGCTCAATCAGATCGCGGATCACGGTTTTCTTATCGGGTGCTGCCATAGTTTATCATACCTTTCCTGTGTTTTCCCTTATTCCCTCGGCAGCGTCTGCACGCTGCCTTTTTATCTCCATTCTGTTTTAAAGCATAACGTTCCTATTTTTTCTGTTTGCGCAGTGCATCGAGCTGCGCCTGCAGGTCAGCGGGGTTCGCACCACGCACCTTATCGGTATCGGTCAACGCGCCTTCGCTCAAAATGATCTGCACGTATTCTTCCGCGTCTTTGGCGGTGATGCCGGCGTTTTCCTGCACAATCTTCGCAAGGCGGCCCATTTCGTCCGGCGCACATTCCGCCGAAAAGTCTGTAATCTGCGGCGATGTGACCGTTTCTTCGTTTATAATCTTGCCCAGGAGGCTCTGATATAACCGGCGATTGAACGCCGTCACGAATTTTTCGGGCGGCACGCGGCGGTTCAGGCTTTGTGCGAGGTCATTATTGTGGAAAAGGCACGCGATGAGCCGCTCTTCGGCGTTGGCCACGCGGACATAGCGGCGCTTTTCGGGGTTTACGGTATCGCGCCGCGCAGAAAGCTGCTCCGTCATGTCCCTTTGCTGCTGCCGCTGCGCCGCACGCGCTTTTTTGCGCACGGAAACGGACATCTGCTGCAAAATGGCGTTTTTGTCAACATTCAATTCCTGCGAAAGGCGGCTGACGTACACGTCGCGCTCAATGGCGTTTTCAAGGCCCGCCAGCAGCTCTACGGCGGCCATCAGGTATTGAATACGCCCGTTTTCGTTGCTTAAATCATACCCGCTTTTCAGCTTTGCAAGACGGTATTCCACATCGTTGCCGCTTTGCTCAATGAGCCTACGGAAACGCGCCGCGCCTTCATCACCGCATGCGTTGATGAACTCATCCGGGTCTTTGTTGCCGGGCACGGCCATGACGCGCACCAAAAGCCCTGCGCCGCGCAGAATGGGAATGGCGCGCTGTGCGGCCTTTTGACCGGCTTCGTCGGAATCGTAGCAAATGACGACCTCTTTCGCATAGCGGGCAATGATGCGCGCCTGCTCTGCGGTGAGTGCCGTGCCGAGCGACGCAATGGCGTTTTCAATGCCCGCTTTGTGCAACGAGATGACGTCCATATAGCCCTCAGCTAAGATGATGCGGTCGTTTTCGAGCGCGTTTTTTGCAAAATTCATCGCGAAAAGACCGCTGCTCTTGTGGTAGACCGGGGTATCCGATGTATTTATGTACTTCGGCTTTTCATTTGTCAAAATGCGCCCGCCGAACGCGACCACGTTGCCGCGCAGATCAATGATAGGAAACATGACGCGTGCGTGGAAACGATCCATCGCGCGGCCGGAGCGCGTCTCCACCGCGACGTTCGCCGCAATCATCTCACGCTCGGAATAGCCCTTGGAGCGCAGGTGATTAACGAGCGCAAAGCGGCTTTCCGGCGCCCAGCCGAGCCCGAAATGGCGGATCATTTTCATGGGCAGGCGTCTGCGCGAGAAATAATCAAGCCCCGGCTTGCCCTCCGGACTTAAAAGCGCGCTGTGGAAAAAGCGGGCGGATTCGCGGTTGATTTCCAGCACGCGCTGACGCAGGCGGCTCATGGAATCGTCCACGCCCTGCTCCGGCATTTGCAGCCCCACGCGGTCCGCGAGCATTTTCACGGCCTCGATGTAATCGAGATTTTCAATCTTGCGGATGAATGTGATGACATCGCCGCCCGCGCCGCAGCCGAAGCAGTAAAACGAGTTATTCTCCGGGTAGACGTTGAAGGACGGTGATTTTTCGTTGTGGAAGGGACACAGTCCCACCATGTTTTTGCCGCGCCGCTTTAGGTTGACATACGAGGAAACGATGTCTGTAATGTCGCAGCGCGATTTTAAGTCCTGCATAAAGGACTCCGGCAACGGCATTCCACCGCCCCCTTTCGTGACCGCCGGCGCGATGCCGTTGGGATTACGGGCAAAGCTCGGAGCAAAACGCCCTGATTTTTGCCCTCATAGTATTATATACGCCGCAAACGGCGAAATTACTTCTTTTATTCTTCAAATTCAAAAAATTTTTTTCCGTCTTCTGTCACATCGACCTGCCCATTTGTGGCATCCGCAAGTTTTTTGCGGAATGCACCGAGCAGCTCGGGCGCCAAATGGAATTTGACGGTGACTTTTTCCTCAAAGACCGTGTCGTCCGTCACGCCGCCGCATTCCGGAACAAGCGATGCAACGCGGCCGTACCGGCCGTAATCGCAGGTGAGCGACAACAGCAGGCACTCGCGCATGGTAATGATCTGTGCCGCCTGCAGGGCGATGGACGCGGTGTGCGAATACGCGCGAACGAGACCGCCGCCCCCGAGCAGAATGCCGCCGAAATAGCGCGTGGCGACCGTGACGACATCCGTAACGCCGCTTTTGCGCAGGACATCCAGCACCGGCATACCGGCCGTGCCCTGCGGCTCGCCGTCATCCGAAAAGCGCATGGTGCCGTCGCGCAGGATATACGCATAGACGTTGTGGCTGGCATCCCAGTGCTCGGATTTTTTGGACGTGATGAAATCGAGCGCCTCCTGCTCGGTCTGCACCGGGCAGGCATAGCCGATGAAACGCGATCGCTTTTCCACAAACTGGTCCTGCGCGTTTTTCCGCACGGTTTTGTACTCTGCCATTTTTACCGCTCCCCTCTGTTTTGAAACGAACGCGATTTGCCTTTGGAGAAAAAATGGGCGATGCCCGAAAGAGCACCGCCCTGAACGATCCATATAAATTTACTTCGTGATACCGTAGCGCTTGTTGAACATATCAACACGACCGCTTGTATCAACCAGCTTCTGCTTACCCGTAAAGAACGGATGGCACTTGGAGCAAATTTCAACGCGGATGTCCTTCTTTGTGGAACGCGTGTGAATCACATTGCCGCATGCGCAGGTAATGGTCGTTTCCTGATAGTCCGGATGTATATTCTTCATATCTGTCACCTCTTTCGGTTGATCTGCGGTTAGTCGGTTAACAGCGAAGTTAACACATAAACATAGCGCTAATTATGTTAGCACAAAAAATTCTAAAATGCAAGGTCTTTTTCAAAAAAACAGAAAACTTTTTTCTTTTTCTTCCCGAAAGTATCCGTTTTTTTCGTTAGGCGCCAATGTAGCGAAGGTATTCTTCGAGGCAAAAGGAGAGTCTGCGGATGGCGGCGGCGTGCTCTGTGCCGACATAGCGCAGGACAAGATCATTGCGTTTAAGGCCGGTTTCGTCCTCTTTTCCGGCGGGATAGCGGAACACAAAGCCGTAATGCGCCATGTTTCTTTGCAGCCAGCCGTAGGTATCCGTTGTCGAAAACGTTGCGGGGTCGTCCTGCACGGTGACGCACAGGCCGCTTTGCAGGTCGCTTGTGCCGGGCGCGGACACGGTGGATTTTGCGTCTTCGCGCGCCATAATCTTGGTGGAACCTGCCGCGATAAGGCGCTCGACTTCGGCGTTATAAAGCGCTTCCTGCTCTTCATAGGACACATAGCCGCCGGAAAGCTTGAGCGTGACACCGTCTGCCTTTGCGGCATCACACAGTGCGGTGAGTGCCGGCACAATGCGGGCATCGACCGTGACGCTGTCAAACTCGGCGGTCTCCTCGGGGGCGAAATCCGCGTCCGCAGGGTGGTCTTCGTTGATGACGAACAGATTCACGCTGTCCTCGAGCACGGGCAGGTCGTTTTCCTCCGTGCTTGCAGCGGGGGACGCGGTGGGCAGTACGGTGGCCTGCGGCAGGGAATCCTCCGGATCTTCGGGCGGGAAAAGCACCGGCAAACCCCACATGACGAACAGTGCAAGCGCCATGAAAGCGGCGGCGCAGATAAGCAGAATGCCCGTCCAACGCTTTAGGTTCATAATGCGCTCCAAATGCAGTGGACGCGGCTTTTGGATGGGACTGTATTTTTTTCGTTTCCGCACGGTGCTCTCCCCTTTCTTTCGGTATCTTTTACTATTATATCGGATGACGGGAAAAAAGCAAGTCGAATTCCTTTACAACAGAAAAACGCCCGAGCCGTGAAGCCCGGGCGCTGCGCATTTCAGTTAACGCTATTTTTTGAAGAATTACTTCTTTTTGTTTTTACGGGAGGGAATCTCGGTGGTTTCCGGGTCTACCTTTCCCATTTCGGAAGCTGCACTGCTAAGACCGTCCTCGCCGCTGCTGAGCTTGCCGTTATTGACGATGAGGTTCGTGACAATGCCGACGATGAGGGCAACAGCCAAAGACGTGATGTTCAACAGAGCGCCGCCGGTGATGCTGTTCGTGCCGAAGCCGAAGTACAAACCGCCGATGCCGCAGACAAGGATGGAGCTGACGACGAACAGATTCTTACTGTTGCCGAGATCAACACGGTGGAGCATCTGGAGACCGGAAACGGCGATGAAGCCGTAGAGCGCGATGCACGCGCCGCCCATGACGCACTTCGGAATGGAGTTAATGAGCACGACGAACGGAGTGAAGAAGGAAAGCACCATGCAGCCGAGTGCCGCGGTGAGGATGGAAACGACGGAAGCGTTGCCGGTAATGGCGATGCAGCCGATGGACTCGCCGTAGGTAGTGTTTGCACAGCCGCCGAAGAACGCGCCCACAATGGAGCCGAGGCCGTCGCCGATGAGGGTCTTATCGAGGCCCGGGTCTGCGATGAGGTCGCGGTTAACAACCGTGCTGAGGTTCTTGTGGTCAGCGATGTGCTGTGCGAGCTCGACGACGCCGATCGGGATGTAGATCATAGCGATGTTGCCGATGGCAGCCGCATCAAGCGGATACTGGCCGTTCGTCTCGATTGCTTTGAGGAAGAAGAACTTCGGATAATCGACGATGCTGGTGATGCTGAATGTGCCGAATGCATCGATGAACGGCTGGAAGGAAAGGAGCTTGAGGCTCTCTGTGCCCGTTGCCATGCCGATGATTGTAAAGACGAGTGCAAGCGCATAGCCCGCGCCGATGCCGACGATAAACGGGATGAGCTTGACGGTTTTGGAGCCCTTAACGGACGCAACGACAATCATGAAGAAGGTGAAGATGCCGCAGATGATGGCAGCCCAGTTGTAGGTCTCGCCGTATACGACAGCTGCAGCGCCGTTGCCCATGATCCAGCTTGTTGCCGTGCCGGAGAGGGACAGACCGATGAGCGCGACGATCGGCCCGATGATAACGGACGGCATCAGCTTATTGACCCAACCGGAGCCAACGACCTTGATGACAAGACCGATGATGACGTAAACAAGACCTGCGAACGCAACGCCGATGAGCATGCCCCAGTAGCCGTAATTCTGACCGATTGTAGCAGCATACGCGCCGAGGAAAGTGAACGAGGAGCCGAGGAATACCGGGCTTCTGCGCTTGGTGCAGAACAGGTATACGATGGTGCCGATGCCCGCGCCGAACAGTGCGGCTGCGGCGTCTGCCTGCAGACCGTAGCTGGTGACAAGCAGCGGTACGAGCAGCGTAGCCGCCATGATGGCGATCATCTGCTGGAATGCGAAGACCAGTGTTTTGCTGAACTTCGGCTTATCTTCGATGCCGTAAATCAACTTCATGAAATCATTTCCTTTCTTCCGAACCGTGGTTTCATTTCTTACCCCAAAACACGTTCTCTTCTCCCCTATGCTTTTCCGAACATAAAGAAAAGCTCTGCCTGTAAAATGGGCAGAGCTTGAGCCTTGTCAGCACGCCGTCTGTAAAGACGTATTAAGAGTCAATCTTGCCAATATCACAGTATCGGGGTTAAAGATCGTATTTCGTTTTCTAACGCTAAACTATAGCACAACATTCGACGAAAGTCAACGTAATTCGCGCACTTGTGAATAGTTTGTGAATATTCATCAAAAAAAGGCAGCACAATACAGAAAAAGCTCTCCGAACCATGCGAAGAGCTTTTACGTTTACAAGGATTACTGGTTTTTATTCGGTTTATAGCTGACTGTGCCGCACAGGCGATCGCCTGCGTCGCCGGCTGCGGTGGGAATGTAGCCGTTCTCGTTCAGCGGGCCGGGTGCGTAGTTTGCCGCATAGATTTTGACATCCGGGTGCTTTTCATACAGAAGCTTGATGCCTACCTCGGACGCGAAAATACACATGAACTTGATGTTCTTGCAGCCTGCGTCCTTTAAAAACTGGATGGCTGCATCTGCGCTGCCGCCTGTTGCAAGCGCCGGATCAACAACGACGACGGGGCCGTCTGCGGTATCGACCGGGAGCTTAAAGTAATACGTCATCGGCTTTAGGGTTTCCTCGTCGCGGTAAAGACCGATGTGGCCGACCTTTGCCGTGGGCGAAAGCTCACGCAGGCCGTCTACCATGCCGAGGCCGGCGCGCAGAATCGGAACGATGGTGAAATCCTCTGCAAGCACCGGGGTAATGATCTTCTGCAGCGGCGCCTGAATCTCCACGTCCTTAGTTTTGAGTTCCTTGAGCGTCTCATAGCCCATAAGCATAGCAAGCTCTTTGACGAGTTCGCTGAATTCCTTGGTGCCGGTGTTAACGTCGCACAGGTGGCTAACCTTGTGCTTGATGAGCGGGTGGTTGAAAACCGTAAGATTGGAAAGATATGCTTCCATGTTTGACCTTCCTTAGTCCGTAAGACGGCGCACCGCCTTGTTTCGTTTATTTTCAAAGAGTATCATAGCACACGCTTTGACAAAAATCAACCGAAAGAGACGCGTCTTGACGGAAAAGCGCTGAAATGCTACAATAAATTGAAGAGTTTAGAAAAGGATTGACAAGCATGCCTATGAAGCTGAAAGCCCAGCTGATGGACGATGTTACCGTAAAGCGCGCTTTGACACGGCTTTCTTATGAAATCATTGAAAAAAGCCGCGATCTCGAAAACGTGGTGCTCATCGGCATCAAAACGCGCGGTGTGCCGCTTGCGGAGCAGATTGCGGCGAACATTGAGACGCACACCGGTGTAAAGGTGCAAACCTGCACACTGGATATTACATTCTACCGTGACGACCTGACAAAGCGGCACGACCTGCCGACTGTGAACACGCAGACGCTTCCGGTCGACCTCAACGACAAGGAAGTCATTTTGGTGGACGATGTGCTGTTTACGGGCCGCACGGTGCGCGCGGCGATCGACGCGGTGTTCCGTTTCGGGCGGCCGGCGCGCATTCGGCTGGTCGTTTTGGTCGACCGCGGTCACCGCGAGCTGCCCATTCGCCCTGATTTTGTGGGCAAGAATATCCCCACCTCTCTACGCGAGATCATCGCCGTACATTTGGAAGCTGTGGACGGCAAGACGAACGTGGAAATCTACGAGCAGGACGAGAACGAACCGGAAATCTACGGGCAATGACCCGCTTTTAGTGCAAAAATCAAATTAAAAGAAGGTATAAACATGGCTGTAATTTTGGCAAGCAGCTGCCTTTTGGGCTGCGAATGCCGCTATAAGGGCGACGGCTGCAAGTGCGATGCGCTCATTAAGCTTGCAGAAAGCAACACGATCATCGGCGTATGTCCCGAGCAGATGGGCGGCCTGCCCACGCCTCGCGACCCGGCGGAACGGCAGGGTGACAAGGTAATCTCCTGTGCAGGCAAAGACGTGACGGAGGAATACACAAAAGGCGCAGAAACGGCGCTGTACTTTGCGAAGCTGAACCACGTGGATTTTGCCGTGATGAAGGCGAAAAGTCCGTCCTGCGGCAAGGGACTCATTTACGATGGCACGTTTACGGGCAACAAGATTCCCGGCAACGGTGTAACCGTGGAGCTTCTGAACGCGAACGGCATCCCGGTGTTTACAGAGGACGAACTGGATCAGCTGCCGCTGTAAAGCAAAACATCTTAACACAAAGGATTAGGCCTGCGGCGCTTTGCGGCGGGCTTTTTGCTTGAAGAGATAAAAAAAGCTGCGTGTAAAGTTTTATCGCTTTACGCACAGCTTTTTGAATTTTATGTAATGCTATTTTGCTTTACAGTTTACTTCTCGTCGAAGAACGCCTTGAAGCCCTTGTAGGCCATGTAGACATCGAGCTTAGAGACAACCTCAAACGGTGCGTGCATGGAGAGCACCGGCACACCGATGTCGAGCACGTCGACATTGAGGTTCGCGATGAACTTTGCGACCGTGCCGCCGCCGCCCTGATCGACCTTGCCGAGCTCGCCGATCTGCCAAAGCACGCCCGCATCGTCAAACGTGCGGCGGATTTTGGCGACGAACTCTGCGTTAGCGTCGGACGTACCGCCCTTGCCGCGTGCGCCGGTGTACTTGGCTATGCCCAGACCGCCGTTGATGTAGGTGGAGTTCTGCGCCTCGTAAACGGAAGCATAATGCGGATCATATGCCGCGGTGACGTCGGCGGAAATGCAGGTGGACTTGGAGAGCACGTGGCGCGGCTCTTCGCCCTCTGCCTGCGCGAGGTCAGCGATGAAGTAACGCATGTACTCGGAGTTGAGGCCCGTGTTGCCGTCGCTGCCGGTCTCTTCCTTATCGGTGAGCACAGTGACGACGGTCTGCACCGGGTTCTTGCAGTTGAGGATAGCTTCAAGTGCCGGGTATGCGCAAACGCGGTCATCGTGGCCGTAAGCGCCGACGAGGCTGCGGTCAAAGCCGATATCCACCGCCTTGAACGCCGGGACGAACTCGATCTCTGCGGAGATGAGGTCGGCTTCTACGATGCCGTACTTCTCGTTTAAGAGGCGCATGATGTTCAGCTTATATGCATCCTTAGCCTCCTCGTCGCGAACCGGGCGGCTGCCGATGAGGATGTTAAGGTCTTCGCCTGTAAAGGCAGTACCCAGCGGCTTTGTAGCCTGATCCTGACCGAGGTGCGGCAAAATGTCTGTGATGGTGAACTGCGGATCGCCCGCTTCTTCACCGATGCAGACCTTGATGACCGTGCCGTCGCTCTTCACGACAACGCCGTGCATGGCGAGCGGAATCGCCGTCCACTGGTACTTTTTGATGCCGCCGTAGTAGTGCGTTTTGAGGTACGCCATCTCGGAGGATTCATAAAGCGGGATGGGCTTTAAGTCGAGACGCGGGTTATCGATGTGTGCTGCGGCAATGCGAACGCCGTTTTTGCAGCCCTCTTTACCCATGATGGCAAGGCAAATTGCTTTACCGCGATTGTTGTAATACACTTTGTCGCCCGCCGCATACTTGTGCTTCGGGTCGAACGGCACAAAGCCGTGCTTTTCTGCAGCCGCGACCGCGTACTCAACGGATTCGCGCTCGGTTTTGGCGCTGTTTAAAAATGCCTTGTAGCCTTCGCAGAACTTATCTGCTTTTTCGATCTTCTCATCTGTGACCTTGAAAAAGCCGTTCTTGCGCGGGTTGAGGAGCATTTCGGACAGCTCTTTTGCGGATTTTTCCGCTGCTTTTTTAGCCATTTCCAATTCCCCCATACAATTTTTCGTAAGTTTCTTTATACTGAAGGACTTTCTGGACGTAAAGACGCGTTTCTTCAAACGGAATTTCTTTTAAGGTCACTCCGTCTTCGGAATATGCGGGGTCCGAAAGCCACGACGTAACGTTTCCCATGCCTGCATTGTAGGCACAGACCGCTGTGGCGAGGTTGTCGTACTCGTTTAAAAGCACGCGCAGCAGCGCACAGCCGTATTTGATGCTGATTTCGGGGTCGAGCAAAGCGCTTGCGTCATATTCCCCGCCGATATGCGTTTGCATCCAGTCAAACGTTTCGGGCATCATCTGCATAAGCCCGAGCGCGCCGACCGGGGACTCCGCCTCGGGGTCGAAATCGCTTTCCGCCTTGATGACGGCATAGACAAGGCTTTGCGGCAAGTCGTACTCCTTCGCTTCTTTTTTGACGATGGATCCGTACTTGCGCGGGTAAAGCATGTGGTCTACATCGGGATGCAGCCTTTGCACCGCGAAAACAACGAGCACGGCAACTGCAATGCCGGCGATAAGAATCCATGGCCACAAGGGCTTCTTTTTGGACTTTTTTAAATGTTTGCTTCTCTTATTCAATCGGATTCACCGGGGTGTGCGCAGCCGAGCACTGCGAGCATATTATCCATATTGTCCGCCGAAACAGCGACGGTGTTATCGAGTGTGTAATCGGAGCGGTCGATGTAAAAATCGTCGCTCTGCTGGGCGTGCATGCGAGTCAGGGCCTCCTGCTCCGTGAGACCGTCGCGGCGGCAGATACGCCCAAGGCGCACGGTTTCATCCGCAAGAACGGAGACCACGCGGCGGCAAAGGCGATCTGCACCGGCTTCAAACAGCGTCGGAGCGTCGAGCACGATGACCTTTGCATCTTTATATGCGGCAATCTCCTTTTTGAGACGTGTTAAGATCACGGGATGCGTGATGGCGTTCAGCTTCGTCTTGCCCTCTTCGCTTGCAAACGCGAGGTTTGCGAGACGGCGGCGGTCTAAACTGCCGTCTTCCTTTATAATAGCACGGCCGAACGCATTTTGCAACTCCGTAAGACATGTTCCTGCATAAAGAGACGGATCGTGCGTAACGGCGTCGCAGTCGATGATGACGCAGCCGCACGCCTTAAGCTGCTTTGCGACCGTCGATTTGCCCGCGCCGGTCTGTCCCGTAAGGCCGATGACAAGCTGCTCGTTCGGCGTTACGATGCGGAACGCACAAGCGCGAATGAGACGGTTATAAACCGCAAGGCCTACGCCGCTTTTGCGCGGCATACGGGCGTAAACGGTCTTTGCGCCGATCTCATCGAGGTGATGGAGCGACGTGAAAAGCCCGTGCGCCTGCGAAAGGGAATCTGCGGCGCTGCCGTAGGGCACGCACCGGTTTTTGAGGTACGGCACGTCTTCGTTAAAGCAAAGTGCAGCTGCTTCGGGGTGCGTATGCAAAAACGCGGCGTAATCTTCGGCGGAAGCATCCACCATGCAGACATCCGCTTTCGGCGCGTAGTGCTTGTATTTCATGCCGGGCGAGGCAACCTTGGCGTTTTCCGCGGGCTTTTCCAGCACGGCGCGGTCCACGTCTACCCTGCCGAGCACGCGGCGCAGCTGCTCCACGGAAATGCCGCCCGGGCGCAGCACACGCGGTATCTCGGTGACGACGGTGATAACGGTGGACTCCACGCCGACCTCGCAGTCGCCGCCATTCACGATGCCGTCTACGCGGCCCATGAGATCATCGCACACATGTGGGAATGATGTGGGGCTGGGCAGGCCGGAGAGATTCGCGGACGGCGCGGCAAGCGGCACGCCTGCGGCGTTAATGATCGCCCGCGCGGTGGGATCGGACGGCATGCGGACGGCAACCGTATCGAGACCGCCGGTCGTCTGCATCGGCACAAGCGGCGATTTTTTCATGATGATGGTAAGCGGGCCCGGCCAAAAGGCATCTGCAAGCTTTTTGGCAGCTGCGGGAATCTCTTCGACAAGCGCAGGCAATTCTTTGATATCCGCGATATGCACGATGAGCGGATTATCCGACGGGCGACCCTTCACTTTGTAGATCTGTGCGGAGACGGTAGGGTCCAGCGCATTGCCGGCGAGGCCGTAGACGGTCTCTGTGGGGATAGCGACAAGGCCGCCGCGGCGCAGAATCTTCCCCGCTTCTTTTATATCCTGTTCGTTTTTTTCATCCAATAATCGCGTATCCATTTTCATCCGTTCTCCATGCTCTCTTTCAATTTTTCGGCGCGGTCTGCGGCGATGAGTGCGTCAATGATTTCATCGAGGTCGCCGTTTAAGACGTCGACCAGGCGGTAGATTGTCAGGCCTATGCGGTGATCGGTCACGCGCAGCTGCGGGTAGTTGTAGGTGCGGATGCGCTCCGAACGGTCGCCGGTGCCGACCTGACTTTTGCGGTTTGCGGCAATCTCGGCGTTTTGCGCCGCCACCTTGGCGTCTAACAATCGGGCACGCAGGACGCGCAGGGCTTTATCTTTGTTTTTGTACTGGCTGCGCTCGTCCTGGCACTCGACGACCGTGCCGGTGGGCAGGTGCGTAACACGGATGGCAGACGACGTTTTGTTGATGTGCTGCCCGCCCGCGCCGCTGGAGCGGAATGTATCAATCTTCAAATCTTTCGGGTCGATCTCGAGCTCGACCTCATCGGCTTCCGGCAAAACGGCGACCGTGGCGGTGCTTGTGTGGATGCGGCCCTGCGTTTCCGTTTCCGGCACGCGCTGCACGCGGTGCACGCCGCTTTCAAATTTTAATCTGGAATACGCGCCGTCACCGTCGATTGTGAAGCTGACTTCCTTAAAGCCGCCAAGCTCCGTTTCATTCAGGCTGACGATTTCCGTTTTCCAGCCGCGCTTTTCGGCGTACATGTTGTACATGCGGTAAAGGTTATAGGCGAACAGCGCCGCTTCCTCGCCGCCTGCGCCGCCGCGAATTTCCACGATAACACTGCGGTCGTCGTTGGGGTCGCGAGGCAATAATAAAATTTTGAGCTCTTCCGAGATGCTTTCGATATCGCTTTTGGCGGCGCTCATCTCGTCGCTCGCCATTTGGCGCAGCTCTTTATCGGCTTCGGAGTCGTTTAAAATCGCTTCGGCATCCTCGAGCGACGCTTCGGCCTTTTTTAAGGCGCGGTATTTTTCCACGATGGGTTCGATTTCTTTGTGCTCCTTCATGAGGTCGCGGTAGAGATTGCGGTCTGCCGCAACGGCGGGATCATAGAGCTTCATATTAAGCTCTTCATATCGGTTTTCAAAAACCGAGAGATTTTCAAACATAGTAAAGCTTCCTTTCAGACAGATAGTAAAATGAAACGGTCTGAAAGGCGCTACTGCTCGCTGCCGGCACTTTCGCGCACGATCTTGCGAATGTTCTTTTCACACTTGTGGCGGGGCACCATGACTTCTCTGCCGCAGCCGGTGCAGCGGATTTTAAAATCCGCGCCGATGCGCAGCACTTCAAACACGTTTGTCCCGCAGGGGTGCGGCTTTTTCATTTGTAATTTGTCGCCTACCCGAACATCCATGGTACAGCCTCCTTTATCGTGTATTGGGCGCGAATGCTCCCTTGAAAATTCAGTATAGCACAATGCTGTATTGATGTCAAAGCAAAAGACCGCCTGCGCGGGACTTTCCCTTGCAGACGGCCTTTTCGGTTTCTATTTTATGCCAAACGCTTTGTGAAAACACTTTTATGCTGCGATGTGAATGCCGCTCTTCTTCAGCGCGAAACTGAGGGCGGTCGCTACGCCGTAAGCCGCCGCAACGGAAACGATGTCCTTGACGAGATACGGCACGGAGGCCACAAGGAACGCCGCCCACGGGCCGTTGCCGGAGATCATGCCGAACTGAATCGTGCCGCACAGATGGCAAGCCGCAAGACCTGCAACACCGAGTACAATGGCGAGCACACGATGCGGCATTTTTGTGCCGAGACCGCACAGCGCAGCCATGGGCAGGAAGCCGTAGATGTAGCCGCCCGCGAGACCGACAAGCGAACCGAAGCCGCCGGAGAAGTTTGCAAACACCGGCAGACCGACAGCGCCGAGCACGATATAGACGAGCACGGCGAGCGTGCCGCGCTTACAGCCGAGTGCATAGCCGCACAGGGCGACCGCGAAGGTCTGTAAGGTGACCGGGATGCCGCTCGGCAGCGGGAACGAAATCTGCGACAAAACGGCGAGCACGGCGGCGAATACGCCGACCATGACGATATTGGTGATTTTCTCTCTGTTGCTGTTCATGTTATTTACCCCTATTCATTTCGGAATACGGCACACTAAGCAGTTTATTCGGCTTTCGGGTTTGCAAAGCCCTTGTGTATCTGCACCTCGCCTGCGGAAAACGCGCGCTCCTCGCCGCTATCGAGACGGACGAGCAGGTGCGCTTCGTCGCTGATACCGGTGACGACACCGCGGTACGTCTCCTCCCCGAGCGAGAACGTGATGGCGCGGCCGGTGAGGAACGAGTGGCTGCGGTACGATTCGATGAACGCGTTCGAGCCGAGATTCTTATACAGCGCGAAAAAGCGGCTGATGACGGCAGCCGAAATGCGGCTGCGCATCTCCACGGGGCACGGGCCGTCGAAAATAGCACCGGCGATGGAGCGAATCTCCTCCGGGAAGCCCTCTTCCGGCACAGCGATGTTGATGCCAATGCCGAGCACGGCCCAGTTGAGACCGCCGTTTTCAAAATCAACGGAAGCTTCCGTTAAAATGCCGCAGACCTTTTTCTCGTTGAGGTAAACGTCGTTCACCCATTTGATTTGCGGGTTCAGCCCCGTGACCTGCTCAATGGCTTCGCACACGGCGACCGCTGCGGTAGTCGTGATGAAAAGCGATTTTTCAGCGGTGCAGTGCGGGCGGAGCAGCAGACTGAAATAAATACCTGTACCCGGCGGCGACGTGAAGTGCCGACCGAGCCTGCCCTTGCCTGCCGTCTGCGATTCCGCAATGAGCACGGTGCCCTCCGGCACGCCCTGCCCCGCCTGTGCCTTTAAAAGCGTATTGGTGGAGGTGACTTCGGTCTGCACCTGCAAGTAAACCGGCATATCGGTATCGAGGAACCGTGAGACACTCTGCACGGTGAGCACATCGCTTTCCGGCGCCAGCGTGTAGCCGCGCTTTGGCACGGCGCGAATTTTATGCCCGGCTTCTTCAAGCTTTTGGATGGCTTTCCACACGGCATTGCGGGAAACGCCGAGCGACGACGCAAGCTGCTCGCCGGAGAGGTATTCTCCGCGATTTTTTTCAAGCGCGTCTAAAACTGCATCTTGTATGCGCATAAATTTCCTTTCCGGCAAAACCGGCAGCGAAAATTTCGTCTACCAGTTTACCACACACAAAGCGTTTCGTCAACCTAAAATTAAAATTAAGGTGACGAATAATAAAACACAGATTGAATGGAACAGCAAAAGCCCGCACAGCGCATGGTTTTGCTCTGTGCGGACAACTATTCCATTACTTCTTTTTCTTGAAGCCGTCCTTCAGCGAAACGGAGCGGTTGAAGACAAGGTGGTCTTCTGCGGAATCCTTGTTATCCACGCAGAAATAGCCCTGACGCATGAACTGGAAGCTCTCGCCCGGCTTTGCGGTTTTGAGGCCAGCTTCCACCTTGCAGCCCGTGAGGACCTTGAGGGAATCCGGGTTTAAAAGCTCTAAGAAATCGCCTGCATCCGGGTCTTCCACAGTAAAGAGGTTATCGTAGAGGCGAATTTCGGCGTCTTCGGCGTTCTTCGCGTCCACCCAATGAATGGTGCTCCTGATCTTGCGGCCGTCTGCCGGGTTGCCGCCGCGGGACTCGGGGTCATATTCCGCGTAGACTTCGACGACGTTGCCGTTTTCGTCCTTTTTACAGCCGGTGCACTTGACGACATAGGTGGTCTTGAGGCGTACTTCATTGCCCGGGAAAAGGCGGAAATAGCCCTTTACAGGGGTCTCCATGAAATCTTCGGCTTCAATGTACAGCTCGCGGCCGAACGTGACCGTGCGGGTACCGTCTTCAGGACGGTTCGGATTGTTTTCAACCTCGAACGTCTCGGTCCTATCTTCGGGATAGTTCGTCAAAATGAGCTTTACGGGGTTCAGAACGCCCATGACGCGCTTTGCCGTGAGGTTCAGGTCTTCGCGCAGGCAATGCTCGAGAAAGCTGTATTCCACGGTAGAGTTCACCTTGGAAACACCGTTGCGCACGCTGAAATTGCGAATGGAGGCCGGGGTGTAGCCGCGGCGGCGCAGGCCGCAGATGGTGGGCATTCTCGGGTCGTCCCAGCCGCTGACATAACCGCCTTCGACGAGTGCGCGCAGCTTGCGTTTGCTCATGACAGTGTTGTTGATGCCGAGGCGGGCGAACTCGATCTGACGCGGCTTTGCGGGCAGCGTGACGTTGTTGATAACCCAATCGTACAGCGGACGGTGATCCTCAAATTCCAACGAACACAGCGAGTGCGTGATGTGCTCCATGGCGTCCTCGATGGGGTGCGCGAAGTCGTACATCGGGTAGATGCACCATTTGGTACCGGTGCGATGGTGCGGCATGTGGTTAATGCGGTAGATGACCGGGTCGCGCATATTGAAGTTGCCGGAAGCGAGGTCAATCTTTGCACGGAGCGTCATTCTGCCGTCTTCAAACTCGCCGGCGCGCATGCGGGCAAACAGGTCGAGGCTCTCCTCCATCGGACGGTCACGGTACGGGCTCTGCGCCGGGGTGGTGAGGTCGCCGCGCATTTCACGCATCTGGTCAGGCGTGAGCTCGCAAACATAGGCAAGTCCCTTTTTGATGAGCTCTACGGCGCCGTTGTACATATCTTCAAAATAATCGGAAGCATAGTAGAAGCGGTCTTCCCAATCGTAGCCGAGCCAATGAATATCTTCCTTGATGGCATCGACGTACTCCACGTCTTCCTTTGTGGGGTTCGTGTCGTCCATGCGCAGGTTGCAGATGCCGTTAAAGCGCTCTGCGGTGCCGAAATCGACATAGATCGCCTTGGCGTGGCCGATGTGCAGGTAGCCGTTCGGCTCCGGCGGGAAACGGGTGTGCACCTTCATGCCTTCGCAGCGGCCGCCCTCTGCGAGGTCTTCTATAATAAAATCATCGATAAAACTGCTGCTGATCTCCTCGGAGACCGCTTCGTTTTTGATCTCTTCACTCATAATTTGTCCATACCTTTCCTAATATCAGGTTTTTCCTCTTGCTTTATGCGTTCTCGATCTTTTGAAGGCCGAGCTGTAAACGGCGCAGCGCCTCCTCTTTGCCGAGCACGGCGAGAATTTCCATAGCGCCGCCGGGGGTAACGGTCTGGCCTGCCGCCGCGATGCGTACCGGCCACAGCAGAGTGCCGTTTTTCACTTCGAGGCTCTGTGCGAGAGCAATGAGTGCATCGTGGATGGTATCAACCTGCCAGTTTTCGATGGCGGACAGCGTCTCGATGGCGGCACGCAGCATGACGGGCGCATTCTCGAGCGTTGCCTTGCTCTTTTTGTTTATGAAGAGGTCTGCGGAGTATTCCGGCAGCTCTTTGAAGAAGCCGAGCAGGCTCGGGATTTCCTTAAACTTCAAAATACGCGGCTGCAAAATGGCGTCGAGCACGTCGTACGGCTTTTCTGCGTCGCCGAAAATCTCTTTGTAGTACGGCATCGCCGCGGTGCGGAACTCTTCCCCGCTCATCTTGCGGATGTACTCGCCGTTGAACCACAGGAGCTTATCGTAATCGAACACGGCGGGCGATTTGCTGATGCCGTCGATGGAGAATGCTTCTTCGAGCTCTTTCAGCGAGAAAATTTCCCGGTTATCCTTTGGACACCAGCCGAGCAGCGCGATGTAGTTCGTGATGACCGGTGCGAGGTAGCCGTCTTCGAGGAGGCCCTGAAAGCTTGTGGAACCGTGGCGCTTCGAAAGCTTTGAGACGGAGCCGTCTTCGTTTTTGCCCATGATGAGCGGCAGGTGCACATAAATCGGCTTTTCCCAACCGAACGCGTCGTAGAGCATGTTGTACTTCGGTGTAGAGGTGAGGTACTCGCAGCCGCGCACGACATGCGTAATGTGCATGAGGTGGTCGTCGATGACGTTTGCAAAGTTATAGGTCGGGTAGCCGTCGGACTTTAAAAGCACCTGATCTTCGATCTCTTTGTTTTCAATCGTGATGGTGCCGTAAACGGCGTCTTCAAAGGACGTGGAGCCCTCGAGCGGCACACGCTGACGAATGACATACGGCATACCGGCGTCGAGATTCTTCTGAATTTCCTCTGCGGGCAGGTCGCGGCAATGACGGTCGTAGCCGCCGAACTCGCCGTCCTGATGAATGGACTCGAGGCGCTCTTTGGTGCAGAAGCAATAGTACGCCTTGCCCTCGCGCACAAGCTGCTCTGCGTAGGGCTTATAAATATCCTTGCGTTCGCTCTGTACATACGGGCCGTATTTGCCGCCGATGTCCGGTCCTTCGTCATGCTGCAGACCGACTTGCTGCAGTGTATTATATATAACGTCTGTTGCGCCTTCTACATAGCGCTCCTGATCTGTGTCTTCAATTCTGAGCACAAACGTGCCGTTTTGGGACTTCGCCACCAGATACTCGTACAGCGCCGTTCTGAGGTTTCCGACGTGCATGAAACCGGTGGGGCTCGGCGCAAAGCGTGTGCGAACCATTAAAACAACCTCCTTGGTTTTTCGGTGCGTTGCTATTCATACCGCCGGCATGAAAGAATACTACACCATCATATAATGTTCTATTATATATCTGTGCGCAAAATTTTGCAATAAAAAAACGGGAAAAAGCGCCATCTTTTTCCCGTTTTCTGTTCTTAATCGCCCTTGAGGAACGCCACGTACTCTTCAAGGCACATGTTAAGCTCGTTCATGCGCTGCGCGTGCTCCTTGCCGACGTAGCGGTAATGCCACGGCTCGTAATCGATGCCGGTGATGCTCTCTTTACCTTTGGGGTAGCGCTCGACAAAGCCGTATTCTGCGGCGTGCTCCTGCAGCCATGTGTAGGCTTCCGTCTCGCGGAAATCGTCTTCAACATCGTTGAAATCGACCGCAAGGCCGGTGTGATGCTCGCTGTACCCCGGCGCCTGAATGGTGATCCGCGCGTCTTCATACGCGTTTTCATAGGTCATGCCGTCTGCCATGCGGCGCTGCACGGCGCGGTCCAGCACGCTTTCCTGCTCCTCCACGCTGCGATAGCCCGAGGCAACCCACAAATTGATCTCGTCGTTATACGCCGCATTGATAAGCGCCGTGAGCTCCGGGTACATTTTGGAGTTGACGGTGATGGTATCGAACAGCGTCGGGGTCATTTGGAAATCGTCCGGCAGCGGCACTTCGCTGTTCACAAGCACAAGCCGCCAATCGCCGAGCTGCTGAAAGGCAGATTCGGGAGTGGAGGTCGTTTTAGAAAGCACACTTGCTTTGTCTGAAATGTTCTCCGCAGCGGTGCTCGGTGCCGCTTCCGGCGAGGCAGCAGCTTCTATGGGCTCTGCATTTTGGTGCGGCATGGCAAGCAGCGCTGTGATGATAAGCACAGCCGCAATGCACCCTGCCCCACTAAGCAAAAGCCGTGCACGCGATTTCAGTACACGTGCGGGAATCCTGTTATGCTTCTTCCGTTTTTGCGGCTGTTTTAATCTGTAATGTCCACCTTGCGGCCCCGCCATGTGCTTTGCCACGTTCATGCTCCCTTTTCTTTCGTATCTTCTATTGCAAGTATACCACATAACTGGTATACTAATCCATAGTTTCTAAATTGTTTTTTCATCTTTTTTGCAGTTTGAAGGAGTGACCTTGATGAAAAGGATCTTTATGCGCGGCAACCCCGGCGATTTTGCAAATTATGTGGCGGCGCTGACGGCTTGCGGCGCGGAGCCGGTAATCTCGATGACACTTTCCGACGCAGACACTTGCGACGGCCTGCTGATCCCCGGCGGCGCCGATGTAAATCCTGTGCTCTATGGGCAGGAAAACACGGCGAGCGAAGGCATCGATGACAGCCGTGATGCAGACGAGATTGCGCTTGCAAAATGCTTTTTTGCAGCAGGCAAGCCGGTATTCGGCATTTGCAGAGGGCATCAGGTGCTGAACGTGGCATTCGGCGGCGACCTCATTCAGGATGTGCCGGACCCGCAGCACCACATGGCGACAAAAGAGACCGGCGACGCCATTCACACGGTACGCGCGCAGCATGATCTGATGCGCGAATTTTACGGCGAAGAATTCCCCGTGAACAGTGCACACCATCAGGCCGCAGGTAAGCTCGGCGCGGGACTTATCCCCCTGTGCGTCAGCGACGACGGCATCAACGAGGGCTTTATCCATGAAAACGGCAAGGTGATCGGCGTGCAGTTTCACCCGGAGCGCATCGGCTTTGCGCACCGCCGCCCCGATGCGGTGAACGGCGAAAAGCTGTTTCGCTATTTTCTGAGTCTGATTTAAAGCCGCTTTCCTCTATTTTCCGCTTCCGCATAAAATTGTGAAAAAACTGCTTGCTTTTTTCCCGGGCATCGTGTATAATAAATTCGTTATCCGGGTGTAGCGCAGTTTTGGTAGCGCGCTTGAATGGGGTTCAAGAGGCCGCAGGTTCAACTCCTGTCACTCGGACCATAACTGGACACCAATTTTGATACGACACGTATCTTGATTGGTGTCCAGTTCCTTTATTACAGAGGTTTTGGTTTCCATGGGTCTTTACCATACGATTTAATCCTCTTTTTTCGCAGAAATCTTTTCCGGCGGAAAATATTGCAGAGACCTCCGATGATGAATTTAGATGTTTATTTTTACCATATATTTGTTCTATCGAAGATAAAGCAGGGATCATAATGAAGCAAAACAAAAACGGATTCACATTGATGGAAATGCTAATTGTCATTGCAATCATCGCCGTATTGATTGCAGTTGCAATTCCGGTATTTGCGTCACAGCTTGAAAAAACCAGAGAAGCGACAGATCTTGCAAATGTCCGCTCCGCTTATGCACAGGTGTCCACAGAGGCGTTGCTCGGAGATTCTGAGGCTACCGTAACCGTCAACCTAAAACAGAAGCAGGCCGACTGGCAATCATTGAACCCTGTGAATATCGGCGGTATCGTCCATTACAAAAACCAAGGAGACACGGATAACTGGAAAGGCGTTGCTGCGCCAAACGGAACCTGTGTCGTATCGTATAAGGAAGATTACGGAATCATTCTCACTTGGAGCGGAAAAGCCGACCCATCTACACCTAAATACCCGTTTAACACAAACGTAACGGATTTCTTTTCGCTTCTATACGATACGGATTTTTGGAAAAACGGCAGCATAAAAACCAATACAAACTTTGAGTTTGACTCCAGATGTCCGGATTCGCAATATGTTCCATCCATTACCGCAGCGATTGAAAAGCTGGATAACAGTCTTTTGCAGCAGGATGATTGCACATGGGCCTATCTTGGCGACGGAAGAAAGGGACAAGAAGCAAATCGGTATCTTTTCTGGACATCTCTGGACACGGATAAGGTCGGGCCCGGACAGAAAATCCCCGTAATTATTCAAACCGGTGACAAGAGATATTATGTTTCCGAAACCACAACCGGTACGCGAAAAGGCAAGAAGTATGTCACCATCTCGGAATCGCTTACTACGCCGAGCCAGTATAAGGAAATTCTGAACAAAGGAGAGAAGTTTTCTTCGTTGGAAGCGGCTTACGATGCCTACCTCAAAACATTGGGTGATTCCAAATACGATTCCGTACGGCAATCTTAAAACGCTTTACTCCGCCGCAACCTCCGGCAAAATGCCCATACACGTACAAAAAGAGAGACGGTCTAAAGCAGACTGTCTCTTTTTTACTTGATTGATTATGTAGTTATACTGCCTGCAAGCGGTATTTTTCCGCGTAGGTGCCGTAGGCGCGGCGGAAGTCGGGATCGTCGGCACGCATGGCGCGCAGCGTTTCGTGCAGATTAAGACCGTGGTTTGCCGCATCCAGAACACAGCCGGCGATGTTGGAGCAGTGGTCAGCCGTTCGCTCGAGATCCGTCAGCAGGTCGGACCACACGAAGCCCGCTTCAATACTGCAATGACCCTGCTGCATGCGCAGAATATGGCGCGTGCGCATCTGCTCCTTCAGTGCAACGATGACCTGTTTCAGCGGCTCTACCTGTGCGGCGGCCGCAAGGTCTTTTTCGCTGAACGCGCGCTCTGCCGTATTCAATATCTCACTCACCGCGCCGATGAGCACCTTTAGCTCTTTTTCTGCGGTGGCGCTGAAGCCAAGTCCCTTGCTGCGCAGCTCTTCCGATGCCGCAAGCAGGTTCACGGCGTGGTCGGAGATACGCTCAAAATCGCCGATAATTTTTAATAATTCGGTGGCTTCTTCGCTTTCGGCATCGCTCAGCTGCTGGGCGCTCAGGCGCACCAGGTATGTACCAAGCTCGTCTTCGTAGCGGTCGCAGCGGCTCTCGTTTTCACGGATGGATTCCGCAAGCTCCGGCGAATAGTTTTCAAAGGTCGTCAGCGCCATATGCAGCGCTTCGCCTGCGCAGCGTGCCATTTCGCCCGCAACGGCACGGCAGCGGCCGAGCGCGACGGACGGTGTGATGAGCAGGCGTTCTTCAAGCTCAACAGGCTGCTCTTTGCCGCCCTTATCCGGCACGATGCGGATTGCGAGCTTTTCAAGCAGGCCGCCTGCCGGCAGCAGCATCGCCGTGCACAGGATATTAAAGAGCGAGTGCGCAATCGCGATGCCGGACATGGTGGCGTTTTCATCCAGAATAGCCGGTGCGAACACGATCTTTACAATCCAGAAGGCCGTCAGTAACACGACCACGCCGATAACGTTGAACATCAAATGGACAACTGCCGCGCGCTTTGCGTTCTTCTGTGTGCCCACGGAGGAGATCAGCGCCGTAACGCAGGTGCCGATATTCTGGCCCATGATAATCGGGATAGCCGCCGCGTAGCTGACCTGCCCCGTTACGGCCAATGCCTGCAAAATGCCCACGGAAGCTGAGCTGGACTGGATGATACCTGTCAAAAGCGCACCCGCAAGCACGCCAAGAATCGGATTTTTGAACATCAGGAACAGCGAAGCGAACGCCGGGACATCTTTAAGGCCCGAAACCGCGCCACTCATGGTTTCCATGCCAAACATCAAGGTCGCAAAGCCGAGCAGAATCATGCCGGTATCTTTCTTTTTGCCGGACTTGCAGAACATATAGAAAATGATGCCGATGAGCGCCAAAACAGGCGTGAAGGATGACGGCTTTAAAAGATTCACCCAAATATTGCTGCCGCTGATGCCCGCAAGGCTCAACAGCCACGCCGTGACGGTGGTGCCCACGTTCGCGCCCATGATAACGTTGATGGCTTGCCGCAGTGTCATGAGCCCGGAGTTTACGAAGCCCACTACCATGACTGTCGTCGCCGACGAGCTTTGAATGATAGCTGTGATGCCGAGGCCCGTCAAAAAGCCCGCCGGTACACTGCCGGTCATTTTATCGAGCAAGCTTTGCAGCTTTCCGCCCGCGCGGCGCTCTAGGGCCTGCCCCATCAGGTTCATGCCGAACAGGAAAAGACACAGCCCGCCGATCATCGTCAGTACATTGAAAATATCCATACCCGATTTTCCCCTTTTAACATTCTTTTACACGTATAGGAGTATATCGTGTCTATGTCAAATCAACTGTGTGTTCTTTGTAAAATCCATGTAAAATCGCTTGTTAAAAAACGACACAAAGCATGAATATCCCCCGGCGAAAAGTCGGAGGATATCTACGCTATGCGTCCTGCTGAATTTTGTTTTACACGGTGCCGGTGATAACAACCTCCGCGATGCCGGGTGTAGTGGCCCATGTGCCGTTTTCGTTTTGCGTATACTGCGCGGCGGGAACGGTGATCTGCCCCGGAAGCGTTGCGAACACGCCGGTCGTTTCGCCATACGTGTACTGCGTACCTGCTGTCCAAGCGGTGCCGTTAAACGTGACCGCAATGTTTTTGAGGATCGGGTCAAACGTATCGGTCAGCACGATGCGCTCGGCTTCGGAAGCTTCGGTGTTGCCCGTGTTTTCGATGACGAACGTATACGTAATCTGCCCGTTCCCCGTGACGACCGCAGGACACAGCGCTTTGCTGATGGTGAGCACCGCGCGATCCTCCGTGGAGACCGTTTCCGACGCGCTGACTTCCAGATTGCCGTCCGTGACATTTGCGGTATTTGTGATGCTGCCGTCCGTGCCGAGCGGTGCATACGCTGTGACCTCTGCCTCGTAAACGAGCATGATGCTGCCGTTTGCGGGGACGTTCGGAACCGTAATGACGAGCGGCGGCTCCGGCGTTGCGGTGGGCGCGGTCTGCAAGACGCCGTTTACATAATACCGAACAGAATTCGGCACATACGCGAGCGGATAGACGGTCCCGCTATTAAATTCATACGCGCCGAGGTTATCGGTGACCGTGAGATTTGTCACCGGCTGCGCACCGCTGTTTACGATAGAAAGGATATACGTAATCTTATCGTTTGCGGCGTAATTTTTCACCACGGCGGTTTTGGTAACGGTCAAGGCCTCCAAAAGCTCGCCCGTGACGGTGTTGGAATTCGTTGTGCCTCCGTTATACGAAAGCGTCGCGAAATTTGTAAAAGATGCCATAAAACCCCTCCTTGTTTTCGGGGACTTTCCCCTTGTACAAGTTATGCCGAAGGGGGTTTAAATGACACTTTTGAGCTTGTGGCTTTTTGCATTCTTCATGTCTTTTTAAGGAACCTCTTGATAGGGTTTCTTATGGCTAAACAGCCCACCGGACTGGTTAGCCTATCTTCCTGATCTGTTGTGAGACAAAAGGATTTCGAGCTTTGCGGAGGTCGTGGGCGAGCCCGGCGTGCTGCGTATGCAGCCGGAACTGGTGCGTGTGGCCTGTGAACGCGCCCATGCGCTCGACAAATTTCTTTAATTTTACATAATTTAGTTTACATAAAACTATTGACATAATTAGATTTCGATCACTTAAAAATCTCCTTTGAAGAACCCATAAAACCGGGCTTCAAAGGAGATTTTCGTTTTGTTATCGGCCGAGCAGCGAAAGATTATAGTCTTCCATGCACGTCGCAAGGCCTTCGGCAGTCGTCTCAAATCCACCGCCGGCGTTTTTGAGCTTTGCACAATTCATCCAGAGGTTTTCACCGCCGGACTTTTCCTGCAAATTGAGCTTCATGCCTGTTTTTTCCATAAACAGCTCCGCAAGCGCGTACATGGAGACATCTGCCTCGCTGCCGAAGTTATACGCGCCACCGGGCAAGTTCACAGCCTGCAAGGTCTGCTCTGCAACCTCGCGCACATAGGTGATGCCGCGAAATTCCTCTTTTGAAAGTGCAAGCGGCTTTTGGGTGATGGCGGCGTTCAGGAACATCGTGATGAGGTTGCTGCGGTTCGGCACGCCAAACATGGGCATGTCATACATCCACGTCGCACGCAGCATTACGGCGTTCGGGTCGATCGCGAGAACGCGGTTTTCCATTTCCAACTTCTCTTCGGCGTAGAGATTTGCGGTCGCAACGTCGTCTTCTGTAAACGGCTTATCGCCTTTTGCGCCGCTATACACCTGGTCGGAGCTGAACAACACGAGCTTCGCACCGTTTGCGGCTTTGGCTAAATACTCCGGCACCAAAACGTTTGCGTGGTACGAGCCTTCCGGGTCTTTGGCACACGCACCGATGTCCGAGATTGCCGCGGTGTGAAGGATGGCGTCCGGCTGCACGGTGTCGATGAGGCGGTCGATATCCTCTTTTTCCGCCCCGCGCAGAGACGGCGCACAAATAACGGGCGCCGCCGCACGGATGCGTGCCCCTACAAAGCCGTTTGCGCCGGTCAACAGAATTTTCATGATAAACTCCCCCTGTTTTTAAAAACGACCCGACAAAACTGCCGGGTCGTCTGGATGCAAAATGAATTATGCGTTTTCGGTCTCTTTGTAGCGGCGTGCGCAGTCCTGCACGATGGCGTTCATCGCGTCCATTTTATTCAGCATGTCCTTTGCAAGGGCAACCTGGCAGCGCGTACGGACAAGGTTATGCTGCGGCTTTTTGACCTTAAAGTACTTATCGCCGACGATGTAGTCCGCGAGGAAGCGCGTTGCAAGCTCGCAGGTAAGCGCAAAGCAGCTGAGCGCCAGCGTATCCACTTCGGTTTTCGTCAGAGACGCAGCGGTCTTTTTGAGGAAGCCCTCGGCAAATGCCCAGAAAATATTGAGGTTTACGCCGGCCTTTTCCGGATGATCGCAATCTTCTTTCACAAAATTTGCAGCGAAGCGGATGGCATCGCCGAAATCGTGGCCGACAAGGCCCGGCATAACGGTATCGAGATCGATGACAACGAGCGCCTCGTGCGTCTTCTCATCGAACAGTACATTGTTGATCTTTGTATCGTTGTGCGTAACGCGCAGCGGAAGCTCGCCTTTTTCAAAGAGGTCGGTCAGGCGGCAAGCCTCGTCCTCTACGGAAAGCAGCCAATCGAGTTCTTCGCGCACCTCTGCCACACGGCCGCACGGGTCGGCCGCCATGTCTTCCTTCAGCTTCTCATAGCGCTTGCGCGTGTTGTGGAAGTCCGGGATCGTGTAGAAAAGGGAGTTCGCATCGAAATCCGCCAACATCAGTTGGAAATCGCCGAACGCCTCACCTGCACTGCGCACCACGTTCAGGTCGTCGCAGGTATCGAACGTCACAGACGGCACGTAGTTGCTGAGCCGCCAGAAGCCGTCATTATCCATCAAATAGTTGACGCCGTGCTTCGTGTGATGGAAATGCAGGCTTTTCGTATCCGGGCATTTTTCGCGGATGTGCTCCGTGACACGGTCAATGTTCTGCATCAGCTCAATCGGGTGCTGGAACGCATATGTATTGACGCGCTGTACAAGGAAAGACTTGATCTTTGCCATGCCGGTACCGTCATCGCGAATATAATTGACTTTGTAGGTGTGGTTCACGTTGCCCATTTTGATTTCTTCGTACGAGAAGAACGGGCCTTCAATGCGGAATTCTTCGCCGACCTCGAGTAACTTTCGGGCGATCTCCGGGTTCATGTCCATTTCTGGAATACTCATAATCCTCTGCTCCTTTAATTTTCTGGCAGTTTGGCCACCACTTTTTAAGCATAAACATAAAGGGATAACTATAAAGATTATAGCAGAAATACGGTAAATTTCAAGTCGAAATTATAAACAGGCGCAAAAAGGCCGTTTTTCTTCAAAAATGATATACTGCCGACAACTTTTTTGACTGCATGACCTCTCAAAAGCACAAACAAAAAAGGACTCTGCATTTCTGCAAAGTCCTTCTTGGAGCTGCTAACCAGATTCGAACTGGTGACCTCGTCCTTACCAAGGACGGAAAGAAATCAGTTTTTTCGCGGGTTTTCTGCCTTTTTTCAGTATTTGACAACTTTTTTGACTACCCGCGCTAAAACGCCACAATAACCCTATACCTCTCATCAAGCACTTTGCCGGTATCATCCTGCGCGTCAAGCTGCCACACGGTCTGCACGGAGAACAAGAACACATGCACGTGGTCGGTATGTACGGCGACGGCATAGACCGCCACGGTCGAAAATGTTGTACTTGTTTGCTTGTCGTCGTATGAAAGCAAAAGCGTCGCGTTGTCGAGGTCATTTTCAAACGGCGTGTGCCCTACACGTTCAGCCCAACGGTCAAATTTTGTTCTAATCTGCTCTTTTGTCATAGTTATCCCTTCCTTTGACATATCATAGCAGATTTTTGCAGGCCTGTTCAAGATTTTCCTGACATTTTTGCCGCACCTTTTTATAATATGGTCGATAAATCCGTTAAGCGCCCCGCGTCAAGTCCTTCTGACCCGGGGCGCGGTTTTTCTGAAAATAAAAAAGGCGCAGAGCCCGCTCGGAAATTCCGGCCGCCCCGCTTCTTTTCCGCCGGGCAGGCGGTAGTTTTGGGTATGAAAAAAGCACACCGCCGAAAAATATCGGCAGCGTGCTGATTCAACAATGTTTAATTTATCCGATCATCAACAGGCGGAAGGTCTCGCGTCCTTTCGGCGTGATGAGCGTTTGTGTGCCGCTCCACTGGGTCTTTTCGTTGACACACTCTTTGATCTCGAACAAGCCTTTGTTTTTCCCCTCGTAGGGAAGCAGCTTGCCCTTTTTGTCGCGGTAGACGTATTTCTTCGCCAACAGAAAATCCACAAACTTCTTTGGCGGAACTTCAAGCTGCTTTGCAGTCTCCCGGAAGTTTGTCAGCGTGTTCCGCTCGACCAGCTCGTCGAAATACTCTGCTTTCGGTCTGGCGATCTCCAGATCAACAGCGAGAGCTGCGTTGCTGGCTTCCAAAGCTTTGCGCTTGTCCGTCTCGTTTTTCAAAGCCGTCACAACTTGCAGCAGGTAATCCGGGTTCAGAATAGCCGCCTGCAAGGTCTCCGAGGTCATGTACGCCCCGTGCTTGCGAATGGCGGGCAGCACCTCGCCGGTCACCCATTTGCGGAACGGCTTCGCTTCCGGCTTGTCGCTGCGCAGGATCACGTTGTATAAGCCGCTTTCGTTGATAACGGTCATTTCTTGAACGCCGCCAAGGGTGTCAATTTGACTGACCCCCTTTTCATCTTCATCCAAACGGTCAGCAACCATGCGACTATTATTTACTTCCAGCACCCCGCACACATCTTTCAACACGAACCAAGGTTCGCCGTCCTGCTGCACCGTACGAATTTCGTTTTCCCGATACTTAAAAGCCTGCATCTCGTTCATACTGCCACACCTTCTTCCTGCTTCTTGACCTTCATGAAGACCGTGTTGTACTTCTCCGTCAAGTCCTTTATACGATTTTTCAACATAAGGCACGGCAAAGTCCACGCCTCTCCGGGAATGATAGAGCTGCTTTCCGTGGTTGCGACCTCTAATGCGCAAAGCGTATCGGTCACCATCAGCAGTTCTTCAATGATGTCGTCCAGCTCAAAGAATTCACGTGCGATCATAAATAAAAACCTCCATCAAAATGTTTGACAGAAGTCCCTGTCTGATGTAGAATAGATTTCAGATAGAGCTTGCTCTGTCGTGTGCAGAACATCAAAACGTATTGGTTGTCGGCCCCGTTTCGGTGTTCTGTTTTTTTATTTTTTAATTTCTTCTTCCAAGCGTAAAATCCCTCGCCGAATAGCTTCATTTTGATTTACGTTCTTTTGTTCACAAAACTTATCAAGGATTTGCTTTCCTTTTTCATCAATACGAACCGTAATCTTGTACGGCTTAGGATTATCTGTTGGTCGCCCTGTCCTTGGGCTCATGTTATCACCTCACTTTTGTCTGACATAAATATATACTATTGTCGGACAAAAGTCAATAGGTTTTCAAAAAAATATTTTTGCAAAGCAAAAGCAGCCCTGCGCCTTTTGCTTTATGTATTTACTTTTAGACCTTCTTCACCCAGTCGAGTGCAATCCAGCCGCCGGCTTTGAGACGGCCCCAGCCCTTGGCGGAGCCGGGGCCGCTGCGCTCTTCAACGATTGTGTAGCGCAGCGTATCTTTGATCTGCCCTAAAATGCCGTAATTTGTGCCCGGACCCTTGCGGATGTTCAGCGGGTCACGGCAATTCTTTCGAATAAGATAGGACTTGAACGTTGAAGGCTTTGCGGCAGAAGCACTCGAGTTCATATACGTCTTGACCATGTTTACGAATCGCTGCCAGCCCTTGTCGAGCGTGCGATGAGGGCAATATTTGCCGTCAAAGTCCTGGTGCTTTTTCAGGTGAGAAATATCCCACCCCCGCTCTTTCAAGAGTTTCGCTGCGTATTCAGCTGCGTTCTTTTCAGCTTTATCGAACTTAGCACCGCCAGACAGAGACCAGCAAATCTCGATGTGGATTCCGTGCGCATTGCCGTCTCTCGGGCCGGCAGCAAATGCGCCTCTGTTGAGCGGAATACCGATCACAATTTCTTTCTCGTCTACCGCGACATTGAACGAGACGGCACTGTCGTTGCGAATCATATATGCCACTTCGTTCGCAGCAGACGCATCATTGCCCGTGTTGTGGATAACGATGTACTTCATGTCTTTTGCGCATGATTCTACGGGTACTTTCAAATCATATTTGCTCGGGCTAAGTAAGTTTTCTCTAATCGGTACCATTATTTTTCCTCCTCTTCTTTACTTACGGTGTTCTTCAATCTCTCCAACAGTTTAGACAACCGCGGAAACCCCGGCACGCCGATGGCCGCAAGGTTTTCCATGACGGAAATAAGCTCGTTGATGATGAGCCAGATCGCGACCAGCAGGCCGCAGAAAAGCTCGATGTGCAGGTTGATGCCCGCCTGTACCAGGGCGCCGCGCAGCAGATAATCCACGCCTGCGCCTACGGCGACCATGGCCATATAGCAAAGCTTTTTGAGAATACCTTTCACGCCGATGCGCGAGCTAAGCTGCGCCGTCATGTAGGCTTTGACCATGCCGGTGACGTAATCGATCACCATCATGCACAGCAGCACGAGCACCGGCGCGGCCAGCTGCCCGCAGTATGCCGCGACCCCCGCCCCAACGACTGCCGTTACGGATTTAAGTACAGTTGCTTTGTTCATTTTTTTGCTCCTTTTAATTTAAAGTTTATCCAGCCACACCGGCGGCGTGGGAATTGTCCGCGTCTCCGGCGCATCGAGCCAAGAGAGATACCAGTTTGCAAGCTCGGTTTTTTGCGCGTCTGTGAGTAAGCTATACCACAACTCGCCGCGATTGATGTACGCAAAGCACTCCGTTTCGCGGCGACGCCGAATGACGGTTAGCTCCGCCGCATCCTCGTCGGCCTTGAGCTTATCTGCATCGAGCACGAGCACACCGTCTTCAAGCTTGTACGCCCCCGGGTGCTGCCTAAAGTCCTCCAGCAGATCGTCGGGCGCCTCTATCTCGACGCCGCCTACAAGCCCGCCGATGAGCGCATAGCTTTCAATATAGCCTTGACCGTTTAAGGTTATCTGCATTGGCTTACCCCTTCCATTGCACAATGCCCCAGACGTAATCTATATTGCCGTTGCTGGGATTGCTTTTTAGCGTTATCGTGCAGTCATCTCCGCTGTATGTGGTAACAAAATACATGTACACCATATTTGTTACCATCTGGCCGTCAATACCGCCGGTGGGCAAGCAAATGTGCGTGCGATACGCCTCGCTACCCGGATGCCCGCTCACGAGGATAGCTGCGTACTTTTTAGCGCCTGTGATTGTGATGCTGCCGGACGTGAGCTTGCCGCTCCACAACGTTTTCCATCCGAGCGTGTCGGCGTAAATGCCACTGACTTTGATAGGGGCAAGTCCACCTTTGCCGTTGCCAAACAGATACGTCCCGATATTACCATCGGTATTTCCGCTTGCTGTGCGGTAATTTAACCAAATATCACTACTGTGCTCCGGCGCCGCAAATGTAAACTCATTACCAGCGTGTATCAAATTGTTTGGGCTTTTCAAGCGTGCATAATAGTCTCCACCAATATCTGTTGTGACTATATTCGTCCAATTAGTCCACATCCACGGTTTTTGCCAGGTTGTCTGTGTGCGCACCCACGATCGATTATTCGAGAAGTCTTTAACAGTTTGCGTACAATAGCTACCATCACTTATGCCCGTTACTACCAGTTCGAAAGCACCGTAACTGAGGCTAGGGGGCGCGTTTGAAATTTTGTTAGCACCCTTAATTGAGCGATAATGTCCCGGTACTTTGTATGTATCATCATTAAGATCGGCGCCGTCCGGGATAGTCTGCCACTTGATGCGATACTGATCTGCCGATGAGATTGTGCCGTCCACCTGTAAATTACCCCGAATCCGCGTATTCCACGCCACGTCCAGCCAGTTTGCGAGCTCGGCCACTTTACCGATGGCCGCCCCTGCGCTGCGCTTGAAGGATTGCAGCACGCTTTTTGTAGACAGAGTGCGCGGGATAGATAGGCTGTTATACTTGTCCGCCACCGTCACGAGCACGTCGTAGGTGGTGGACGCGCCTATATTTCCGCCGCCGATCACGGTTTTGCCGTTGTTGGTAACGTTCGCCGCGGTGCCGTAACTGCTCTCGGACTGCTTTTTGTATCGAGCTGTAATGTTCAAGATGTTGCCGGTGATTGCACTGTAACTCGCGTTGATCTCCACGGCAAAATATGTGCCTGCCTTTTTGCGGTTGCCGTCTGCATCGCAGCGGTACACGTCACACACCGCTACGCCGGGCTTTGTGTAGTCTATGACGTTGATCGCGCGCGTAGTGCTCGCTTTCCGGCCGCGCGAATCCGTTACCGTGGCCGTGAATGTGATGTTGCCCGCCGATGCCAACGTGCCGGTCGTAAGCACGCTGTTTGTGGCCGTCCAACCGCCGCCGGTAATCGTGTACGAGTTGATGCTGCTGCCGTATGCGCCGGATGCTCCGGAAAGCGTCAGCTTCGCTTTGCCCATGCCTTTTACGTATAGGCCCGTGCCGCTTGTGTCTTCGGCGAGCGCTGCCGAAAGCGTGCCCGCCGACGGAACTACGCTGCCGGGGACGGTGAGCGTGATGCTTACGGACTTTGTGCCGAGGAGCGTGCTGCCGGAATATGTATCGCAATAGATTGTACCGCTGCCCGCCGTGGCGGACGGTATTTGAATTGCGAGCGACACCGGCGGCGTCCAGCTCACGCTGCTTGTAATACCCGTAGCAATCGTTCCGGATGCGCCGCCGAACGCGTAGCGCAGTGTGTGCCTGTAGGCGCTGTTTACCGCAGGGGTGCTGATTGTCACGCTCTTGCCCATCTCTACGGTTGCGGCGCTCAAACTCGGCTGCGTTGCGGGCTCCTGCCAATCCACCTCAAGCGTTACAGCCGTCCATTTGAGATAATCCGTGTAAGAGCTGCCATTGTAGATGCAGTACGTATCATATCCGGCGGCGATAGATGCCGCCATGAAAGCAACATCAAACGTTTTGGTATTATCCCACATGGGCGCTTTACAGCTGCCGAGCGCATTGCCTGTGCGGTGTCCTGCGTTGAGCGAGGTTTTAATGCCGCCCTGTGAGGCGGAGTTGTAGATGTATACCGTTTTGGTGGTCGCTGTGCCGTAGCCCGTCTGTCCGGTCGTCGCGGTGAGCTTTACGCTGTTGATGATCTTGCCCTTGAGCGCTGCAAGGCCCGGAAAGTACAGCACGCCGGTGCGTACACCTGTGCCGTCCCACTGGCCCTGCGAGGCGGTGCCCTCGCTTTTCCAACCCCACTCACTGTCGTAGTAGTTAAGCTGGGCTTTATAGCTGTTTTTGCTCATCAGTCGTCCCCCTCAAACTCAAGATCAAACGTGTCAGCCTCCGCATTGTACCGCCACATATACAAGCCCGTGTCCGCGTTGCCGAAAGACAAGCTGCCCGTGATATGCGCATCCGTGATATAGAGCATACGGTTGGAGATATACGCGACGGTTTGACCGTTTTCGACAAATTCGAGCCGGTCGTTGGAGAGCACCGCCTGTATGGCGCTGTCGCTGCGGCCGAGCGTAATGCGCGCCCCTTCAAAGCGGATATACTGCTCTAAAAGCCGCTGATTTTCTGCCACCGTGCCGTTTGTGCTGTCAATGAGATTTGTCACCTGCGTAAAGCGGTATTCGAGCTGATCGCTCCATTGGGTGATGAGCAGCTGTTTAACGCTTTCGAGCTCTTCCGTAGAGACTGCGGTATCTTGTAAACGTCCCAGCGCGTCATACACGTTTTCGGTGGTGGTGGTCAGTTCGGTGCGCGTCTCCGTCACCGATGCCGTGATGCTGTCCATGTCCTTCCGCGCGTCGACCTTGTAATCGGTGAGCTCCTGCTGTACTTTGTCTGTGCGCTTGTTCGTCTCGTCCCGCATAAGCTCGAGCTGCTCGCCTAAATCTTTCCGTGCGTCGACTTGCTGCTCTGTCATCGTGCGGTATGAGGTGCCGAGCGTGTAGGTCGCGTCCCCCGGCTCGTCTACGGGCAAATCGATCTCGGAGACAAGCATCGATATGGGCGTTGCGCTGCCCGGCGCCAAAAATAAGATCATGTCGCCGAGCTTAATGCGCTCGACGGAACTATCCACAAGGTGCAAATCTACTGCATCTACCTCAATACTGCCTCGCAGATATTTTGCCGCCTCTAAGTCGGCATAGCCTGCACGCAGGAGGTTTTCGACCAGCGTGATGTCGTTGTGCACGACAACCTTATAAATCCAGCCCCATTTTGCCACTGCGTCCGCATCGTAGATATAATCTTTTCCGTCGTTTGCCGCAGCGATTGTAAGGCGTGGTGTTACCGTGCCCACCTTGTCCTCGTCGAGCTGCGCACCGAGCGGAATAATGGCCGTCGCAACGTCTTCGCCGCGCACGGTGTGCAGCATGTCGAGCAGATTTGTGCTTGCGGTAATCCGCTGGCTGTTTACGTTGCCGTACTCCTTGAGGTAATCCAAATACCGCGTGCCATCTTTGCCGTAACGTATCACGAGATAGCCACCCAGACGGTTAAGGAGCTTATCTTGCAGCGCGTCCATGGTGCTCTCGTAGTCCGATTGCCGGTACACGTTGTCAGTGCTGTTTGTCACGGTGACTTGTCCCACGGTAAAGCGTCGGCTTTCGTCCACCTGTGCGTTATGCAGCTCGATGAGCTTTGCAAAGTATGCCGCCACCGTCATGTCGTGGTACACGGTCAGCGGCTGCACGCTGTCGTTGAGGTAGGCAAGCTCGCCCTCGACCTCGATTTTTCGCGTGCCGCGCAAATCCCACTCGTCGTTGAGCGCACGCCCGCGGAACAGAATTGCATCATCCTGCCACAGCGTTACCACCGTATCGAGTTTCGCGATTTTGTCTGTGTGCGGGTGCGTCAGCGGCACCGAAAAGGTGAGCAGTCCGGCTTTGTTCACGGCCGTTTTGCACGTCGGCGAGATGAGCTTTAAATCCGGGCTGCGGGGATCGTATAACGTATAGGTTATACCGCTGCGGTTTTGCGCCGTAATCTTAAACAATTACAGCACCCCCTCACGCCAAGTCAAAACGACGTTGCCTGTGCCGGTCACGGTGACGTTATTCGCGCCGGGCAAAAGCAACAATTCGGGGATTTTTACGGCCTTGCCCACCTGCGCGATGCTGTACGCTGCGCCACCGTTGAGCGCCACCGTCATGCCGGTTTCGGATGCCGTAAACGTCGGCGAGACGATCTCGTCGCCGTTGTTGATAACTGCCGTCGTGCCCGCGCCGCACGAAGCCGTGCTCTCGGTCTGCGCATATTTGTACGGGTCACACACCGCTGTGACCTCAAACGTGCCCGCACCGTATTCCTTCGCGCCCGGCGCACAGGCGATACGACCCAAATAATAATGGTCCGGGTCATCGGGCAGCGTAATCGGCAGGCGTTTGCCATGCACCGCAGACGCGATCTGCGAGCACACCGAAAGCCACTCCGATGCCGAGGCGCCGCGCCGCTTGAACGTCAGTTTGAACATGCGCAGCCCGTACACCGGGCGACCCGTGACGACCTCGGACAAGTCGATGCTGCCGTTTTCGAGCGGCAGCTCCTGATATTTCGTTTTGACCTCCGGCATTTCGAGCGAAAGATCCGTCAAGATCATGCCGAAGTCCGTATACATATCGTTTTCGCCGATGAGCACGCCCATCAGACCACTCCCCTTTCACGCAGAACTGCCGTGCCGCCCTGCCGCTTGTCCACTTCCGGTGCAAGTGCACGACCGGCTTCGCGTGGGTCGAACACCGCGTTCACCTGCAACTGTATCCGGCTGATCGCGTCCGCCAGCATCGCTGCAAGCTTTTCGTCGCGCGGAGAGCCGCCGGTGAGTATCTGCAAAATTTCGCGCAGAATCGTCAAAATGGCATGCAGCTCCGTGACGGGCATGCCGTCCGTTTGCTGCGCGTCATCCACAACCGAGCGGATCATGTCCATTAGCGTTGCAGCGCCCGAGACAACCTCGGGGCCCGCTTCGCCCGCGCCAAGCAGAGAGCCGCCCGCCGCGCCGAAGATCGTCGGATTATTCAGCAGCATCGGCGTGTCCATAGCTTTTTTATACCAAGATATCCCAAAATGCGGCACACGCGGCGGCACAAGGCTAAAGCTGCCCGTAATGGAGATGTGCGGAAGCTTTAGCCTTGGCAAACTCCACGAGAAGTTGAAAAAGCCCCTGATCTTGTCGATCGCGTTGCGCACCGCGTCCCGCGCCGCATTGATCGGCGTTTCGATACCCTTTTTAATGGCGTTAAAAATTGACGTGACCGTCTCTTTGGCTGCCTTTATCGGGTTTTCGATCGCCGTTTTTACCGCCGAAAACACCGCCGTCACCTTAGATTTGATCGCGTCCACCACCGTGCCGATCGTAGATTTTATGCCGTTGATGATATTGGAAACAGAGGATTTGATTGCATTCCAAATCTGCGTTGCAAAGTTACCAATCGCTGTCCATCCGTTATTCCAAAGGTCAGCGAGCCCGCCGAGAAATATTTGTCCGGCATTGAGCAGATTTTCGCCGAATGCGCTCCAGTCGCCGTTAAGCGCTGCCGTGAACGCAGAGAACAGTGACGAAATGACGCTTGTCACCGTCTCGAACACCGTTTGCACCTGCATCCAGATCGCATTGAGGAACGTGCCGTCCGTCTGCGCTTCGTCCACAAGCCATTTGATCGCGTCCGCGATGCCCTGTATCGCACTGGCAATGGTCTGCGCAATCGTTGCAAGATATGTTGCCGCATACTCCCATACGGCAGAAAACAAACTTGTGCCCGACTGATTATCCGCGAAGAATGAGCCGAATAGAGAGGATAAACCCTCCAACGCCATGCCGATTACATCGCCCACCGCGCTGAAAGCATCCTGCACCGCTGTCCATGCAGCATTGATTGCCGTGCCGTCTGTTTGCGCCTGCTCAACAAGCCAGCCGAGTTGGTCGCCGACTGCCAGCAAAGCTGTACCGACAATACCGCCTACATAAACCACAGCGTCTCCGATTGCCGTACACACTCCGGCGATAATATCACCGGCAACTGATACTGCGTCTGCAATGCCGTCCCAGATGCCGCCCCAGTCTATTTCCGCGTTGCTCAAAGCGCTGCCAATCGTGCCGATTGCATCATTGACCGCACCCAAAACAGTCTCTATCGCTTTGGCAGCATTATCAAAAACGTGCATGATGTTATCCGCAAGCCCCTGCGGCACATTCAGACCGCTTACAAGGACCGTCTGTATGCCGCTGAGCGCCGACTGCAACAATGCCGGTGCCAGCTCGACCAGACTGCCCGCAAACGCCTTCAGCAGTGATGCGGCAGCCGACGCCATACTGGGCAGGATCGTCGTCACGAGCTGTGGGACGGCCTGTGCGACCACGGGAGCCAAGCCCTCGACCAGACTGCCGATACCGCCTAAAATCGTTTCTACACGCGGCAGAATGTTCTTTGCGGCTATTCCCACACTGTCGACAAAGTTATCCATCAGCCCACCGAAATCCTGTGTATCGTCCGCAACGCCTACGAGCAGGTTTTTCCACGATGCTTTCATCATGCCGACAGAGCCCTGAATGGTTGTACTGGCTTCCTTTGCCGTCGTGCCTGTGATGCCCATTTCCGTTTGTACAATGTGGATCGCTTCGGTGATGTCCGCAAAGCTATCTATCGATAGATCTGCCATTTCACCGTTTGCCTGCTTCACCTTGTTTGCATCGGCGATAAGGCGCTCCATTTCCTCTTTTGTGCCGCCGTAGCCCAGTTTGAGGTTATCGAGCATCGTATAGTTCTGCTTGGCGAAACCCTGATAGGCATTTTGGATGTCCTGCATATTGCTGCCCATTTTATTGGCGTTATCGGACATATCCACAAGGGCTTGGTCGGCATATTCCGCCGCTTTTTTTGTGTCCTTACCCACGCTTTGCAAAAGCGACGCGGAAAAGCTCGTCACTGTCTCCATGTACTCGTTGGCGGAAAGGCCGGCCGTCTGAAATGCTCGGTTTGCGTTTTGCAGCACTTTGTCCGACGCATTGCCGAACAGCGTCTCCACACCGCCGACAAGCTGCTCATAATCCGCATACGCATTCAGCGCCGACTTACCGACCGCCGCCACAGCCGCAGCAGCCGCACCGAATCCCACGGCTGCGGCTTTCGCTGCGGCGGTAAACGCCTTGCCGATAGAGCTTGCCGCAGACTTTAATCCGCCCGCGAGCGCGTTGCCCATCTTCTGCCCCGACTCTTTGCCGCTCGTCTCGACTGCCGGGGCTAAACTCTTTGAGAGCTGCGCTTGTATACCCTGCATTGAGGGTACGATCTGCACATACGCCTTTGCAATTTCAGTTGCCATTTGCTTCACCCCCTAACCGCTGCCATGCGGCTTTAAAGTCTTCCGGCGTGCGGTAGCCCGTCACTTCGTCGTGCGTTTGCGGCATTTCCGTAAACGCGTTCAAAAACGATTTGGGGCGGTTTTTGCCGGTCTGCGCCGCCTTCGTCTTTGCCCATGCTAAAAAATTAAGCGCGTCAGCTATGGACGCCAAAAGCAAGGTGTCCGTCGCTGCACGCGCTCCCGATAACTTTATTTTGATTCTCGAATCGTCCCGTAAGCCCGCCGCGAGCGTCGCCAGCATGGGCACCGGCAGCGCCCGCAGGTCAAACACCTTGTAGGTCTCCGCCATGTCGCAGATCAGGGCGTCCTTGTCCGTCGCGATCATGCGGGCAAGGACGATCAGTTTTTTCCCGCGTCTCCGATCGCGTCCATGACCTCGCGGATACAGTCCGAAACGGCTGTGATATGCACTCGGCCGTCATCGCCGCGTAGGAAGTCGTAAAGGCGCTTTCTCTGCTCCGTGCCGAACAGTATCGCGCAGACGTTGGAAAACGCCAGCGGATTGTCGTTCACGGTCTCCGCCAGCGCGTCCACAAATTCCATATCATCCAGCACGCTGCCGTCAATTTCGAACTCGAAGCCGCCGCTTGTCTTGCCTTTAATCATGATCTACCTCCTTATGCCGCTGCCGGCTTGCTCATATACTCGTAATGCGTGTTGCCTGCGCTGTCCGGCACGGCGGTCACGGTGACCCCGTAGCCTACGGCGCTTTCGTCCGCATACGTCACGTCGCCCACCTCGGTGATTGTGCCGTTCGGAATGACGACGCGCTTCAAAATGCCGCCGCGCATAATCATGTCGATAACCCACACGCCAGCGTCGAGCTCCTTGCCGTTCGCTTTGACGGTCAAGCCGTTTTCAAGATCGCCGGTGACGTTCTCATCGAGATACACCGCTTTCAGCACGTCGCTGTTCAGCGCTTCGATAAGCGTAAACGAGAACTTGTCGGTTTTCTCGTTCTGATAGGTGAGCACGTTGTCGCCGCCCCACGCTTTGATGTTGCCGCTTTGCGGAGAGTTGGAGTTCACCACGCCCTCGTCGGATGCGTAGCCGAGATTTTTATACGCTTCGGTGAGCGCGGTTTTGGCGTCGGTCGGCAGCGCCGTGCCAAGCGGTGCGCGGTAGATCGCGCCGCCTACTTTCGGCTTGCCTGTGCTTACATTGGTTGCTGTGCTCATTATTCATGCTCCTTTCATTCGTCGAAATAGACGAGGTCGTACACCGCCTGGTATCGGTATCGTTTTGTCGTCGTGTCTGTAAAATTGTAATCGCTGTTAAGCCGCGATGCGCTGACGGCATCCAGCTCCGCGGCGCTGTCCATGGCGGCTTTCACGCGCTCATTGAGCCTGGCGGCTTCATACATGGACGGCGCGTAGGACTGGATCGCCAGCATCGCGCGGTCAACATGCTCCTCACGGCTGCTGCCTGTTTTTTCGAGCAATATAAAGCTTTTCGGCGGGTCTGCCGGGACTTCCAGCACCACCCGCACCGAAAGCTTTTCCGCGAGATAGTTTTTGATGATGATCTCAATCATGATTATCTCCCGAGGGCTTTAAGCAACGTATTTTCGCGACTGTTTTGCTTTGCGGCTTCTGCCGTTTCCGCAAATACGCCCGCTATAACTCGGCTGCTTGCTTGGTACAAATCTGTGCTGTATCCGCTTCCACACCGGGCGCGTACCTGTTCGGCTTGCTGTTTCAGCATTTGTCCCATTTCTTCGGATTTCAAAAGCTGCCGGATACCGCTGCTGTTCAGTTCAATTTTTACTTTATCCATATCGCTCCACCTTCACCTTTCGGTTCCACCGCAGCGGGATCATTGCTTCGATGCCCTCCGTCACGTCGCCGTACGTGCGAAAGCGCTGCCCGAAGAACTCAACCGTCACGTCGTGCCAGTCGTGCGCGTCGCCTTTCGGCAGTGCCAGCGTGTACGCGAGCCGCTTGCCGTAGAGCTGCAATTCGTTCACAAGGTCTTCCGCTGTCGGTTCGCCGACGAGCACGTTATGCACCGTCTCCGACACTTCATCAAACACCGGCGCGCCGAACGCGTCCTCGCCGGTCTGCTGTTTTCGGTACAGTATAACGTCAATCCCGCGTATCATCGCATAATCCCTCCAAAGGGCTGCGGGCGCCGATGCGGTCCCCGACGCCGAGCAACTTCTTTTCGAGCTTTGAGAGATACAGTTCGCCTGCGCTGCCGCTGCCCATCGTCCAGCTTTGGGAGTAGCCCATCGCGCTCACGGAGCCCTGCGTGGAGCCGAGCGGATAAAGCGGCGCGTCATTTCCGCCGCCGTCGCCCAGAATTCGCCGCACCATGCGGCAGGAAACGAGCTTTTTGCGGTCTGCATCTGCCCCGGCGTTATACGCGTCGATGATGACCGCCGCTTCCTCCAAAAGGGATACGCAGCGGTCTTTTTCATCGTCGCTTAAATTTCGGAACCCCGCCGCAACGTCCTCAGCTGTTGCGTACAGCATTTTAGCCCACCGCAGTTTCGGTGCGCTTAATGTACAGCGTCTGCGGTTTAGAAACCGTCAGACCGTAAACCTTACGGCCCTGCACCGCACTGGCACCGATGAACTTTCCGGAGCCGTTGAGGTCCTGCAAATGCACGGGCACCTGCCATTCCATCACACGGTGGCACCAGTTCGGGTGACCGGCGATAAACTCCGTGGTCGTCTTTTTGCTCGCGACGCGCGTCGTGCTCTCGAAATCCATGTTGTTGGACTCAAACACATTAAAGCCCGCGATGCGACCGATCACACCCTGCTGCACGAGCGTCTGGGAGAGGTCGCCCTGCTTGATATAGTGCTCATCCAGCATGAGGACTTCGAGGTACTCCGGCGACGCGACGAGAAAACGACCGTCGGCGGGTACGCCTTTGCGGCTCAGCACGCGCTTGGCTTCGAGCGCGAGCTTATATGCGGTGGTCTCGGTCGCAGCCGTCTTTGTGGCGCTGACCGTTGCGCCGGAAGTACCCTCGAGCGCGTTGATAGACGCCTTGTCGATCGAGAGCGCCAGCGAATAGCCTGCGCTGTCCAGACGTTCTGCCACGATGCCGTCCGGCACGCTCGCAGCATCAAAGCCGTCGATGAGCTCGTTCACGGCCTCATCATGATCGATGGAGAGATCGATATATGTCGTCGAGCCGACGGAAACGTCCACGCCGTTTGCTTTGTTGTAGGTCTTCACCGCCACCTCGGTGTCGCGCACCGGGATCTTCACCTTACCCGCCTTCGGGTCGCCCTCGTAGCGGTTGTTGAAAATGAGATTATCACGGGTAACAAGCTGGCTGCGAAGCTTCGCGTCTACCAGAGTTGCCCAGCGTTCCTGATTTGTGTGTGCCATAAGATTTCTTTCCTTTCGTAAACAAAATTAGATTTTCAAAGACGGGTTTAAAGCGCCGAACGCCGCTGCCACACCGTCGCTTTCGGTGCCGCCGCGTGCGCCGTGTTCACCGCCGTCTTTCACGGCGGGATAGCCGTTCGGCTTCGCGAATTTCAAAATTGCGTTCGCCTGCGCGGTGCAGGTTTCTTCCGTGTCGCCGCTCAAAAGCTCTGCCGGCACGCCGGTAGCAGCGGAGACTTTCTGACGCACCGTGCGCAGCTGCTCCGCCTTTGTAAAAGCATCCACCTGCTTCTGCAAAGCGTCCGCCTTCTCATTCGCCTTTTGCAGCTCGGTCTTCCCGGCTTCTTCCGCCTCGTCAAACTTCGCCGCTTTCGCTTTCAGCGCTTCGTAGTCTGCGTATTTGCCGCGCTCCCTCGTCAGCCGGTCCTGAATGATCGCGTTCATCTCCGCCTGCGTAAAGGTGCGCTGCTCGTTTTCCTGCGTTTCGGCCGCAGTGCCGTTCGTTTCCTGGTTCACAGTTTCTGCCATTTTGGTTCTCCTTTCCGGCTTTTCCGCAGCCGTCGCGTAATTTTAGGTATGAAAAAAGCAGCCCGGCGCATTGAACAGCACCCCATTTGTTAGACAGTATGATATAATGTCTAACAGGTGGGGTGATTATAATGCCAAAGGGAGTACCAAACAAACGATACACG